>ERZ791830.1550-NODE-1550-length-13698-cov-3.672726_pt1 | contig 13698 bp, 12 predicted proteins | sample MGYA00509945_ERZ791830 | MGnify/ENA primary metagenome ERZ791830 (study PRJEB30046, sample SAMN00792021) | human gut metagenome | study: EMG produced TPA metagenomics assembly of the A metagenome-wide association study of gut microbiota in type 2... | reverse complement strand
CGATTTTCCCAGCGAGCACTGGACGCGCATCCGTACAAACAACGTGATCGAACGGCTGAACCGGGAGATCCGCCGCAGAACCCGCGTGGTGGGAACGTTCCCGGATGGCAACTCCGCCCTGATGCTGGTCTGCGCCCGACTTCGCCATGTGGCGGGCACCCAGTGGGGCTGCAAGAAATACATGAACATGAAGCACTTGGAGGCGGCTCTGGACAACGCCTTCATTGTCGGCTGACTTCATTCAGCCGGAGCCTGCAAATAAATTTGCGCATAAATTTTGACGGAGCCCTTGAAAAATTGAGAAATGTGTGGTAATGTTATATTAAACAAAATAAAAAACATTAGAATATAGGGTGAACAAAGATGAATTACGAAGACGAAAGAAAGAAAATGTGTGAGATCGGCAAGTTGATGTATTCCAATAAGCTAGCCATTGCAAATGATGGGAACATCAGCATCCGTATCGCAGAGAATGAGATTCTAGTAACCCCCACGCGTATCTGCAAGAAGGATCTGCGTCCTGACATGATTGTTCGAATGGACTTGGACGGTAACGTTTTGGAAGGCACACATATGCCGTCGAGCGAGGTAAAAATGCATCTACGCGTTTACGTTGAGCGACCCGATCTACGCGTGGTGATACACACTCATTCACCGTTTGCCACAGCATTTGCTACGGCGGGAATTGCGCTCGACCGTGTCACCGTTCCTTCGGCGTACTGTTTTTTGGGTAAGGTACCGCTGACACCTTATGGTACAGCATCCACCGAGGAGGTGCCCAACAATATCGCTAGGCTCATCCGTGATCACGAAGCGCTGTTGCTGCAAAACCACGGCGTTTTGGTTGCAGGAAAAGCCCTGGAAGAGACTTATTTTAAGGCAGAGCGTGTAGAGCTATATGCACAGATTAGTCTGCTTGCACATTTGTTGGGTGGAGCTAGAGAGTTATCAGCGGATGAATTGGTTCGATTGGAAGCGAAGAAAGAGCGGCAAAAGAAAATGGGGCTGTTGTAAATATGGAACGAATTGTTTGTGCCATTGATATTGGAGCCAGCGGTGGAAAAGTATTTGCCGCACACGCTGAGGGACAGCAGCTGACCGTGCAGGAGGTTATGCGTTTTCCCAATGGGCCGGTGTTGTTTCAGGACAGATTGTGCTGGGATTTGCAAAGGTTGGAGCGTGAAATGGTGCGCGGCATCGCACAGGCATTTGAGCGGTACGGCGCTTTGGATGGAATCTCAGTAGATACCTGGGGATTTGACGTTGTGTGCTGGGATAAGGCGGGTATCCCACAGATGTTTCCGGTGTGTTACCGGGATAACGTCAATCAAAAAGGGGTTAAGTGGGTGGAAAAGCGATGGGACAGCACTATGTTGTATCATACATCGGGCATCCCTAGCTCAAAGTTTACCACACTCTCGCAGCTAGCCGCTCGGGATAGGTCAGCGCTGGCACGAGTATTGTGGATGCCTGATGCATTGATGCATTTTATGGGGGCACAGCCTTACGCAGAGCGGACTATTGCATCAACATCGCAGATGTTGGATGTGCATACTGGAACATGGAATGTAGAACTCGAACAAATACTGTTTCAAAACAGCAGCGTTTTACCCGCTATTGTACCGTCCGCAACAATTACAGGCACACTACGTAGCGATTTACAGCGCGGTGATCGGCCTACTAGCCTAATCGCTACTGCGGGACACGATACTGCTGCAGCAGTGGCAGCGCTTCCGGTACAGGAGGATTCGTTCTTGTATCTGATTTGTGGAACCTGGTGTTTACTAGGGACGGTAAGTGATCGACCAATCACTAATGCGCGTGCCCAAGCATTTGGTTTGCATAATCAGTATGCGGCCGATGGGAAAATCAGGCTGCAGAAGGGGTTGACAGGACTTTGGGTCTGCCAGCAGCTACGCAAGCAATGGCGAGAGCAAGGGCTACAGCTATCTTATGCAGATGAGGCACAGTTGTTGGCGCTGGCACGTGATTTTATCAGTGCGGTTGATCTACAGGATGACTGTTTTACACAGCCAGGCGATATGGCACAAAAGTTGCGAGAATCCTGCGAGCGTAACGGTATGCAACCTCCGCATACGCCTGCCGAACAACTGAAATGTATTTATAACAGTCTTGCACAAGAAGTCTTGCGTGGTGTTATGCAGCTTGAACAGGTACAGGGACGACGGTATCAGAAAATTTATGTAGCAGGAGGTGGTGCAAACGCACGAGAGTTTATGCAGTTACTGGCCGATACCACAGAAAAATTCGTCGTCACTGGCTTTTCGGATGCTTCAGCACTGGGCAACTTAATGTTGCAGCTGTCAGCACTGGGATATTTTCAAGAAGATTCGCAGTTGCGTCAGCAGGTGGCGAAACTATCTCGTATGCAGATCTATTCCCCGCGATGTAGACGCATAGAAAGGGATAAAACTACCGTTTGATATGATTTTAGTATAGGAGGAGTATATAATGAAAAAAAGAAGATTGCTGGCAATTCTTATGTGTGTATCAATGATGTTGGCCGTTGCTAGCGGATGCGGCGCGGGTGGCGAAACCACAACGAGTGATGCGATCAAGATTGGATTTTATGGTCCGCTGACCGGACCGACTTCGTTAGCTGGACAGGCATCTAAAAACGGTGCGGATCTGGCAGTCGAGGAGATCAATGCGCAGGGTGGCATCAACGGTGTGCCGGTCGAGTTGATTGCCTATGATGACAAGTCATCACCTGAGCAGGCGGTCAAGGATGTCACCAAGCTGATCGATTCTGACCATGTACAGGGTATTGTCGCTTCTCTACATAGTGGTAACATTCTGGCTGCTGCGCCGGTTATTGAGGAGGCAAAGGTGCCGACTGTAGGCTTGGGAACCTCACCCGAGTGGCTGCAGAAGGGCTATACTTATTTATTCCGATCGTTGGCTAATAACGAATATGGAAACATTGGTATCTGTGACTTGATCGAAAAAATGGGTTATCAGAAGGTTGGTATTTTGTACCGCGCGGAAGACTATTCGAAATTTAACGCCGACGATATCACGGCCAAGTTGCAAGAACGAGGGATCTCAGTTGTAGCAAGTGAGAGTTTTCCGGCAAAGGATACTGACTACACAGCGCAAATCACTAACATTCTCAATGCGCAACCGGATACTATTGTCTCCTATGCGGGTTCCGAAAATCTGGGTCTGATCCTCAAGCAGCTCAGACAAAAGGGCTATGACGGCTACTTGTTCGGCGACCAGTCGCTGACGATGCCTGATATCCGTGAGGTTGCTGGTGCGGCGGCGGACGGTGCAATTTTTTCGGCAAACTACATTTTACCGAACGACCCGGAAGGCGCTTCCAACGATATCGAGAAGCGCTTCTGCCAGTCCTACATTGATAAATTCGGCAGCATGCCTGAATCGGATAATGCATACCGTGCATACGACGCGGTGTATATCTTAGCGCGTGGCATTCAAGATGCCGGTTCTCTTGAGGGTGAAGCGGTGCGCGATGCAATCGAGAACATTACAGATCTGCAGGGTATTGCAGGAACCTTTAATTTTAAGGGCAATCACGGAGAAGGTATTGATCAGGTGCGCAATTACATTATCATGGACGGTGAAATTGTTCTGATGGATGAAGCAGTGGAAGAGCAGGTGATCGCCAACAAGTAAGTGTGTGTGGACTGCCTGCCGGTAAATGTCCCCGGCAGGCAGTCTGAAATTGGGAAAATACATGGATGTGATGCGGACAGGTGACAGACTGTGGTTCTCATAATCGATGATGCGTATGCACATCTATGCTAAGATTTGTAAAGCAGCTCATATAGCAGACTGAGGGGCATTTGAATGGTTAAAAGAGTGTCTATTCCAATAACTGTGTAAAAATGCGCAGAAGCTATATGACATTCCGAGGTTTGAACTGGCTGCTCGTGGCAGATCCATTAAACTCCTGGATTCTAGCAATATCTCGGAACGTTTTGAGAAAAGAGACAAAAGGGAGTCTATTATGATCGTTAATCTTTTGATTGGCGCCCTGATGGTCGGCAGTGTATACGCTCTTCTGGCTTTGGGTTATAGTTTAATTTATCGAGCATCCAATCTGATGACTTTTATGCAGGGTGCCTTGTTTATGATTGGATCCTTTCTGGGTTTGACTTTCTACAAAAATATGCAAATGCCCTTTGTGGCGGCGTTTGTTTTAACCGTTTTGATCATGTTCGGTTTTGGCATGTTGCTGGAAACGTGTATCATCCGTCCGCTACTGAATAAAGGTGCCGTCTTTATTTATATCGTTTTGGCAACGATTGCTTTATCTACTATTTTGGAAAACTCTGCTATGTTCGTCTGGGGATCGAATACCTTTCAATTCCCTCAGATCTTTTCTCAGGCGTTCGTCGAGATCGGGAGCGTGCGCATTGCGCCCGAGCTATTACTTGCCTTGGGCGTTGCCTTAGTGTGTATGGTGCTGTTGCATTTTTTCATGGGAAAGACGCGATTTGGTACGGCTATGCGAGCTGCTGCACAGGATCCGACTGCAGCTGGTTCAATGGGAATCAACGTATCGCTGACAACCGGAGTGACTTGGGGTATTGCAGCGGCGCTTGCAGCTTGCGGCGGTATTTTATACGGTCCGGTATATGGTGTTAACATGAGCATGGGCAGCAGCCTTGGATTGAAGGGTTTTGCGGGTGCGGTCATCGGTGGTTATGGTAATATGTACGGTGCGATCGTGGGATCACTGTTGCTTGGTGTCATTGAAACCTTTGTCGCAGGCTATATTTCCTCGGCGTATAAAGATTTTATCGCCTTCGGACTACTCATTTTGATCCTGTTCATTAAGCCACGCGGGCTGTTGAAATCGGACATCATCAAGTGAAGAGGGGGTTGACTGTGAAAAAATTTATGGGACACAAATGGATGCTTCCTGCGTGCGGCATTGCGGGGCTGATGTTTTTGCCGCTTATAGCGGCTGGAAGCAACTATTTATTGTTGATTTTAATCACGATCGGCATTTATATTATTGCAACTTCAGGCTTGGATATTTTGTTTGGTTATTGCGGACAGATGTCGCTTGGTCATGCGGCGTATTATTGTATTGGTGCTTATGTTTCCGCGCTGTTGTCGCTTCGGTTGCATCTACCTGTTTTCCTGTGTATGCTAATCGGCGGAATCATGGCAGCTGTAATCGGCGCAATTATTGCCTACCCTGCCGTTAAGCTGTCTAAGCATTTCTTGTCGCTGGTTACCATCGGCTTTGGAGAAATTATGTATCTGTTCGTCGCGAATGCAGAGCAGCTAACAGGCGGTTATTCAGGTATCAATTTTATTCCTAGACCAGCAGTTGGGTCATTCGTCTTCGATACTAACTTCAAATATTTTTATCTGGTGGCTGTGCTTGTTGTGGCCATGTTGATGCTCAAGCAAATGTTCTATCATTCCAAGTACGGCAGAGCATTTATTGCCATCAAGGAGAATGAGGAAGCAGCAGCTGGAAATGGTATCAATGTACGCATGTATAAGGTGTTTGCATTTGCAATCAGTGCTTTTTATACCGGTATCGCCGGCGCGGTATACGCCCATCTGGTTAAATTCATCAGCCCGGATTCCTTCACAATCAATCTGTCCACCATGTTGCTGGTAATGATGCTCTTCGGCGGTGCAGGCCAAATTGCGGGGCCGATCATTGGCTCCATCTGTATCGCCCTGGTATCTGAAGCGTTGCAGTCGGCAGGGAACTATCAGATGCTGGTATATGGCTTGTTCCTGTTGGTAGTTGTCTTGTTCCTTCCGCAGGGTGTTTTGGGCACTTACGACTGGCACGGCATTCTCAAAAGGTTTGGAAAGGGGAACAGACATGGAAAAACTTCTGCAAACTGAACAGTTGACGATACGGTTTGGTGGCCTAGCTGCTGTTAATCATGTGGATCTGACTATCCATGAGGGAGATATCCACAGTTTGATCGGGCCAAATGGTGCCGGAAAAACGACTTTATTCAATCTGATTTATGGCGTATATGCCCCGACGGAGGGACAGGTACGATTTCGCGATGCGGTGATTTCTGGCAAGCCTGTTTATCAGATCAATCGCCTTGGCATTGCAAGAACCTATCAGAATATAAAGCTGTATACCAGCCGGACGGCGCTGGAAAACATCATCATCGGTCTGCATCCGTGGATTCCATATACCGCGCTGGATGCATTCTTGCATACACCTCGCATGCGCGCGGATGAGAAGCAGGCAAGGGCGAGGGCAATGGAGACCATGGAATTTCTGGGCATTGCTGATAAGGCTGATTGCGTAGCTGGCAGCCTGCCTTACGGCGACCAGCGCCTGGTGGAAATCGCCCGCGCACTGGCGTGCCAGCCGGCGTTGCTCATGCTGGATGAACCGGCTGCCGGAATGAACACCGCGGAAAAACGTGATCTGATGGATTTGATCCGCAAGATCCGTGACAGCGGCGTTACGGTTCTGCTAGTCGAACACGATATTCGGCTGGTCATGGGAATCAGCGATCAGATTACCGTATTGAACTATGGAAATGTGATCTGTAAGGGGACACCTGAGGTGGTCCGGAACGATCCGGAGGCGATCAAAGCGTATTTGGGCGGTGAGTGATATGGCAGATAATATTTTGGAAATTCGTGATTTTCACTATTATTACGGTGGCATCCATGCAGTAAAAGGGGTGTCTATGCACGTCAAGGCCAATGAAATGGTAGCGCTAATCGGTGTTAATGGCGCGGGAAAGACGACAGTTCTGAATTCTATCTCGGGTGCGCTGCCAGGTAGGCAGGGACAGATCTTGTTTGACGGTAAGGATATCACGAAGATGAAGCAACATGCCATCACCAAGCTTGGTATTGGCCATGTCATGGAAGGTAGGCATGTTTTCACCCAACTAACCGTGCTCGAAAACTTGAAAATGGGAGCGTTTCTGCGTAGGAATCCGCAGGAGATCCAGCAGGATATTGAACGGATGTACACCATGTTTCCACGCTTAGAAGAGCGAAAAATGCAGGTGGCGGGTACCTTGTCGGGCGGTGAGCAACAGATGTTGGCAATTGCTCGTGCACTGATGGGGCGTCCGAAGCTGTTGCTGCTCGATGAGCCGTCATTGGGTATTGCACCGCTGGTCGTGAAAGAAATCTTTGAAGTCATTCGCGGATTCAAAGATATGGGCATCGCGGTATTGTTGGTCGAACAAAATTCTAAGCTAGCCATGAGTTCGACTGATCGTGTTTATGTTATGGAAACAGGCGGAGTTGTGCTGGAAGGCAGATCGCAGGAACTGATGGAGGATGAAGCGATCCGACGCACTTATTTTGGAGAGGATGAGAGAGAATGACATCAAGAGAACGTGTTCTAGCAGCATTAAATCATCAACCAGTCGACCGTGTGCCGTTAGATATTGGCGCGACCCACAATTCCGGAATTCATGCGTATGCTCTCAAACGGTTGCGCCGTGCATTGGGGATGGATCCGACTACGCGTATTTTTGACCCTATGCTGATGACGGGCATCGTGGAAGTCGATTTGGCGGTCTTGTTGGGAAGTGACTGTATCGCACTGGATAATCCGTTTACCTTGGCAGGTTATCGTAATGAAAACTGGAAGCCCTGGACGGCACCGAACGGGGAAGAGTTTTTGGTTGGCTCTGGTTTTGAAACGACAACGGATGGTGAGGACGTCTATTTATACCCGCAGGGACGGCGTGATGCCAAGCCCAGTGGCAAGATGAACCGTGCGCAGCCATATTTTGACAGCATCGTGCGTCAACAGCCGTTGGATGAAGAGAATATGGATGCAAGGCAGGATTATGCCGCAGATAATGTTTTGCTTAGCGAGACGGACTTGCGCTATTATGAGCAGACGGCGAATCGCTTGTATGAGGAGACAGATCTTGCTATAGTAGGAAGCTTTTATGGGGCAGGGCTTGGGGATATGATGCACATACAGGCACCAGGGCTGATTGATCCGCCAGGTATTCGTGATATGTCGGAATGGATGATGGCACCGTACTTATATCCGGACTATGTTCATGAAGCTTTTGCAATGCAAACCGAGTATGTGATCGAAAATCTCAAACGGTATTACCAGGCGGTTGGAGATAAAATATGCTGCATTGCACTGGCAGGAACCGATTTCGGTAGTCAGAGAGGACTGCTGTACGCCAAAGACGCATATCGGGAATTTTATAAGCCATACTTTACAAAAATCAATCAATGGGTGCACGATAATACTAAATGGAAAACCTGGTACCATTCGTGTGGTAGTGTGCATGAGCTGTTTGATGATTTCATTGAAGCCGGATATGACATCATAAACCCTATCCAGATCACTGCGGAAGGTATGGATCCGGCGGCACTCAAAGAACACTATGGGGACAAACTAGTTTTCTGGGGCGGCTCGATCAATCCCCAGAAAACCCTACCGTTCGGAACGCCGGAAGAGGTCGCCGCAGAGGTACACCATAATGTTTCTATACTTGGTCAAAATAGCGGATATGTATGTTCCCCCATTCACAATGTTACCGCAGAAGTGCCTGCCGAAAATATTTTGGCACTTTGCCGCGCTGTTCGCGAGTAAATAGTTGCTAATGTTATACACATATAGTATAATAAATATAAATTGCTGAAAGAGATAGGGGCAAATATGTTAGCAATTGAGAGACGCGAGAAAATAATGGAATTGCTTCGCAGCGAAAAAACTGTGCACTTGGCACAGTTGCGCGAATTGTTCCGTGTAACAGATGAAACGTTAAGAAAAGATTTAGACGCACTGGAACAACAGGGACAAATCAAACGTACCTATGGCGGGGCTACTTTGAGAGAGCAATCCGGTTCTTTGTTCTCTCCGCCTGCAAAGGATCGCTATGCCATCAACAAGGAAGGAAAAAGTGTGATTGCACAGCTAGCCACGCAGTTGATCGAACCTGGAGAGGCCCTGTTCTTGGATGGAAGTACTTCCTCCATCTACTTGGCAAGCTGTATTCCTGATAACAAAAATATTACGGTCGTGACCAATTCCGATGAAGTCGTTCGCATTCTGTCCAAAAGTTCAGGTATTAATGTGATGTGTATCGGTGGGATGCTGCGTAAACGAAATATGTCTTTTATAGGATCGGCAGCGGTCTCTATGATACATCAATTATATTATGCATCTAAGATGTTTTTCTCCTGCTATGGTATTTCATCCAACGCTGGATTAACAGATTCCGATGAGTCTGAGGCTGAAATCAAGCGCGCTATGATGGAACGCTGTGAAAAGAGAGTCTTTCTATGCGACCAGAGCAAATTTAATCGGATTGGATATCCAAAGCTTGCGGATTTTGAACAAATTGATATTGTAGTTACTGAAGCAAAACCATCTGAAGTGTGGAGAGATTTTTTTGAACAAAGGAGAATTCAGGTCATCTTTCCGCCTTTTCCAACAGAAGAGTTCCAAATCTTATCTACCTAATCATACATGATTATAACGATCCAAGCAATGTCCGGCTTTGCCGCAGCACCTTTTCTTTTTACCTGCTTTGCTGTCCAGAATGCTTATCCGGCTCTTATTTGAGAAAAAGGCGCGGCGAAGATGATTCGCCGCGCCTCCGTATACCATGTCACAGTGTCTCGATATGCTCCAGCTGTTCCACAGAAATACCGGTCTCCTTGACCAGCAGTGCCTTCACGCGATTCTTCACGTCCTCGTCCAGCTTGGGGCCGTGCTGTGCGTGAGTTTCCAGCATTTGCGCGATCTCCTTATCAATGTTCTCCTCGATATAGTCCGAACCCTTAGCGCCGCGGGCACCAATATGCGGCATATAGAGATCCATGAAATTATCCAACGTGTAATCGCAGGTCAGGAAGCTGCCATCATGACCGCAGTCTTTGATCTCCTCCATATCAATGGTCTCTTCGTTGACCTCCGGCGGTGCGGTGGCGATCTTCACCTGACGGATGATATCAATGTCCACCACCAGCTTATCAAAGGATGTCGCATTAACGCTGTCCACGATGCCGCCGGCCTCCATCACCAGATTGATGCCGTTGGACTGTGCGGAATAGAAAGTCAGCATGGATTCGTAGCCTGCCTGAACGTTGACCACAGGTGCATCTGTCTGGCTTCCGCCGCCGCGGGAGGGCAGGTTATAGAAGCGTGCCATACGTGCGCCCCAGCCCTGTATCAACGCACCTTCGGGGGAACCGCAGGCAAAGATCATACCCTTCATGTCTATGGCGTTAGACTGCATACCGAACAGCACCGGGGTGCCGGGACGGATCATCTGCGCCAGCGCGATACCTGCCAGATCCTCGGCAGTGCCGCTGGCCAGTGTGCCGGCAATAGGCAGCGGGCCGGTCACGCCCAGCATAGCGGCGGGGCAGAGAATGACCGGCTGGCCGTATTTTGCCAGTGTCATCAGGCAGTCCAGCATTCTTCCGTCCAGAGACAGGGGGGGAATTCGTGTTGATGAGGGTAATCATGCGGGGCTTTTCAGCCATAGCCTCCTCGCCGCCGAACATCTCGCAGCCTGCCTTCATCAGAGCTTCCATAATGTTCTTGTTGCCAGTGGAAAGCATGATGACTTTATCGGAATTGAGAACGGTCGCATAGAACATATCCACGGGCGCCGTATCGTCGGAAACGTCGCAGGGCTGAATGGTAATGCCGCCGTTGATGTCATAGACTTCCGCCTCCTGAACCAGGCGGGCGCATTTCACATAATCGGCAATAGTGCCGGGGCGCTTGGTTCCATCACGTTCTGCAATGAACGCGCAGCCATAAGCCGGCGCGGCATTTACCTTGTCGCCGCCGATGGTCATATTATACTTGGGGTTTCTGGCGTAAAGCGTAAAAGAGGACGGGGCCATCCTGACCCAATGCATGACCTGCTCCTCCGTGAAGAACGCAGTGTTGTCCTCTACCCGGATTCCATTTTCCTTCAGTATACGAACAGCTTCGTCATTATGAAAAACAACGCCGACTTCCTGCAGGATCTCCATTGCTGCTTCGTGGATCATTTGCTCCTTGCTCTTCATGTCCATTGCCTTGATTACCTCCTTATAATTGTTGTCACACATTATCGGTTACGGATACCGAGCTTCAGCTCGTTGCGCAGGAACGCGATGCTTTCCTCACAGGCCTTCATTTCTCTCTCTCGCGCGCTTCCTCGATCGGTTCGTCAATGTTGCGGAAGGCAATCTCATTCTCCATAATGATCTTATCCATAGGCGACTGCTCCCGAATCATGCGGATCATGCGACGGCAGTCCATGGAGCCCTGTCCGTGAGGCGCACCGACAATGTGAACACCCAGAGGATCCGTATACACCAGATCGTCGCTGAAGTGGCAGCAATACGCCTGAGGCAGCATCTTTTCAAAGGCCGAATGGGGATTCTCTGTAACATAGTAGGCGTTCATATTGTCCACGTATGTGCCGATCTGTGTGTGGTTCAGCTTGTCCACCAGCCAGAGGATCTCGTCCGTGAAGGTATCGGTATGATTCTCAATCGCCACCTGCATGCCGTACTCCTCAATTGGGGGGATCGCCGCCTTGAACTGGTCATAGCGCACCAGCAACTGCTTCATAACATCAGGATGCATCCAGCTGCCGAATAGCTCGCGGGGGCGGATGATGTCCAGACTGAACTTGACCAGCTCCGCGTCCAGATTGTGGCCGATCCGCAGTGCTTCCTCTACAGTGCAGTTCACGCGGGAATCGCTCCCCGCATTAAAGGAGGAATTGAACTCAAGGAACAGACCATACTTTTTGGCATAAGCGGCGACTTTTTTCAAATTCTCCGTGCTGAAGGGGTCTGCCGCACCTGTGGCTAGCAAATCGACTTTGGTGATCTGCAGGCCGTCCAGCTCCCACTTTACACATTTGTCCATCAGTTCATACAGGCTCATGACCTGATCGAAGTAGTAATCCTTGCCAAATCCCCAGCTTTCGCCAAAGCCAAAGAAGTGGAGCGTATAGGTATGCATACCTAACCGGATGGGTCTGTCAACAGGCTGTTTCATAATATCATTCCTCACTTTACTCTGGATCGGTGCTTTTTGTGTACACCAGCAAAATATCTTCGTTCTTTCTTCAAAAAACTGTGGGATTCGCTGTTATGTTTTTATCATACACAAAGGACGGATGGGAGAATATGCTGTACGCAGGAAAAAGTGTGCAAGTTTTCGGATTTTGCTTTACGCACACCGGCATGGACGCGATCCTTCTCTTTTCCTCTTGAGTTTTCTACATGTTGCTGGTATAATACCGCAAAAAAAGACAGAGGAAAGGTGATGCGGGTGCAATTTATACAAAAGCAAGAGCAGACGCAAAAATTGAGCCTGACACCCGCTATGCGGCAGTCTTTGGAGTGTCTTCAGCTTTCTGTGCTGGATCTTTTTCAATACGTACAGGAGGCAGCGCTGGAAAACCCCATGCTGGAGGTGGAACTGCCTTCTCTATCCAATGTTTCACTAGACTCACAGGCCGCCCATTAGACCACGATCACAGAATATGAAACATGGGACGACTGCTTTGCACGCAGAAAGGAACCAAGAGCAGAGCAAGACGCACTCAGCACACTTTCATCCGCAAACGAAGACTCTCTCCGCGACCACCTTCTGGCACAGCTTGGGCAGACAGCGCTGATTGACGAGCAGCTTAATCCCGTCTGCCGCTTTCTCATTGACTGCCTGGACAGCCGAGGATATCTGGACTGCCCACTGGAAGCGCTGGCTGATGAAATGGGTCTCTCGTTATTCTTATTAGAGCAGGCTCTCTTTGCCATACAGATGCTGGATCCACCCGGTGTCGGCGCACGCTCTCTGTCCGAATGCCTGATCCTTCAACTGTCACAAGGCGAGCATTTCAATGCGCTGACATTGTGGCTGGCACGTGATGGCCTGGAGCAGATCGCAAAAAAGCAGTATAGTGAGCTGGCAAAACGATTCCATACGGATCGGAAAACGATCCTGTCCGTCGTTGCGGTCATTTCACAGTTGAACCCGATCCCTGCACAGGGCTTCGGTTCCCGCGAAAGCAGCAACTTTGTCGTCCCTGACGCATTTATTTACAGCCAAAACGACAGCGTTACCATAGAGCTGAACAAGCAGGCACTACCCCGTATTTCGGTGGACGAGCATTATCGCATGATGCTTGACAGTGCAGACAATGCCGAGCTGCGCGATTATCTGCGGCAAAAGTTGCGGCAGGCCAATGATATGATACAGGGAATCCAAGGCCGCGGACAAACACTAAGACGACTGCTGCGCTATATCGCCGATTATCAGCACGCATTCTTCTGCGGCAGAGAGCTTCGGACTATGACGATACAAAGCACTGCCGAGGCACTGGAGACCAATCCGTCTACCGTCAGCCGTGCCGTGCAGGATAAGTACATTCAATTTGGCGGAAAAGTCATTCCGCTGAGAGGACTGTTTTCTTCGTCTATCACATACGGGAAAGACGGAACCCTTTCCTCCGTAGCGATCAAGCAGCGGCTCCGGATCATGATCCAGTCCGAAGATCCCACGCACCCTATGTCTGATGAGGAGCTGGTTGCTGCTCTGGCGAACGACCATATTGAGATTTCACGGCGCACCGTTGCCAAATATCGCAGCCAGCTTCAGATCCCTTCGGCTTCCGCACGCAGATCTCGCACATAAAACCGGCAGCGGCATAGGCCAATCTTATCAAGATAACAGAACCCCCTATGGCGGTATGC
>ERZ791830.1548-NODE-1548-length-13708-cov-3.298396_pt1 | contig 13708 bp, 9 predicted proteins | sample MGYA00509945_ERZ791830 | MGnify/ENA primary metagenome ERZ791830 (study PRJEB30046, sample SAMN00792021) | human gut metagenome | study: EMG produced TPA metagenomics assembly of the A metagenome-wide association study of gut microbiota in type 2... | reverse complement strand
CTTCTTATCGAGATGGTCAGCGGAAAGCAGGGTGTTCCTGAGCAGGTGCATTAGCGTAGAGCGTTCCGAAGACACTTTGCAGCGTTTGTTAGAGAAAGTAAATCGAGTGCCATTGCACGAAGATTTCCACTTTCGAGTTACAAACGGTCAACGGGCTGAGGTAAAGCGGGCCTGCACTGCGAAGGAATATCCCTGATTTCCGCGTCCGCTTCGCCATAAAGAAGTCTTTTTCTTTACAAGCGTATCTCCCCAACAACTACAAATTTCACTCCATAAATTTCATCGGATCTACCGGCTCTCCATCTTTCATTACCTTAAAATAGAGATTCGGTCCTTCCACGCTATAGTATTTTGTAGGTTCATTCAACAGACCGATCGGCTCACCTGTTGCAACAGTATCTCCTTCTGATACGGACAGGTCTTTTAACTGGCCGTAAACAGCCGCATATCCATTTCCCATATCCAATGTAACGGTTGTTCCCGTCTGTGCTGTCTCTTCAATACTGCTCACTGTTCCTGTCGCTGATGCCTTGATGCTTTCCCCGACTTCACCACCGATGATCATTGCCGGATTGTACTTATACTCTTCTAAAGTAGGAAAATAAACGGTCTGATCCATACTGTACCCGATCAGCGTTGCCCCGCTTGCCGGCCACTCCAGTATGCTTGCTTCCGTAAACCATGCACCGGAACTTCCCTGTGCCGCAGTTTCATTCGTCTCCTGCCCCTGCTGCTGTCCATTTTCTGCCTCTGTTCCGTCTGTAGAGGATGCTCCTTCTTGTTCCTGACGATCCGCATGATCTGTCTGTGACGGTGTTGCATCTTCCTCTCCCTCCATTGGAAGTACATCTTTTGAATTTGCCGCTGCATCATTTTCTTTTGTCAGTTTTTCTGTCTCCTGCTGAACCTTTGCAATCTGCTCATTCATATTCTTTTTGTAATTTCTGAATGTAACTGTCCCCACCATTGCAATGACTGCCACGAAGCAAAGTACGATTCCAACAGAAGCTCCTTTTCCCTTTAAAAAGGAAAACTTCTCTTTCTTATTCATTCATCATCACCTCTGACTATAGCATTGCCAGAATATGTGACTTCTATTCGGAAAGAATTCTATTTTAATTCCCTGTCGCTTCTTTTTCGTCAAATTCTTTATTTAATGTTGTTCCTTCAAAAAAGAACTGCAGGATTTCTTCATAATTTTTCTTTTCCTTTGCCATTTCATTTGCTGTCCACTGACTCATTCCCAGTCCATGTCCTTTTCCGATGGTCGTGATCTTCAAACCTTTTATACTCTCGTAAAATGAAAATGCACTGGAAGACAGGGACAATGCATCCCGAAACTGATCCCCGGTACAGACTGTATCTCCCATCCTCATCTGTCGCACATAACCGGAAGAATCCATTTCCAGTATTTCAAAGTCAGCAAAGTTATAGCCTTTTTCTGCACTCTCCGAATTTTCTTCTGCCACCAGAAAATCTCTGCATAACTGTTGTATTTCCTGATAGTCAAAAACTGTTACCTGAATTTCATCCTCAGCCGCTTTGTCCAACGGGCATTCTCTCTTACAGATATAAGGATAATCTTCTGTTCCAAGAACTTCTGATGCGTTCCGTGTCTCACCGTTACTGGACTGATGATATGGTGTCCATGCACAAGCCTCATTATACCAGACCACTGTTCCTTCTGTATCTTCCACTGCTTTGGTATATTTTTTCAAATATGTATCAAAATTGGCCGCTCCCCATTTCCGTTTCATTTCTGCATGAGTCAGATATTTCTCTGTTGCCGTCTTCTCCTCGTTTTCTGCCAGTTCTCTGCACAGGCTTGTACGCAGCACCACGGCCTGTGCTTTCAACGCTTCCAATTCGTAAGACTCCGGCATTTCATATGCAAGAACCCCGATCAGATACTCTTCCCAGTCCAGATCAAGATCCAGTTCCGTTCCATCTGGGTCTGTTCTTGCAACTTTTATTGTAAAATGACCGCTCCCATTTTGTGGATTCACATCTTTTCCATTTACAAAAATAGAGACAACATAAGGAAGAAATATGAGGATTATCAGAAATGCAGCTATATTTTTTATTTTCTTTTTTGCTGAATAAAAGCTCATAAAGACAGCCCTCCATACTTTATTATATGAAGGGCTGTCTTATTTTAGAACCTGTATTAAATTTTACTTTTACGCTTTATTTTTCTGTCGGTTCTGCTTCTGTACTCTGTGTATCTTTTTCCAGATCCTCGGTTTCCTGAACCTGCATCGGATTCACATACGGAGGCTCTGATGCTACCGGTGATACAGGCATTGTCGGAGGAACTGGATCACAACCGAAATTTGGTGTCTGCGGTGGAAGATTTGGCTCCATTCCCGGGTTATACGGCTTCTTGCTCATAACAAATAAGCAGATTGCTTCGTACATTGGAATAAATAAGCCAAGAACACTATGGATAATCGCCATATTATGGGATGTCAGTCTATGGTAAATATGAAAGTTCACCAGTACATCCAGCACCGCTTCAATCGCCTGAAGTGCTACTACTGCAATAATCAGCAGGAAAACTATCACCCAGATCAGTGTCAGACTTCCTGCACCCATTCCGGTGGAATAGCTCAATGCAGTTCCAATTCCTGCCACAACAATGAAAATGAAATAAAGTCCTGCGATTACAGCCGTTCCGATCAACGGAATAAGGACTTTCCAAAGTCCCGGACTCTGAAGTCTTCTTTTCTTTAAAGGCATACTGCCTGCAAGATCTCCCTGAAGATAAGATCTCGCAAATGGTACCCATGCCATCCACGGATTTGCATTTCCTGTTCTCTGTGCCAGACGGTAAAGTGCAATGGATTTAAATACATATTTCACAATACCAATAATCACGGCTGCCACGATCACCAACAGATAAACGGTCATGATCACTGAAAATATATCTGATCCACTGCTGCTCATTGTCGGACCATCCGGAACTCCGTATGAAAAATCAAAATCATTTCCATATTCCATCTGTCATTCCTCCTGTCTTAATCAAAAAGATCCTGTCCTGAAGGTACTTCTACTTTTTCAAGATGCCAAATATCCCGTACATACTCTTCAATCGTTCTGTCTGATGTAAATTTACCACTGCATGCAGTGTTGAGCATTGCCATCTTAGACCATTTCTGCTGATCTCTGTAAGCTTCCTCAACTCTCTTCTGTGCATCTGCATAAGAACGGAAATCTTTCAGAATGAAGTAAGTGTCTGCTCTGTCTGTACACTGTGTATTTAACAGTGAGCTGTACAGATTGATATACATATTGTGGTCACCATTGGAGTAAGTTCCATCCATAAGCTGGTCTACTACACGCTTGATCTCCCAGTCATTAAAGTAAATGTCAACCGGATTGTATCCACCATTGTTCTCATAGTTGATAACTTCCTGTGAGCTTAATCCGAAGATAAATGCATTCTCCTCGCCAACTTCCTGAACGATCTCTACATTCGCTCCATCCATTGTTCCAAGTGTCGGTGCACCATTAAGCATAAATTTCATATTACCTGTTCCTGAAGCTTCTTTAGAAGCTGTAGAAATCTGCTCGCTGACATCTGCTGCCGCAAAAAGAATTTCTGCATTAGATACTCTGTAATCTTCAATAAATACCACTTTCAGCTTACCATTGATACTTCTGTCGTTATTTACAACATCTGCTACGGAGTTAATCAATTTGATCGTCTCTTTTGCACGAAGATAACCTGCTGCTGCCTTAGCTCCGAAAATAAATGTTCTCGGATAGAAGGACATCTCAGGATGCTCTTTGATCTGATTATACAGATACATGATGTGCAGTATATTCAGAAGCTGACGCTTGTACTCATGCAGACGTTTTACCTGAATATCAAAGATAGAACGCGGATCTACATCAATTCCATTATGCTCCTTGATATACTTTGCAAGGCGAACTTTATTTTGGTATTTGATCTCCATGAACTCACGTCTTGCCTCTTCATCCTCAACCAGTGGTTTCAGCTTGGAGATCTGAGAGAGATCTGTAATCCAGCCATCACCGATCTTACTGGTGATCCAGTCTGCAAGCAGCGGATTTCCATGAGCCAGGAAACGTCTCTGCGTGATACCATTCGTCTTATTGTTGAACTTCTCCGGCATCATCTGATAGAAATCTTTCAGTTCCTGCTTCTCAAGGATCTCCGTATGAAGCTTTGCAACACCATTAACAGAGAAGCCTGCTATGATCGCCATATTTGCCATACGAACCTGTCCATCCATAAGGATTGCCATTTTCCGTACTTTCTCTTCATTTCCCGGATACGTCTCACGAACCTGGATCACGAAGCGGCGGTCAATCTCCTGTACGATCTGATAAATACGCGGAAGCAGTTTTGAAAACAGGTCGATCGGCCATTTTTCAAGTGCTTCTGCCATAATTGTATGGTTTGTATAAGCACAGGTCTTGCTTGTTACTTCCCATGCCTCATCCCAGCTAAGTCCCTCTACATCAATCAGAAGACGCATCAGCTCCGGTACAGCAACCGTCGGGTGCGTATCGTTCATCTGAATGACAACTTTTTCATACAGCTTTCTGATGTCTCCATGCTTCTTTTTATATTTTGCGATCAGTGCCTGAAGACTTGCAGAAATGAAGAAGTACTGCTGCTTCAGACGAAGCTCTTTTCCTGAATAATGATTATCATTCGGGTAAAGAACATCTACGATCAGTTTTGCAAGGTTCTCCTGCTCTACTGCCTTATGATAATTTCCTCTGTCGAACTCATCCAGTTTGAAATCCGTGATCGGCTTTGCATCCCATACACGCAGTGTATTTACTACGTGGTTGCCATATCCAACAACCGGCATATCATACGGAACTGCCATAACAGACTCATAATTTTCCTGAATAAATTTATCTTTTCCTGTAACAGGATCTTTCTCGAAACGGATATTTCCTCCGAAACGTACTTCCTTTGCATACTCTTCACGACGGATCTCGAACGGATTTCCTTCTTTCAGCCAGTTATCCGGTACTTCTACCTGATATCCATTTTCAATTTTCTGCTTGAACATACCGTAACGGTAACGGATTCCACAGCCGTATGCCGGATAATTCAATGTCGCAAGAGAATCCAGGAAACATGCTGCAAGACGACCGAGTCCTCCATTTCCGAGAGCCGCATCCGGCTCTTCATCTTCGATCACGTTGAGGTCAATATTCATCTCTTCCAACGCTTCTTTTACATCTTTATATGCTGTCATATTGATGAGGTTGTTACCTAATGCACGTCCCATCAGGAACTCCATGGACATATAGTAAACAGTCTTTGCATCTGTCTCATCGTAACGCTTCTGCGTCTCGATCCAGTCATCAATAATAACATCCTTAACTGCATAAGAAACCGCCTGAAATAACTGCTGAGGTGTAGCCTCATCAATCGTCTTTCTGTAAAGCGTCTTTACATTTTCTTTCACTGCTGTCTTAAATGCAGCCTTCTCAAATCTTTTACTGAACATCCTTTTATTCTCCTTTTTTCTCGACACCCATCGTAACTGCTTCACCGTTGATCTTCCACTCTTTTACATGGCCTGCAGGCTCTGCCTTTACAACTTCTGTGGCAAGTACTTCTCCACCGATCAGGGTGCTGTTCTTTTCAAAAACAGCTTCTGCTTTTCCGCTGCCTTCATACGTAACACGGATCTTATCCATCACCTCGAAATCAGCTTCTTTTCTCATCGTCTGAATCTTGCTGATAATCTCTCTTACAAATCCTTCTTCCAGAAGTTCCGGTGTAAGATTCGTATCCAGTACAACTGTGATTCCATTATCATTGACAGATTCATATCCTTCAATCTGAGCTGTATCAATCAGAAGGTCTTCTTTGAAAAGTTCGATCTCCTGTCCATTTACATCCAGTTTGAGTACACCGGTAGCATTCAGCTCGTCCATTGCTGCATTTCCATCGATGTCATTGAGTGCTGTTTTGATACCACCTAACATTTTACCATATTTTGGTCCGACTGTCTTCAACTGTGGTTTAAAACTATAAGAAGTAAAGTCTCTTACATCATCTGTAAATTTAATATTCTTAACATTCAGCTCGTCTGCTACGATTTCCTGATAAAATTCAGACAGCCCAAAGTCTGCTTTTACAAACATCTGACCGATTGGCTGACGGTTCTTGATATTGGATGCGTTACGGCATGCACGTCCCATTACTACAAGGTCAAGTACATGTTCCATGTTATTCTCAAGTGCTTTGTCAATCTGCTCTTCATGAACTTCCGGAAAACTACACAGATGGATACTCTCCGGTGCATCCTTGTCAATGCTGCGAACCAGGTTCTGATAGATCTGCTCTGTCATGAACGGAATCATCGGAGCTGCTGCCTTTGATACCGTAACAAGAGCTGTATACAGAGTCATGTAAGCATTGATCTTATCCTGCTCCATTCCCTTTGCCCAGAAACGCTCGCGGCTTCTTCTTACATACCAGTTACTTAAATCATCTACGAAATCCTGAAGCACACGTGCTGCCTCCGGGATTCTGTAATTACCAAGGTTGTTGTCCACATCTTTTACCATGGTATTCATCTTAGAAAGAATCCATTTATCCATAACCGGAAGTTTATCATATTCCAGTGTATACTTTGTAGCATCAAAGTTGTCGATATTTGCGTACAATACAAAGAATGCATAAGTATTCCACAGAGTTCCCATGAACTTACGCTGTCCTTCCTGCACTGCTTTTCCGTGGAAACGGTTCGGCAGCCACGGTGCACTGTTGATGTAGAAGTACCAGCGGATCGCATCTGCTCCATATTTCTCCAGTGCATCAAACGGATCAACTGCATTTCCTTTGGACTTACTCATCTTCTGTCCATTCTCATCCTGTACGTGTCCAAGCACGATGACGTTCTTATACGGTGCTTTATTGAACAGCAGCGTTGAGATTGCAAGCAGGGAGTAGAACCATCCTCTTGTCTGGTCAACAGCCTCGGAAATGAAATCTGCCGGGAACTGCTTCTCGAACAGCTCCTTATTTTCAAACGGATAATGATGCTGTGCAAACGGCATAGAACCACTGTCGAACCAGCAGTCGATAACTTCCGGTACTCTGTGCATTTCTTTACCACAATCCGGACATTTGATCGTTACTGCATCAATGTATGGACGGTGAAGTTCAATATCATCCGGACAGTTATCGGACATAGATTTCAGTTCTTCAATACTTCCGACAGAATGCATACATCCGCACTCACACTGCCAGATATTCAGCGGAGTTCCCCAGTAACGGTTACGGCTGATCCCCCAGTCCTGAACGTTCTCGATCCAGTCACCGAAACGTCCCTTACCGATACTCTCCGGGATCCAGTTAATCGTATTATTATTTGCGATCAGATCATCACGAACTGCTGTCATCTTGATGAACCAGGACTCACGTGCATAATAGATCAGCGGAGTATCACATCTCCAGCAGTGAGGATAGCTATGTTCAAACTTCGGTGCATCGTAGAGGAGTCCCCTTGCATCCAGATCTTTTAATACTTCCGGATCTGCTTTCTTTACGAACAGTCCTGCAAACGGTGTAGACTCTGCCATGTTACCCTTTTCATCTACAAGCTGTACAAATGGAAGCTCATACTTTCTTCCTACGTTGGCATCGTCTTCACCAAATGCCGGTGCGATATGAACAACTCCTGTACCATCTGTCAGAGTTACATACTCATCACATACAACGTAAAATGCTTTCTTACGCTGCTTTGCAGCCTCATCTGCTGCACACTGGTACAGTGGCTCGTATTCTTTGCCCTCCAGTTCTGTTCCCTTATACGTTGCAAGTACTTCGTAAGCATCTTTTCCTTCTTCTGCAAGTCTTCCAAGAACAGTGTCAAGCAATGCACATGCCATATAATAAACTCTTCCGTCGGCTGCTTTTACCTTTGCATAATCCTCTTCCGGATTTACGCAGAGTGCAAGGTTGGATGGAAGTGTCCATGGTGTTGTTGTCCATGCAAGAATATACGCATCCTCATCTTTTACTTTAAAGCGAACGATTGCAGAACGCTCCTTGACATCCTTATATCCCTGTGCAACTTCCTGTGCAGAAAGAGGTGTTCCACAACGAGGGCAGTAAGGAACAATTTTAAATCCTTTGTAAAGGAGTCCCTTATCCCAGATCTTCTTTAAAGCCCACCACTCGGACTCGATGAAGTTATTGTCATATGTTACATATGGATGCTCCATATCAGCCCAGAATCCAACTGTGCCGGAAAAGTCTTCCCACATTCCTTTGTATTTCCATACACTTTCTTTACATTTCCTGATGAACGGCTCAAGACCGTATTTCTCAATCTGATCCTTTCCGTCCAGTCCGAGCATCTTCTCAACTTCCAGTTCTACCGGAAGACCATGGGTATCCCATCCTGCCTTTCTCGGAACTTTATAGCCCTTCATTGTGCGGTATCTCGGGATCATGTCCTTGATAACACGGGTTAAAACATGTCCGATATGCGGCTTACCATTAGCCGTCGGAGGTCCATCATAGAAAATATAATCCGGGCATCCTTCCTTTTCATCCATACTCTTCTGGAAAATCTGTTCATCATCCCAGAACTTTTCAACTTCTTTTTCACGCTCAACAAAATTCATGTCTGTTGAAACTTTCTTATACATAGCTTTGATCCTTTCTTAAAATATATTTTGGAAAAGGAATCTTCTAAAATAAAGAAAGACCCCCGCCCGTAATAGGACGAAGGTCTGAAATTCCTTTCGTTGTACCACCTGTTACAGCATACTTGGACCTCTCCGATCCGCATATGGTATTCTTTAACGCAGAACTCACGTCAACCCTTACTCCTCGAAATCTGTCTCACCGAAATCACCGGTATGCCTGTTAAATGCTGCCGTTTCAGGGGTTGCTGCTCTGGAGTGATCTTCAGAAATCTCTTACTGATACCGGGCTTGCACCTTCCCCGGCTCGCTGGGATGTTCAGATAAATCCTACTCTCTCCGTCATTGCTTTAACCTGTAGTCTTCCATACAGAATTATTATAAAGAGATTCTGCCTGCTAGTCAAGTTTTTTTCTCTTTCTGCCACGTCTTTTCCGCCGGTGCTTTCTGCCCCTTGTCTGCTTATATTTTATCCATAGAACCACTGCAGCCACAATCACTGAAACTACTGCGATCACTGCCATAAGTACCAGCGGTCTGCTCTCTTTTTCCTTTGTATCTGTAGTTATTGCAGTCTTGTCGGTTCCTTTTGTTATCGCCGACTTCTCCGCCAGCTTTTTATTATCCAGCGTTACATCCGCCTTTCCCATGATCTGTCCCTCATAGGTATATGTAACCGTTCCCTCATTAACAGAACCGTCCTTACTTTTAACTTCCGCTTTCAGATCTGAAAATTTCACATCTGACGGAAGCACTACATAAACATTTTCCTCATCCTTATATTCTTTCACTCCGTCTGCTTTTTCCTGATCTTTCAACATTATCTTTGAGAAATTATTAAACCCATAATCAAATATCTCCCGGGTATCTTTATACGCATCTGATCCAAAATCATACAGCACCACTGCAACCAGCTGCATCTCTCCATTGTCTGCCATCGTCACCAGGGTCGTTCTCGCCTGATCTGTATAACCGGTCTTTCCACCTTTGCAATACTCATAATAATTTGCATTCTGAGGCCAGAGCATCTTATGCTTCTGATTGACAGTTCTAACCTCGTTCACCAGATTGGTTGCCGGAATCTGATGCGTGAGCGTCTGAGAGATCGTACGAAATGCTTCCTTCTGATATACTGCCGCCCCAATCAGTGCCATATCGTAAGCTGTCGTATAATGTTGTTCATCATGAAGACCATTTGCATTCGTCCAGTGCGAACCGGTACATCCCAGTGCTTTCAACTCTTCATTCATCGCCTCTATAAAAGTATTGTAGTCTCCACCCATCTCTTTTCCAACACTCTCCGCAACTGCGTATGATACTTCATTGGCGGATGCAAGCAATACGGCATATAAGGAATCTTCCAGCGTCAGTTCTTCTCCCGCACGCATCCCGATATGAGCGTCTCCATATTGCAGGAAAGAAATACTGTCCTGTGAAAATTCCACCTTATCTGTCAGTTTCGCATGATCCAATGCAACAAGTGTAGTCAGAAGCTTTGTAATACTTGCCGGATAATGCTGCTTATCAATCTGCTTTCCATATAAGATTGCACCACTGTTCATATCCATCACGATCGCTGAATCTGCATAAACTGCCGGTCCCTGCGGCCAGTTCGTCAGTTCATTTGAGTCTGTTGGTTCTGCATAACAGGTCTGCCGCTGGATTTCCCGGTCTGCCGCTGTATCCCCTTCCTCAGCAAATGCCTTTACTGCCGGGGTCAGAATAAACGCCGCAGCCAGTATGGCTGAAAGACAGAGCGATCCATATCTTTTTATATTTATCATAAAAGAGTTCCTCCGATAATCTTCTTTATTATAAATCTCGGCTCTTACTTTTTCAACTCTTTCTGACTACGATGTTTTTATCATTCAGATAATTTCAGACACCTGGATCCGTGTCTGAAACAGATTCTTCCTCTGTCAGCGTCTATCGGCAAATCAATTGATATTCTCTATCTCCAATCCACTCTATTTCTCTTTTTTATGATGATTTTACGCAGTTCCAAAATAGTTTTAAGCTATATCAAACCAGTAGTTTTAAATATTATACAGAGATTTCTTTTTCTGTCATAATAAAGGCACAATATCAACCAACACAATTTTTTAAATGTAAATTCACAAAGTATAATTTCAGGAGGTACAAATGCATGATAAATTTAACATATGACATTGTAGGGTCTTTTCTCCGTCCGGAAGAAATCAAAGAGGCACGTAAAAATTTTAAAGAAGGACAAATTTCCCGTGAACAACTGACACAAATTGAAGATCACGCAATCGAACAACTGGTAGAAAAAGAAGTTGCTCACGGTCTGAAATATGTTACGGACGGTGAATTTCGTCGCAGATGGTGGCATCTTGACTGGCTGAAGGAATTTGATGGTTTTGATACCCTGCATTTTACAAAAGAAATTAACGGAACTCCCAACGAAATCGAGCTTGGAACTGTTACCGGAAAGATTTTCTATGACAAAGAAAAGGTTCACCCGGAGCTTCGTGCATGGGATTTTCTTCATTCTCTTGCACAAAAATATGACGGTGTCATTGCCAAAAAATGCATTTCCGGTCCAAATATGATCTTTATTGATCATTTTCTTCAGCTCGGAAATAAAGAAACTCCTTATTACGGAACTGATATTACAACTCTGATCGATGATGTTGCCGAAGCTTATCAGGATGCCATCCGTGATTTTTATGACCATGGATGCCGCTATATCCAGATTGACGATACTTCATGGACTTACCTGATCGATGATAATTTTCTTGCAAAAGTAGCGTCTCTCGGCTATACAAAGGGACAGGTTCTTAACTGGTTCCAGACCGTCTCTACAAAAGCTCTGCAGAACAAACCGGAAGACTGCTTCATAGCCACACATTTCTGCAAAGGAAATTTCAAGGGAAATCCTCTGTTCCATGGTTTCTATGACTCGGTTGCACCGGTCATTGCAGAAATCCCTTATGATGCATTTTTCGTAGAATATGATGATGCCCGCTCCGGTTCTTTTGAGCCATGGAAAGTTCTTCGCAATAAAGATGCTGTTTTTGTTGCCGGACTTATTTCCACAAAGAACCCGGTTCTTGAAGATCATGATGAATTGAAAGCCCGTTACAATGAAGCCAAGAAAATCGTGGGGGATCAGATTGCCCTCTCCCCACAGTGTGGATTTGCTTCTGTCGAAGAAGGGAACTGCATTGATGATGAAACGCAGTGGAAAAAGATTGATCTGCTCGTTTCCTGTGCTGATTTTATTTAAAAGCCTGTAATGGTTCATGTGATTTAAATTGTTTATTTTATATGTATTTAATTTGCTTTATGCAAAAAGGTGACGCAAATCTCTGTTGATCGCCGTCACCTTTTTATCTTCATATTTTCTATTTTTTACTGATTGTTTTTTCAGATTTTCATTCATATTTCCATGTGATCTGATATTCTGTTCCTGTCGTTTCTCCGAGCTGCATGATATAATTCTCAATCATCTTTTTTGCCCGCTCCTGTGCATTTACAAGAAGTGCTGTATTCTTTTCTGCTGTTTTTATCATTTCATTTCTGGCATTTTCCACCGCACCGGTTGCATCTTCCGCAGTAATCTCATTTTTATTAATCCCATCTTCACTAAAAATATAGGAATCAGAATTATATGAATCATCATCTACATCTACCTGTTGTACTTCAGCTTCAGGAATTGTAACCGTTACATTGGTTCTATCTACTTTCATCTGCACTTTCGACATATCAATACCAAGTTTGACCGTTCCGGTATATTCAATCCAGAATTGCCTGTCCTTTTCTCCCAAATGCCAGATTCCCGTACCTGCCGACTTTTCGGATTTTGCCACATTATGATAATAACATTCTACTGTTGCAAGTTTACAGATGGAACGGATCTGCATAATATCCGGCTCTGTACTTTTTGCTTCCTCTTTATCTTCTGACTTTCCGCATCCACTTAACAGACTGATCAGCAGAATCCCGATCAGGGAAAGATTTATGATCTTCTTTTTCATTTGTATCCACCTCACTTAATTATAACTGTATATTTATCATCCACCTGATTAACCCATGGTTCAATCAGACCGGAAATTGCAGAAATCGCATTTTCTTTTGCAAGCTCTGTAATCCTGGTTTCTTCATTTGCTTTCTTTTTCAGATCTTCTTTGCTGACTTTGTACGCATCAGCAGAAATTGTTGCAGTATTATATTTATCTTTCTCGAAAATATATTTCAATGATCCTTCATTTACGCTACAGCCCAGAATTCTTGCCTCTGGAACAGTAATCCTTATTTCCTTTTTGTCCGGATTCACTTTCAGTTTATCAAAATCAATTCCCGCACTCACAGTTCCCTCATATGCCACATGATACAGAAGCGTCTTTCCGTCTTCATTATAACCGGCTGCTACCGCATTATATGTATACTCAAGTGTAGATAATTCACTGATATCTAAAATTTTTTCAATCGATGACTGACTGATCGTCGTCACCTCTCCCTCTTTTGAATCAAAAAATCCTTTTTTTATAACAAATACAATCAGCACGATCACTATAATTCCTATGACTCCTTTTATCAATCCTGGAATGGAAGTGAGTACTTTCAAAGGGCTGATCTTTGGAACAGCATCTTTCTTTTTTCTACTTTTATTGTTCATTCTTTTTTCTCCCTCATAAGTTCTTTTTCAAATTTGCTTTTTGAATACTTACATTTTTCATATTACTTGCTGTTCCGGATTTATTCAAGTATAATCAATATCAAATTATAGATACACTTCTGGAAAGCAGAATTATTTCAATGTATTTTTCATATTTTGTGATAGAAAAGGGAGAGTTTATCATCTGAAGGCACATTGAAATGAATAACTTCTCCTAAAGCACCAATCTGCCAGCTTTTAATGAATCAAAAACGGCAGTATTCCAGATTAGAGGCACTTTAATAAGCCCCGTCGTGAACCGGACTTTAGAAGACTTATTCTTTTATCTATTTAAGCGACCAGCTTAAGGCAGATCTGACGGTATGCCGGACGTTTTGTCCGAAACCAGAGCCGGACGCCTTCTTTTGCATA
>ERZ791830.1541-NODE-1541-length-13742-cov-3.444656_pt1 | contig 13742 bp, 8 predicted proteins | sample MGYA00509945_ERZ791830 | MGnify/ENA primary metagenome ERZ791830 (study PRJEB30046, sample SAMN00792021) | human gut metagenome | study: EMG produced TPA metagenomics assembly of the A metagenome-wide association study of gut microbiota in type 2... | reverse complement strand
TCACATAGAACATTTGCAGCATCCGCTTCTCTACTGGCGATAGAGCCGCAAAGTCGGTGTTATCCAATTTCGGCAGAAGCCCCAGCAAAAAACGGATCCACCTGCGGGAATCCACGACTGCAAAGCGTGCAAGGGCTTTGGTCATGGTCTCTTCCAAAGGCTCTGCAAAATCGGATGCCGCTCCTGCGCGGACGCACAGCCTACTGAAGCAGACCTTTTTACTATAGATGGCCCGGGGGTCGAGATGGTAGTAGTCGAGGAAGTTTCCAAGTGTCAGGGGCAGACCAGTATCCTCTGTGAAGGCAGCCGCCCGCGCCACAAGCCCGGAGGTGTGGTCATAGGAGGCGCTGATATTATCCAGCACATACTTTGCGGCAATTTTTTCCAGCTGAATATAGCAGCCTTTGGGTGCAGAGACAAAGCCCTCTTTAAGCTCCCGACTGACGCTGCGGGTGGTGTTGGAGAGCAGTGCTGCGAATTTCTCCTCAAAATTATACTTTTTGTTGGCCTGTCCGATGAAATCCAGAACGGTCAGGCAATCCTTGTTTTCTGCCAGACGCAGACCACGCCCCAGTTGCTGCAAAAACACGGTCAGTGACTCGGTAGGGCGCAGGAACAGCACCGTGTTCACCTCGGGGATATCCACGCCTTCGTTGTAAATGTCCACTACAAAGAGGAATCGGAGTTCCCCGGAAACCAGCCGCTGCTTGGCGGCGTTGCGCTCCTCGTCAGGAGAGTCGCCGGTCAGTGCCATAGACGGGATGCCGTGGGTATTAAAGTAGCGCGCCATAAATTGGGCATGAGAAATGGAAACACAGAAGCCCAGACCCTTCACCTCGTCGATATCGGTGACATATTTCAGGATGGAGTTCACCACAAGGTCAGCGCGGCGCTCCGCCACCATGCCGCTGAGGGTGTACAGGTTGGACAACTCGTTTTTATCGTAGCCGCCGGTACGCCATTTCAGGCTGCTCAGATCTGCGGTGTCGGTGACGCCGAAATATTGGAAGGGACAAAGTAGTTTCCGGTCAATGGCCTCCGGCAGACGGATCTCGGCGGCAATGCGCCCGCCGAAATAGTCCAGAACGCTTTTGCCGTCCATACGTTCCGGGGTGGCAGTCAGCCCCAGCAGGATCTTCGGCTGGTAATGTTCCAACAGCTTCTGATAGGTGGGTGCAGCCGCATGGTGGAATTCGTCTACAACGATGTAATCGTAGAAATCCGCTGCCGTTTTGGCGGCAAGCTCCTGAGAATTGAAGGTCTGGATGGAAACAAACAGATGGTCGATGCTGTCGGCTTTGTGACTGCCCACATACAGCTCGCCGAAATTGGCATCCTTCAGCACCGCTCGGAAGGTGTACAGGCTCTGCTTCAGGATCTCCTCCCGGTGTGCCACAAACAGCAGACGGCAGAGCTGCCCCGGATGCTGTTTGCAGAAACGCTTGTAATCCAGTGCGGAGATCACAGTTTTGCCGGTGCCGGTAGCGGCGACTACCAAGTTGCGATTATACCCCCGAACTGTGCGCTCGGCATCCAGCCGGTCCAGAATTTCCTGCTGGTAGGAATAGGGCAGAATATCCAGAGTATAGATCCCGCTGTGGTCGGCCTCGCTGTATTTTTCGGCTTTCAGGGCGCGGGTCAGCCGCTCTCGCTGCCCTTCATCGTAATATTCAAACTCGCTGGAGTTCCAGTAGCTTTCAAAGGTGGCTGCGATCTTTTCGATGGTCTCCGGCAGGTCCTTTCGGGTCACCTTGACGTTCCATTCCAGACCACTGGAAATTGCCGCATTGGACAGGTTAGAGGAGCCAACATACGCTGTGGTAAAGCCGGTGTCCCGGTAAAACACATAGGTCTTTGCGTGCAGGCGGGTACGCTTGGTGTCGTAGCTCACCTTGATCTTCGTATTGGGCAGTGCGCGCAGCTCCTCGATGGCTTTTACGTCCGTAGCGCCCATATAAGAGGTGGTGATGATGCGCAGTTCACCGCCGCTTTGCGCAAACTGCCGTAGCTCGTCCATGATGAGGCGCAAGCCGCTCCACTTGATAAAGGAGACCAGCATATCAATGCGGTCGGCGGAAACGATCTCCTTTTTCAGCTCCGTGTACATCTGCGGCTCATGGATAGCGCCGGTAAACAGGGAACTTTGCGCAATGGAGGTCTCCGGGCGGTCAAGGTCTTTTGCGCTTTTTCCTGTAGCAAGGCGCGGGTCATTCTGCTGCAAAAGCGCAAGAAGCTGCTCTGCCCGCTGGTCAACACTGAGCGCGGAAAAGTCAGCTTCCTGTGTGGTGTTCTGGATGGTGGTCACGATCTGATTTGCCAGCTGGATCTGCGCCTCGATACCGCCGCCGTTATCCTGTACGTTCTCAAGACCCTTCTGCACCACATCGGCCAAATACTGCGCCAGCACTTTGGCAGCCTCCGCCGTGTCGATGGGCGCAGTAGACTTGCGGGCTTCCGGAATCTCTGCAAGCTCGCGGTTCAGCGCGTTGTTGATGACCTGTTCGTACAGTCCGGGGTAGAGCATAGGTGCACTTCCTTACCATTTTCTTTTATTATAGCGCCCGTTAGAAGAATATTCAATGATCGAGAATATACCGCATCTGATCGAATAGAAGTTCTTGATCTCAGAAAATATACTGTATCTGCATTGCTTTTATTAAAAATAATAGAGATCGTGATAACCATTTATATGATGCTAACAGAATTAAGCCTGTGGCGCAATACTGATTTTGACAAAAAACAACAAAATCCGCTGTCCAAGAGCGTTTCAACTAAAACACTGTTGGACAGCGGATTGCATTTTGTAGTAGGTGCTTTCGTCAGCCTTGATCGCTATTCAGGGCATCAGCGGCTCCAGTATGGACGTGGGGGAGTATTGATAGAACTTCAATCCTTCCTCAACGCCTTATATAGCTCGGCGGCCATCGACTCCTGCACCTTGTTATAAAAGTCAGGATCGTTGAACAACTTAGCGAAGGAATCGTTGTTATCAAGGAAACACTGGGTCACGATATCCTTGAACTTATCCGGGAACAGCGACTGCACAAACATTTCAGTGCTGTTATCCTTAGCATATTTCTTGAACTTCTTAACATCCGAATCCTTCATGAACATCTGGTAGATGCCCTCGATGATCACTCGGTCGGAATCAGTGAAGTTGCCATTGAAGCGCTCGTTCACCTTGTCGATAATGCTTTGCAGGGTATCTGTTTTCTTGTTCGGTACCTTCGGTGCAAGCCCCTTGGTGGGCGTGAGGATAGTCGGTTTCTCGTCCAGAACAATAGCACCCCTAAAAGTTTCGTTCAGGGAAGCGTATTCCAGCTTGATCTTATCCTCAATGTCCACAAATTCGTTTTCATTGGGATTGGGCAGCAGCCGTGCAAGGTGAAGCGTGTACTGGTACTCGTTGAACAGGTCTTTGTCATGGAGGCGCACAAGCTGTGTAATGTAGGAATATGCGCCATTGAACTTGCGAATATAATCGCGGGCGGTGTGACGGTCTTCCTCTCCCAGATCCTGATACCGTGCAATCACCGGGCGAAACAGACTTGCCAGCTTGCCAAGCGCAACGGCATCCTGCTTTTTATCACCCTGCGCTGCCATAAACTTATTGAAGGCATCCACATCGTCATAGTTGTATAGCATATAATCCCGGATCTTGTTACGGAGATCATATACTTTGTTCAGGTCTGTGCTGCCCTCCAGAATGGTTGTTTCGTAATAGGGCAGGAATGCGTCTCGGATATCCTCCTCGGTGTTTTCAAAATCGAGAACGAAGGTGCTGTTTTTGCCCGGATGGGTACGATTCAGGCGGGAAAGCGTTTGCACGGCGGTCACATCCCGCAGCTTCTTGTCCACATACATGGTATGCAGCAGCGGTTCGTCAAAGCCGGTCTGATACTTGTTGGCAACCACCAGAATATTATACTGGTTGCTGTGGAACGCCTGACGGAACTTTTTGTCTGTAGTGATGTACCGCCCCTTTTCGTCAAGGTTCATAGTTGCCTCAGTAAACGGCTTATCGCTGGGGTAATCTTCCAGCGTAACCTCACCAGAGAAGGCAATCATGGCATCACAACCGGTGCATTCGTCCGGGTGGGCCTCAATGTAACGCTTGATAGCGAGATAGTAGCGTACGGCGTTGGCACGGCTGTCTGCAACGATCATGGCTTTGCCCTTGCGATCAATCTGATAACGGCAGTTATCCAGGAAGTTTGCCATAATCATTTCGGTTTTCTGTGCAATGGTGTAGCCATGCTTCTTATAATATTTGAACAGCGCACGGGCGGTCTGACCCTCAATCAGCTCCGGGTTGTCCTCAGATACCCGAATCAGCTTGAACGCTTCCTTGATGGTGGTATAGTTGGCAAGAACATCCAGAATATAATGCTCCTCGATGGCCTGCCGCATGGAATAAACATGGAACGGTGCTTTGATGGGTTCGCCGTCCGCATTGGTACCGATTTCCGTTCCGAAGTTCTCAATGGTCTTGCCCTTCGGGGTGGCGGTAAAGGCAAAGAAGGATTGGTTTTCGTGCCGTCCCTGACCGATGATTTCGTTGATATAATCATCCGTCAGATCCACTTCATCTTCCGAGACACCTGCTTCCGCAGCGTATTCCTTGGTGGCAATGCCGACATCGATTAGACTGCGGCGGAGAGATTTTGCACTTTCGCCGTTCTGTCCCTGATGGGCTTCGTCGATGATGATCGCAAACTTCCGTCCACGGAACGTTTCCATATCCTTCTTGGCAAAAAGGAACTTCTGGATGGTGCAGATGATAATGCGCTTTTTGTCGTTGATGGCCTGTGCCAGTGTGTGGGAGTTCTTCTTGTCGTCGATGGCTTCTACCAGCCCGTGCTGATGCTCAAAGCTGTTGATGGTGTCCTGCAACTGGCTGTCCAGCACCACACGGTTTGTGACAACGATGATCGAATCGAAGATGCTGTTGTCCTGATCGTCATGGACTGCGGCCAACCGATAGGCGATCCATGCAATCGAGTTAGATTTGCCGGAGCCTGCCGAATGCTGGATCAGATAGTTTTTGCCGGGACCGTTCTGTTTTACATCTGCCAGCACCTTCCGCACAACATCGTACTGATGGTAGCGGGGGAAGATCATTTTTTCTTTGGTGACGATTTTGGGCACGCCATTCTTCACCACTTCTTCCTTCTCCTTGACGTAGGAGATAAAGCGGTGAATCAGGTCCAGCAGGCTATCACGTTGCAGCACTTCTTCCCACAGATAACTGGTGCCGTAGCCATCAGGATTGACCGGGTTGCCTGCACCGCCGCTGACACCTGCACCGTTTGAACCCTGATTGAAGGGCATGAACCGGGTATTACCATCTTCTAACCGGGTGGTCATCCATACCTCATAGAGGTCAACGGCGAAATAAACCAGAAAGCGGTGATTCAGGCGGAATGCAAACTCCTTGGAGCTGCGGTCGCTCTTGTACTGATTCATGGCGCAGGCGCAATCCTGCCCCGTAAGCTGGTTTTTCAGCTCCAGTGCCACCACAGGGATGCCGTTTACCGAGAGCACCATATCAATGGTGTTTGTATTGGCGGTAGAATAACGGAACTGCCGGGTACAGCCAAGGATATTTGCTTCATACCGTTCCACAGCTTCGGGGTTCAGCCCGGATTCCGGCTTGAAATAGCACACCCGCAGCTTGCAGCCCATATCCTCGATGCCATTGCGGAGAACAAACAGAAGCCCTTGATTAGCGATGGTAGTTTCCAGACGGTGATACAGCTTTTCTTCTGCCTTTTCACCGTAATAGCGGGTATATTTTGCCCATTCTTTGGGCTGACTCTTTGCAATAAACTCGCACAGCACATCCATATAGATGCACCTTGCCACATCGTGCTGACGGTTATGTACCCAGTTGCCGTCGGCATCCTGCCCGTTGAACTGGACATAACCGCCCAGCGGAGAAATCAGAAAGGATTCAATGTCCCGTTCAAATCGCTTTTCGCTTTTATCCATGATCACACCTCCAAGATATGTCAACCCGTAAGAATCTTTGTGATAATCGCACCAACAGCAGCGCCCACGATAGCGATAAGCCATTCACGCAGTTTCAGTCGATTTGACTCCTTAATGGCTTCGTTTAGCCAGTCCCCAAAACCGTCTAATTCTGCTTGCTTAAGATACAAATTGGCTCCATCCGCATTGACATCGTAAAGATAGCCCCTCTCCACAAGCAGGCTCAACGCGTCCTGACAACGAAGGGCATCTTCATCCGAAAGATCAAAGGCTTCCTCGTCCCCCATGAGATTCTTTAGCTTCTCATACTGCTTTTTAATATCTGTAAGGCTTGTTTCCACTCAGGAGACCTCCTTCTTTCCGGTTACATACTCATAAATGAGGGAACGCTTGTACTGCTCCAGCTTTTCAATCTTTTGCTGTTTGATGTGAATCAGACTATCGATTTTTGAACACCGAACCTTTAGTTCTTTGACAAGTGTACGCTGTTCGTCCACAGGGGGAATTGGGATTTCCAAATTAGAGTATTTGTTTGCTCCAATATTTTGAATTGTTGCTTGAACAAAAATCATGTTTTTCCAAATATCATAAAGGGAACTCTGTGTATAGTATACAAGAAATTCGGGAAGTAATTTGTCTCGGTTGCAATCGGCTTTAATCAGATAACCAGCAAAAGCACTGGCTCCATATTCGGCGTGATATAAAAAACTTTTTCCGACGGTTCCACCGCTTCGTGCGAGTAATACATCTCCATCGTTCAGAACATAATCCGATGCAACTTTTTCAGACAGATATTGGTTGTTTTCGTCATTTTTTAAGCTGCCATCAGCACAAATATCTGTGATTCGGATGTAGCGCACAGAATCGTTTATATATTTTCCACCCGATTCATTTGCGCCATATTGTAATGGGGTGCTTAATAAATATTTTAGACGATAAACACTACGAGTGTTTGCGATTTCCCCAATCCACTCCACGCCGCTATCCTTCATTGGCACATTGGGGTCAAGCCCCTTTGTGACAACCTCGGTGATCAAGCTCTGCTTGTAGGCTTTCAGCTTTTCAATTTGCTCCTGCACATTGGCGATAAGGGCATCGACTTTTTCCATCTGGGTCGAGATTGAGAAGATGATTTTCTGCTGTTCCTCCACTGGCGGAATTGGCAGAAAAATGTTTTTCATTTCTTGCCAACGAGTCGTCCATAAATCAGCGACAATGCCGTGTCCCCAGCGATAAAATTCTTCTGCAAATCCATAATTCTTCAGAAGATAGTCCAAATAATCAGGAAGAACTGGTGCATTAGGAACCGGATGTAATACCGTGTTAATCAATGAAACGGAACCATCCAATGGAGAAACACCGCAAGACTGTTTTCTATCCGACCTGGAATTGATTACAAAATCATTCTTGAGAACCATCTTACGGTTATCAGTTGCATCTGACTTCGCAACGCTTTCCATCTGCGGGACAATACCACCCTTTGTAACGGACAATGGCGGATAGTCCGTATCATTTACTTTTTCATTACGCACTTTGAATAGTGCTCCAACAGAGAGAAGCTGCCAATTTTCCGGAATCACGCCAATCCACGCAACACCGCTGTCCTTTATTTTACGCATTTCCAAACAGCTCCTTCATCAGCACAGTTTCCTTTGCCTCCAACGCCTTGATGTCCTCAAAGATGGATGCAGACGGTTCCGGGGCTTCAAACTTATAGAACAGCCGGGTAAACGGGATCTCGTAACCAATCTTATCCTTTGCCGGGTCGATGTAGGCCAGCGGGTTGTAGGGCAGGACATTCTTTGCCATGTAAGCGTCAATGTTTTCGTTCAGCGGAATGATCTCGCTGTCGGATGCACCCTTGACCGGCTGCTTTTTGCCCCGTTTCAGGATGGGCTTGCCGTTTTCGTCGGCTTGTGCGGTCTCCACCGTCACCTTGGTAAAGCCGAAGAAGTCCTTGGCAAATACCTTCGACTCTACCACGAGGTCACCGTTGGTGTAGGTCTGATTCTCAAATCCCTCGTATGCCTGCAAAATAAGGTCGATGCAGGCATCGCTCAGGTCAACGCGTTTGCTGCCGATGTTCTTGCGGCGCTTCACGAAGCACTTGCTGGCATCAATGAGCTGCACCCATCCGCTGCGGTGCATGGGCTTACCCTTGGTCAGTACCCAGATGTAAGTGGAGATGCCAGTATTGTAGAACAAGTCAGTGGGCAACTGCACAATGGCTTCCACCAGATCTTCGTGGATAAGATAGCGGCGAATCTCGGAGGCACCGCTGCCGGCATCGCCCGTGAACAGAGAAGAACCGTTCTGAATGATCGCCATACGCCCGGAGCCTTCCTTCAGCTTCTTTACGCCGTTGAGCATAAACAGCATCTGTCCGTCCGAAATCGCAGGCAGGCCGGGACCGAAACGGCCATCATAACCACGCTTTGCCTCGGCTTCCACCTGTGATTTCTCACGCTTCCAGTCAATGCCGAAGGGAGGATTAGAGATCACGTAGTCAAATTCATAGCCGCCGAACGCATCATCGCTCAGGGTATCACCGTATTTCATGCCGGATGCGTTGCCGCCCTTGATCAGCATATCTGCCTTGGCGATCGCATAAGTTTCGGGGTTGAACTCCTGTCCAAAGCAGGTCAGAGTGGCATCCTTGCTAACATCCTGCAAGCGCTCGGTCAGGCAGCCCAGCATCTGCGAAGTGCCCATTGCCATATCATAGGCCGTTTTGGTGCAGCCCTCGGCAGTGATTTTCTCCTTTTCGGGGGCGATGAGCAACTCGGTCATCAGGTAAATAATGTCCCGGCTGGTGAAGTGGGCACCAGCCTGTTCGTCGTAGGATTCGGAGAATTTGCGGATCAGCTCTTCAAAAATGTAGCCCATGTCGGTGGAGGTGACCTTCTCCGGGGACATATCGCCCTTGCTGGAATTGAACTCCTGCAGGGTGACGTAGAGGACACCGCCCTTGACCATCAGCTTGACCGTGTTGGCAAAGTCGAAGTTCTCAATGATGTCCTTGACATTGGAGGAAAAGCCCTGAAGATAGGCTTCAAAGTTGCTCTCCACGTCGTCCGGCTCTGCCACCAGCCGTGCAAAATCGAAGTTGCTGGTGTTGTAGAAGTCGTAGCCGGAAATGCGGCAGAGGATGCCGTCACGCGCAGCACCCTCGATGTGCTGCGCATCCAGCTTCTGTGCCATGGCGACCACAGCATCCTTGGTAGGCTTCAGGGCATCGTCAAAACGCTTCAGAACCGTCATAGGCAGAATGACCTTGCCGTACTCGTGGGGCTTGAACAGGCCCACCAGATGGGTGGCGATCTGCCAGATCAGGTCAGCCTTTGCACGGATGTTGGCATCCGTCTGCTTCTGTAATTCTTTCATGGACATAGGTGTTTCCTCCCGATTTTCGTTCCTTACCCGTAGAATAACACACTTTGGGTCCCAAAAGTGGGATTTCAGGCGATTTTCTTTGTATCAATCATTTCTTTCAGCTTGTTCCGGAAATCCGTCTTTGTGATTTTCAAGCCGTTCGCGCCCAGTCGCACTACCGGAGGATACCCCTCTGTGCTTTCAATTTTTGCGATGACGCTGCCGGAATCACCCTTGCTGGCGCCACTGTGGGGCATCGGGCCGACCATGATCAAAGCATACTGGGGTTTCCAATGAGCCTTTTCAAAATCGAAGGTCTTGCCGTCCTCATAATCAAGGTATAGCTCAAAACGGTCTTTGGAAAGTCCCAGACTCTTGGCAATGGAAAGCAGCACTTCCGCTTTCACGTCCGACCGCCCGATCACAATGATTTTTCCGGTTTTATAGACCTGATAAAGCGGCTTACTTTGAAGCAGGTCTTCCATGCCAAGCATTTTAAGGAAAGTTTCCAATTCGCCGGTGCGGTTCAGCATGGACAGCGCAGCAGGTAGATGATCGTCCAATTCCTTTCGGATGTTATCCTCCAGTTCGAGCAGTTCTTCGACATCAAGCATTGGTTTCTTCACTCTCCTCATCGAACACATGGTGGAGCTTGTTGACGGCTCGTTCCAGCCGCAGCTTGAGCATGGCAATTTCGTCCAGCGTTGCCTGATACTTCTGCGCAACCCGCGACTGCTCCTCCATGGAAGGCAGCGGAATCATTACGTTCTTCAGCTTGTCCACTCCAATATTGGGAATGGTTGCCCCCACCGTGATGCTTTTCAGGGCTGCAATGCCCTGCTCGCTGTCGAAGAAAGCTTTGATATAATACGGGTTTGCCCTGCTTTCATCCAATTCGATGATATACAGGTTACCGTTTGCCAGAATACGCTGCCCATCCTTCACAGACGCAACGGCTACTTTATAAGGATAGCCATTCTTGGACAGGATCAGGTCATTGTTCTTCAGGCAGTATTTTTCGTACTTCGGTTCAATGCTGGAAAGATACGGCAGCTTGTTATCAATGATGCCGTTCTGGATGTTTGCCAACATCAGGTACTGCATATTCGTCACTTCGTTAGACACCATCTTGTCCAACTGGCTGGCCGTGCAGGGCGCACCGCGCGTGATGCTCTTGATAATGCTCTCGAACGACACACCATTCTGAAAGGTCGGTACCTTTTGGATATAGCGTTCCAGACTGAGGTTGTACTCATTGGCGCGAAGCTCGTCCAAGGTAACATCCTTGCTGTATTCCGAATCCGTGTGCAGGGCGGTAAGAATGGTAGCAATGTCATCCTGAAGGAACATATTCTGCCGCCGTCCTTTGTGATAAATTTCGGTGGCATCAATCATGCGAATGGTGTCGTTACCGTGGCTGAAAACAATGAGCGTCGTTCCGATATTGGTATACGGGAACATCTTGACCGGCAGAGAGATGACACACTCGATCATCTTGCGTTCCACAAAATATCTGCGCATCGGGGTATCAATGCTGTTCCATGTGCTGCCATTGGTCATAATGCCAATCGCTTTGCCGCTCTCTGCAAGAAGGTCGCAGAGCAGCGCATTGAAAATCCAGTCCGAAGAGGTTGCCTTCGACAGCCCCGGATACTGTTCTGCAAGACGTTCCATATAATTGGAACCTTCGCCCAGATAACGCAGTCTCATGCCAAAGGGATAGTTGGAAAACATTTTGTCGAATCTAGGTGTGTTCTTATCGTCTGCGAGCCGAAATACATCGCCAAGCAGTACCTGAACATTTGAGCCGAGAAGCTCTGCACGAATCCGTGCGATTCCGCCACGCTCCTCGTTAATCTCATAGCCAAAGTAATGCGCCTCCGGCTGGTTCATCGCAAATGAAACAAAACCGGAGCCGCTGCCGCAGCAAAGATCTCCGACATACTCATCAGGCTGCACATCCAAAAGATGATGAACCAACGTCAAAATGGTATGGGGCGTTGCCATTGCGAGCTTCATCTCGTCTTCGTGTTCGGGCAGAAGTGCAGCCAGTGCAAATTCTTCGGCGGTGTAGTTATCCACCATGGGAAGAATCTGTGCCCATGCTTCTTCCGGAAGCTGCTCTTTTGCAAAGTAACGAGTGCCCTCGCTGATGTCCAACCGACCCTCAAAAATATCCTGAATCGTAACATCAGAGTTGGAGTTGTTCTGAGCAACCTTATAAAGAAGGTAAGCAGCCAGCGGCACATTGCTGCCGGGTTGGAGGCCAGACTGGAGGAGACGCTGCGAAATCTCCTCGCTGATTTTCGTTGCATTTCCCCCGATGTTCACGTTTTCAAAAAAGTTTTTTACAATGAGCGACATACAGACCTCCGTACAAGAAATTTGGTTTTCAAAAACCACTGCGTTCTTTGTGACATCAGTATAGCATGTTTTTACAAAAAGTCAAGTGGTTTTTAATAACCATAGCGCAAAAAGCATAAAAGGCAGAGATTATAGGTGATAATATGAACATATCTTGCGTTGCAGCAAAAAAGACGGTACAATGTAAAGGAGAGTAGATGCCTCCTAATTAAAGCGCACAGAGCAAATAAGGAAAAAATTGTACAAAGGAATTTTGCGCAGAAGAGGTTTAGGGGGATTTGTGTAATAGGTGAAAGATGCTAAAAAAATGGGAAGATGACCTATAGATACAACTTATTGGACATCGGTTGTGGTAGCATACAAACACAAAATAATGGTGGGCTACAACCATAATCTGAAAAGTCCTTCCAAAAGTGGTAGGGGGCATCTTTCTGAAAAAATGGGTGCAGGAGGAAAATGCAAGATGCCTGAATTTAAGAAGAAGTCCGTTCGTTTTGATCATCTGGAGCCGACGTATACTAGTTATAGTACACAGTCGGAAATCCAAACCTATGATTTGGAAGATATGTTAAAGCAAATTGCAAGAGCAGAACCGATGGATACAAAGAAGATTATCGACGGAGATAGCTATATTTTTCATGTTTGTAAATATCATGATGAAGATAATCTCTGGGAACTACGTGTGCTTCGTATTCGGGAAAAAATATTACCGGGAATTTTACATGATGATGGAACATATGAGTTGATTAAATTGGGAAATGATGAAGTTACGGCAGAATCGACTACACTGGCATATGCTCCAGCAACGCATACGTTATACATGCAAAGAAACCGATTTGGAATAAGTATTCGCAATATGGAAGCATATCTAACGGAACTTTCGCCCAAAGATACCGTAGTTATATTAGCCATAAAAGAAGCAAAAGCAGGTTTGCTACGCTTGACAGAGGAAGCAAATTATAGAAAAGTCATAATGTCAGCAGAAATAAATCCGTTTGACGAACTGCCGAAGGAATCTCTAATGAAAGATTTTTTGAATGCTACAAGAAAGGCTAGAAGCCAATTTTGTCGGGTGGAATTAAGGGTTTCCAGAGGAAAGAACAATACATTAGATGCTCAAGAGGCAGTTTCGTTTATAAAGGAAGCTCTAGGGTATTCCGGTATTAGAAAATTAGATGTCGTGATTGAGGATAAAGAAGACTGCGAAGTAGAAACGATTGATTTGCTAAGTAATGTAGCAAAATATGTTTTGCCATTCAACTATTCAATGTCTAATCCCATTACGCATGAAAGATTGTACTTTAATCTGAAAAGTGAAATTATAAAAGATGAAAAATAACGTTATATAGGTAAGGAGATGAGGTGAATGGGTAAAAAATTGCAAGACCATCCACTTCTCTGGGGGATAATCAGGCGCTTTCTAATGGCAGGTGCTGTTTCAGTAACTTTCGGAATACTATATCGCTGGCAGAATATAAAAATTGACAGGCTTGAATTCCTACTAAATGCCATTATAACAAGCGCAACTGCATGCTCTGGATTTATTCTCGCATCAGTATCAATTTTAGTTAGCCTGAGCAATACACCGCTAATGAAAAAGATAAATTCGACAGATGCAAAAAAAGAATTGCAATATCGATATAAAGAAAATTTGGTTGCAGGGCTTGTTTTAATTATAGTGAGTATCATTATCGGGACAAACACAGGAGAAGAACAAGCTGTTTTAGCAATCGGGTTCTATCCTTATATGGGTATCATCGGGTTTTATTTGATTAGTACGGTTAGAACATGTAAGCAATTGTTGTTCATCATTGATTATGGACCAGAGTCTGAAAAATATGGAACTAAGAAAAAGTCTGGAGTACCAAATGGAGAATATAGAATAGGAAAACAATCAAAGGAACAAGAATAGCTGTTGTGATATTATGACAAAGACAGTAAGGTAGGCGATGGATATTACTATCTATAAAATATAGGACCGCTTTATTCTTTGAATTATCACTACACTTTTCCGC
>ERZ791830.1537-NODE-1537-length-13777-cov-1.929748_pt1 | contig 13777 bp, 7 predicted proteins | sample MGYA00509945_ERZ791830 | MGnify/ENA primary metagenome ERZ791830 (study PRJEB30046, sample SAMN00792021) | human gut metagenome | study: EMG produced TPA metagenomics assembly of the A metagenome-wide association study of gut microbiota in type 2... | reverse complement strand
TTCCGTGCGCTTCGACGGTTTTACAAAAGTATATGAGATAAGCGACGACGAGAGCAAGGGTTCGCTCCTGCCCGAGATAAAGGTCGGGGACACTGCGAAGCTCAAGGAGCTCATCCCCTCGCAGCACTTCACCTCGCCTCCGCCGCGCTTCACCGAAGCGTCGCTCGTCAAGGAGTTCGAGGAAAAGGGTATCGGCAGACCGAGTACCTATTCAACAATAATCACTACAATAGTCAAGAGAAACTATGTCAAGCGCGAGTCGAAGCAGTTCGTGCCCACCGAGCTCGGCGAGGCGACAACGAAGCTGCTCAAAGAGAAGTTCCCGCGCATAGTCAACGTCAAGTTCACCGCGCAGATGGAGGATATGCTCGACCGCGTCGATTCCGGCGATGTCGATTATGTCTCCGTCCTCGACGATTTCTACGGCGAGTTCGAGAAGTCGCTCGACAAGGCGAAAGCCGAGATGAAGGATGTCAAAATTCAGCTCGAAGAGGATATAACGGATATCCCCTGCGAGAAGTGCGGCAGAATGATGGTCATAAAGACCGGACGTTACGGCAGATTCCTTGCCTGCCCCGGCTATCCCGAGTGCAAGAACGCGAAGCCGCTCGTGCTCGAAACGAACGCAAAGTGCCCCAAGTGCGGCGCAAAGGTCATCGAGAGAAAGACGAAGAGGGGCTATACTTTCTACGGCTGCTCGAATTGGCCGGGCTGCGACTTCATGACCTGGGATAAGCCGACGGATGAGATATGCCCGCAGTGTGGCAAGTCCCTGTTCAAGAAGAAGGGCGGCGTTGTCGAATGCCTCAACGAGGGCTGCGGATATACGAAAAAGAGCGCAAGAAAAGGTAAAAAAACCGATGAATAAAGTTACCGTTATAGGAGCGGGCTTCGCGGGCGTTGAAGCCGCAAGACAGCTGTCGCGCGCGGGGATAAGAGTTACCCTGTGCGAGATGAAGCCGCAAAAATTCTCGCCCGCCCATTCGAGCCCGAACTTCGCCGAGCTTGTCTGCTCGAACTCCTTCAAGGCTCTGCGCACCGCGAGCGCCGCGGGTGAGCTCAAAGCCGAGATGGAGATGCTCGGCTCGCTCTGCGTGAGCTGCGCCAAGGCGACTTCCGTCCCCGCGGGCGGTGCTTTAGCCGTTGACAGGGACGATTTCTCCGCCCTTGTCACAAAGACAGTCGAAGAAGATCCGCTTATAGATATAGTCCGCGGCGAGGTGACGGAGATACCCGCAGACGGCGTTGTGATTATTGCCGCAGGTCCGCTCGCGTCCGACGCGCTCTCCAATGAGATAGAGAAAATCTGCCCCGGACATCTGAGCTTCTACGATGCCGCCGCGCCGATAGTTTCGGCTCAGAGCCTCGATATGTCCTGCGCGTTCAAGCAGTCGCGCTACGACAGGGGCGGCGAGGATGACTATATAAACTGTCCGATGGACAAAGAGGAATATGAGGCGTTTTATGAAGCCCTTGTCGGCGCGGAGAGCGCCGAAACCCACTCGTTCGACAAGCGCAAGGGAGTCTACGAGGGCTGTATGCCGATAGAAGTTATGGCTCTGCGCGGGCAGGATACTATCCGCTTCGGTCCGATGAAGCCCGTAGGTCTGCGCGATCCGCGTACGGGACACAGACCGTGGGCGGTGCTCCAGCTCAGAAAAGAGAACTCGGCAGGTACTATGTACAATCTCGTCGGCTTCCAGACGAATCTGAAATTCGGCGAGCAGAAGCGAGTTTTCTCTATGATACCCGCGCTCAAAGACGCGGAGTTCGTGCGCTACGGCGTCATGCACCGCAACACTTTTATAAATTCACCCAGGCTCCTCAGAGCGGATTTCTCGCTCAGGAGCGACAGACGAATATTCTTCGCGGGTCAGATAACCGGCGTGGAGGGCTATATGGAGTCCGCCGCCTCGGGAATACTCGCCGGCATCAACGCCGCGCGGTATATAAACGGAAAAGACCCGTTCGTCATGCCCGGGGACACCGTCATGGGTGCGCTCGCACGCTATATCAGCGACGGGAGCGTGACGGATTTTCAGCCCATGGGCGCAAACTTCGGAATACTTCCGCCCCTCGACGAGCGTATCCGCTCGAAGCAGGAGCGTTATGAGAAGATCTCGCAGCGGGGACTCAAGTCTGCGGGAAAATATATCGAAGGAGAGAATGAAAAATGAAGATTATAGTTGATGCTTTCGGCGGCGACAATGCACCTCTTGAGGTTATCAAGGGCAGCCGCAACGCAAAGGACGATCTCGGCGTGGACATAGCGCTCGTCGGCGATAAGGAAAAGATATTCTCCTGCGCCGCGCAGAACAAGATATCGCTCACGGGCATTGATATTATAGACGCTCCGGATGTTATCGCCATGACCGATCAGCCCGGCGAGATACTCAAAAGCAAGAAAAACTGCTCCATGGCGGTCGGACTCCAGGCTCTTGCGGACGGCAAGGGCGACGCATTCGTCAGTGCCGGGTCAACCGGCGCGCTCGTCATGGGTGCAACTTTCATCGTCAAGCGCATCAAGGGCGTAAAACGCCCGGCGATAGGCAGCGTCCTGCCCTCTAATGACAAGCCGTTTCTTCTGCTTGACTGCGGCGCGAACGCAGACTGCACCGCGGAGCATTTAAAGCAGTTCGCCCAGATGGGCGCGATATATTCGGAGAAGTTCGTAAAAGTTCAGTCTCCGCGCGTGGCTCTTGCGAATATCGGCACCGAGGACAGCAAGGGCGACCGCCTGCGCCATGAGGCGTTCGATCTTCTCAAGGATACGAAAGAAATCAACTTCATCGGCAACGTCGAGACTCGCGACGTGCCCTACGGCTGCTGCGACGTGCTCGTTGCGGACGGCTTCACGGGCAATATTATCTTAAAGCTCTATGAGGGTGTCGCGGGCGCGATGATGGCGAATATCAAGAACATCTTCAAGAAGAGCTCGATAACCATGCTCGCCGCCATGATGGTCAAGGGCGGTCTGCTCGGTCTTAAAATGAGAATGGATTATTCCGAGTTCGGCGGCGCGCCGCTGCTCGGAGTCAACGGCGTTGTTATCAAGGCGCACGGCTCGTCCGACGCAAAGGCTATCCGCAACGCCATAAGGCAGGCAAAGACCTGCGCAGAAAAAAATATAGTCGGCACCATTGCACAGAGCGTCAAGGAAGCTGCCGACGCGGAGTAAAAAAATGGACAACAGAGAACTCGAAAAGAAAATAGGCTACAATTTCAAGAATAAAAAGCTGCTCACCGAGGCGCTGACCCACTCGTCATACGCCAACGAGCGGCAGGACGGCACGCGCTGCAACGAGCGCCTGGAGTTTCTGGGCGACTCGGTGCTCGGCTTTATCTCCGCTGAGCATTTCTTCCATCACTTCAAGCACCTGCCCGAGGGCGAGCTGACGAAGAGACGCGCTTATTTCGTCTGCGAGAAGTCACTCAGCGAATTTGCGCGCACTCTCGGCATCGGCGACTATCTGCTCTTCGGCAAGGGCGAAGTGCTCACCGGCGGCAAGGATCGCCCGTCTATCCTCGCCGATGCGTTTGAAGCTGTGCTCGCCGCTATCTATCTCGACGGCGGCATAGAGCCGGCGAAGAAGTTCGTTTTCCGTTTTATCGATAAGGCGGACGAGGAGAAGCCGGTCGTCACGGACTACAAGACCACCTTGCAGGAGATAGTCCAGCGCAACCCCGAGGAGGCGGTCGAATATGTCCTCGTCGGCGAGAGCGGACCCGACCACAACAAGACCTTCAGCGTCGAAGTCCATCTCAACAGTAATGTTATCGGCCACGGCTCGGGCAGAAGCAAGAAGATAGCCGAGCAGGCGGCGGCAAAAGAGGCTCTGGAGCTCATGGGGCTCAAGGCATGAAACATATAAACGTCTCCGTATTCGTTCCCCACGCGGGCTGCCCGCACCAGTGCAGCTTCTGCAACCAGAGGAGCATTTCGGGCGCAAAGAGCCAGCCGACAGCGCAGGATGTGCGCGACGCGGCGCTCATCGCCATGCGCTCGTCACCTGAGGGAATAAAAGACGGGGAGATAGCATTTTTCGGCGGCAGCTTTACGGCTATCGACCGCGATTATATGATCGAGCTGCTCGCTTCGGCGCAGGAGTTCATCGGCGAAAACGGCTTTAAGGGCATCAGAATATCCACCCGCCCGGACGCTGTTGACGGCGAGATATGCGATATCCTCGAAAAATATCATGTCACGGCGGTCGAACTCGGCGCACAGAGCACGAATGATAAAGTGCTCGCGATGAACCGCAGAGGGCACACACGCGAGGATATCTTCCGCTCGGCGCGGCTTTTAAAAGAACGCGGCTTCGAATTGGGGCTCCAGATGATGACCGGGCTCTACGGTTCGAATGATGAGGACAGCATCGGGACGGCGCGGGATATAATCTCACTTTCACCGGACACCGCGCGGATATATCCGACGGTAGTTATAGAAAACACGGAGCTCGCCGAGCTATATCGCAATGGCGAATACCGCCCGCAGACTCCCGAAGAGGCGGCGGTGCTCTGCGCGAAGATACTTCCGATGTTCGAGCGAGCGGGGATAAAAGTCATCCGCCTCGGACTTCATTCCGGCGGCGACGTCGAGGGCTCTTTCATTGCCGGCGCATATCATCCGGCTCTGCGCGAGATGTGCGAGGGACATATATATTTTGATATTATTAACAGAGCACTCTCCGGAAAAGAAAAGGGGAAGTACATAATATATGTCGCCCCGCGTGAAGTTTCAAAAGCTTCTGGGCAGAGAAGATGCAATATCGAAAAGCTCAGAGAACTCGGCTATGAATGCAGGATAAAAGAAAATGCGGCTCTCTCGGCGCGTGATATAACCTTGGAAAAAGTCAACTTATTATAAAGGCAGGCAGATAAATGTTACTAAAAGCACTCGAACTGCAGGGCTTCAAATCCTTTCCCGACAAGACAACGCTTGAATTCGGAAAAGGCATAACCGCCGTCATAGGACCCAACGGCTCCGGCAAGAGCAACATCTCCGACGCCGTTCGCTGGGTTCTCGGCGAGCAGTCGTCAAAGAGCCTGCGCGGCTCGAAAATGGAGGATGTCATCTTCGGCGGTACTTCGCTGAGAAAAGCGATGGGCTTCGCCGAGGTCACTCTGCGCCTCGATAACACCGATCGAACCCTCAACAACTGCGACAAAGACGATGTCTCCGTCACCCGCCGCTACTACCGCTCGGGTGAGAGCGAGTATCAGCTGAACGGCGAGACAGTGCGCCTGCGCAATATCCACGAGCTGTTTATGGACACGGGACTCGGACGCGACGGCTATTCCATGGTCAGCCAGGGCAGAGTCGCCGACCTTATCTCTTCACGCTCGCCGCAGAGGCGCGATATGCTCGAAGAGGCGGCGGGAATATCCCATTTCAGATACCGCCGCGCGGACGCGACACGCAGACTCGAACAGGCGGAGGAAAATCTCGTTCGCCTGCGCGATATATTGACCGAGCTCGAAGGACGCGTCGGACCGCTCAAAACGCAGAGCGAAAAAGCGCAGAAATTCCTTGTGCTTGCAGGGGAGAAAAAAGAGCTTGAGATAGGACTCTGGCTCAAGACGATAGAGCGCTCCCGCGAGGGACTTAGGGCGCAGGAGGATAAAATATCCCTCGCCGCCGCAGACTATGAGCAGGCGGAGCGCGAGCTCGAACAGATATCGGCTCAGATAGAAGAGCTGATGAGCACGGGCAGCGGAATAACCGTGCAGATAGAAGAACTGCGAACGAAAGCCGCCTCCGACGAAGAGCAGGCGACCGCAGTTGACGGCAGAATCGCCGTCGAGCACAACAACCTCGCGCATAACCGCGAGACGATAGAGCGCATAAAGCGCGACATGGAAGCGGCGACCGCCACCGAGCAGCACCTCGAGGAGCAGATCGACGCCGCCCAAAAAGAGATAGAATCTATAGACGCCGAGATAAAGGGCTGCCAGGCGCAGCTGCTCGAACTGCTCGACAGCACCGGCAAGCTCAAGGAGCAGGAGAGCGCGATAACCGCCGAGCGCGACAGCGCGGAGGCGCAGGCGAAGACCATAAACGAATCTCTCTCCGCCGCAAAAATCGAGCAGAGCACGGCGCGCTCCTCCGCGCAGGAGATAGCCGCGCGCCTCGGCACAGTCGACGAAGTCATCGCTTCGCGCGGCGGACTGCTTGACGCACTCCGTGAGCAGGCCGAAGTCAGCCGCAGGAATCTTGACGCGTGCCTTGAAAATATAGAATCACTTTCAAATTCAATAGACGGCTACTCTATGATAGTCCGTTCGCGTTCAGAAAAGGCGGAGAAGATGCGCCGCGAGCTCGACGCCGCAACGCTCGACATCCACCAGAAGCAGGCGCGAATCAGAATGCTCGAGGATCTCGAGAAGAACATGGAGGGCTATTCCGGCTCCGTTAAAGCGGTCATGCGCGAAGCAAAGCGCGGAACGCTGCGCGGAATCCACGGACCTGTGTCCCAGCTGATAACCGTTGATGCGAAGTACGCCGCGGCGGTCGAGACGGCTCTCGGCGCCGCCGTGCAGAATATAGTAACCGACGACGAGTCGGCGGCAAAGCGTGCCATAGCCTATCTTAAAGAGAGCCGCGCAGGACGCGCGACTTTCCTGCCGATGACGGCGATAAAGCCGCGCCCGTTCAGGGAGGACGGACTCGACTCCTGCGCCGGATTCATCGACATGGCGGACAGGCTTCTTCGATGCGACGACGAGTATCTGCCGATAATCAGAAATCTGCTCAGCCACACCGCCGTTGCGGATAATATCGACAGCGCGATAGCCATCTCCAAACGCTTCGGCCACAGATTCAAAGTCGTCACGCTCGACGGTCAGGTCATGAACGCGGGCGGCTCGATGACGGGCGGTTCGCGCGGGCAGAACGCGGGCATACTCAGCCGCGGCAATGATATCGAACAGCTCAAAAAGACCGTCGCGAAGCTTGAAAAAGACCTTGCCGAGCGGCAGGAGAGATACAAAGAGCTCGCGGGCGAAGTCTCGGCGGCGCAGGCGGAATACGACGGCGTGACAGCGGAGCTCCAGAAAGCGCAGGAAGAAAAAATCCGCCGCGAGGGCGAACTGCGCATGATAGACGACAAGATAGAAACCGCCGAGTCGGCGCTCAATGACCTCGAAGCGGAGAAGCGCAGCTCCGCAGAGCGCACCGCAAAGCTCGAAGAAATTCAGACTCAGGCGCAGAAGAAGATAGATGAATTTACCTCTCAGCTCGACTCGGTCAATGAAAAGATAACCGAAATCGAATCGCGCCGCGATGAACTGCTCAGCACCCGCGAACAGAACGCGGACAAAGAGAGCAGCATCAACCTCAGCATCCTTGCGTTCAAAAAGGATATTCAGGCGCGAGAGGAAGTTATCGAAACGCTCAAACGCCGCAGAAGCTCCCATGAGGGTCACGCCGACGAGCTTAAATCGGAGATCGACTCCATAACCGAGCAGATGACCGCGACGAACGAGCTGATTGAACAGCTCAAAGGCGAGGCGGCATCGCTTCGCGCCGAGGCTCAGCAGAAGAAAGACGAGATATCCTCGCTTGCTCAGAAGCGAAGCGGAGTCGAGGGCGAGAGCACCAAACTTCGCGCTCAGGAGCGCTCGGTCAGCGACAGGCGCGAGAGGCTGTCCGGCGAGCGGGCAAGGCTCGAGGAGCGCCGCGACTCAATGCAGCGTGAGCTTGAAAATGCACAGAACAAGCTCTATGACGAATATCAGCTCACTCGCCGCGAGGCGGAGGAGCTCGGCATAGTCATTGAAGACCCGCAGAAAGCGCAGCGCGAGCTCAATGATATAAAGAACAAGATAAGAGCCCTCGGCAACGTCAATGTCGGCGCTATCGAGGAATACAAAGAGGTCTCCGAGCGCTACGAGTTCATGAAAACTCAGATAGACGATGTCGAAAGCTCCCGCGCGGAGCTGCTCACGCTCATAGGCGACCTGACCGGCAAGATGTCGGAGCGCTTCAGAGAGCAGTTTGACCGCATAAACACTATCTTCGGTCAGACATTCTCGGAGCTGTTCGGCGGCGGCAAGGCGGAGCTTATTCTTGAGAATCCGCTCGATGTACTCGAATGTGCCATTGAGATAAAGGTTCAGCCCCCGGGCAAGAATGTTCAGAATATCGACCTGCTCTCGGGCGGCGAAAAGGGACTTGCGGCAATCGCGCTGCTGTTCTCCATCCTCAAGGTCACTCCCGCGCCGTTCTGCTTCTTCGACGAGGTCGAGGCGGCGCTTGATGATGTCAACGTCACGCGCTACGCACAGTATGCTCGCCGCATGACGAAGAACACGCAGTTCATACTCATCACGCACAGACGCGGCACGATGGAAGAAGCCGATGTCCTCTATGGAGTCACAATGCAGGAGGACGGAGTCTCCAAACTGCTCGAACTCAAGACCGCCGAGATGGCAAAGAAGCTCGGATTGACACAGTGATACATATAATAAGCCCCGGAGTTTTCCGGGGCTGTTTTTATAATTTGCGATAAGTTGGGGGTTGTCAGGTCATGCAAATCATTCCTCCCTCTTCCCTCCAACCGCTTTGCCGAGTTCGGAAAACGCTATCGGTGCGAGGGCGAGGGCGGCGACGGTCAGCCACTCATATATATTGAGCACGGACACATCGAACAGCATCCGCAGCGGCGGGACGGTCATAACAATGAGCTGGAGCGCGGCGCAGAGGGCGGCGCAAATAGTGAGCTTTCTGTTTGAAAAAATACCGATGCTGAAAACCGAGCGGCGCGAGCGCATATTGAACGAATGAGCTATCTCGCAGAGGCTCTGTGTCGCAAACGCCATGGTGCGTCCAAGCTCGACGCAGGAATTTTTAAAGAGCGAGTTGCCCGCGACGAACGCAAACAGACTCAGCGCGCCTATCAACATTCCCTCGAGGGCTATGTCGAGCCCCGTGCGGTCGGCGAAAAAGCTCTTTGAGCTGTCGCGCGGGGGACGCTGCATGATGCGGCTGTCTAGCCTCTCCGCGCCGAGCGCGAGCGCGGGCAGGGAGTCTGTGACGAGATTTATCCACAAAAGCTGTATCGGCAGGAGCGGCGCGGGCATGCCGAAGAGAGTGGCGGCAAAGACGCAGAGTATCTCGCCGATGTTGCAGCCGAGCAGATAGTGTATGGCGCGGCGGATGTTGTCATATATTCCACGCCCCTGGGCGACGGCTTTGACTATTGTCGCAAAATTGTCGTCGGTCAGAATCATGTCGGCGGCGTTCTGCGCCACCTGCGTGCCGCCCTTGCCCATGGCGCAGCCGATATCGGCGGCCTTTAATGCGGGCGCGTCGTTGACCCCGTCGCCCGTCATCGCAACAACCTCGCCGTGGGCGCGCAGAGCTTTGACTATCCGGACTTTGTGCTCCGGCGTCACACGCGCATATACGCGGCAGGAGCGCACGGCGCGTGAGAATTCGTTCTCGCCCATTTTGTCTATCTGCGCGCCCGTCAGACATTCGCCGGAGCGCGAGAGTATGCCGAGTTTTTTCGCCGTGGCGCAGGCGGTGCCCGCATGGTCGCCGGTTATCATAACAGGCGTTATTGCCGCGCGGCGGCAGGTTTTGACCGCTTCATATGCCTCTTCGCGCGGCGGATCCTCCATGCCGATAAGCCCGCAGAATGTCAGCCCCGTCTCGCTTATTTTTCCCCCGTTTGTCTCGCCCGTGGCGACGGCGATGACTCTTAATGCCCGCTCAGCGAGAGAAGCGTTGAGACTCAGTATTTTTTCACGCCGAGCCGAAGTCAGCGGGCTTTTCGTTCCGTTTAATATTATATCGGAACACTTTTTTATCAGCACATCGGGCGCGCCCTTTGCGACCGTTATTATTTTGTCCCCGTCTCTTATCGCGACGGACATCATCTTCCGCTCGGACGAGAACGGTATTTCATCGGTTCTGGGCTTTTGGCGGTTGAGCTTCGCCGTATCAGTACCGGATCGCTCCGCCGCCGCGACTATCGCAACCTCGGTCGGCTCGCCGGACACCTTGCCCTTGCCTTCGTATTTTGCATCGCAGCAGAGCGCGGCGAGTGAAAAAAGCTTTTTTGCCTCTTCGCCGGTCAGCTGAATTTCGCCAGACGGCGAGCAGGCGGCAGTGACGGTCATTTTGTTCTGAGTCAGCGTGCCCGTCTTGTCTGAGCAGATATATGTTGCCGCGCCGAGCGTCTCGACTGCGGGCAGGCGGCGTATGACCGCGTTGCTCTTCGACATCTTCTGCACCCCGAGCGAGAGCACAACGGTGACAACTGCGGGCAGTCCCTCGGGGATAGCCGCAACGGCGAGACTGACGGACAGCATGAACGCGCTGAGCACGCCCATGCCGCGCAGGATGCTGAGCACGAATATCAGCGCGCATATCGCCAGCGCGCCGATGCCGAGGACTTTGCCTATCTTCGCGAGCTTTATTTGCAGCGGCGTTGTCGGTTCGTCTTCTGTGTTCAGAAGATGTGCTATCTTCCCGACCGCCGTGTCCATGCCCGTCTGAGTCACGACTGCCCTGGCGTGGCCCGCGGTTATGACTGAGGACGAAAATATCATATTTTTGAGCTCCGCCTGCGGACTGCCGTCCGGAATGCGGCAGAGAGCATCCTTTTCGCACGGCATGGATTCGCCGGTCAGCGCACTCTCCTGTGCCGACAGCGAATGCGAAGATATCAGCCGCGCATCTGCGGGGACAAGATCGCCCGCACGGACTTCTATAATATCCCCGCGAACAACTTCCGACGCAGGGATTTTTGTCTCTTTTCCGTCTCTTATGACTGCCGCCGTCGGCGCGGACATATTTTTAAGCGCCTCGAGCGAATGCTCCGCGCGCCGCTGCTGAATGACCCCGACTGCGGCGTTGAGTATAACTATTATCAATATCATTATCGGGTCGGCGAAGTCGCCGTGCTCCTCTAAAAACGAGGTCGCAAATGACACTCCGCTCGCTATGAGCAGGACTATCACGGTGAAATCTTTGAACTGCTCGAAAAATTCTGCGATGATACTTTTTTTCTTTTTGCCGCGCAGTATGTTTTCGCCGTCCTGCCCGAGCCGCTTCTCCGCTTCGCGCGAGCTCAAGCCCCTGTCAACGCTGCTGCTGAGTTTGCCGACCGCATCCGCGGCGCTCATCGAATACCAGTCCATATTTTCTCCCCTTTTTTATTGAGTCCGTGCAATATATATTCAATTTATCGCCGAAAGTTTACCAAAGTTATTGAACCGTTCACATTTCAATGATAAAATAAATTGTAATTATATCTTTTTTCGACAGACGGAGGTATCGCGCTTCGTGACAAAGATAGTTAAATTTCTAAAACCGTATATGGGGGCTACCGTGGCAGCGCTGTTTTTCTCGTTGTTCAACAATCTCATGCAGTTGATCCTGCCCGCGATGATGGCTCTGATGATAAACACCGGCATCGGCGACGGGCGCATGGGCACTGTTCAGCTCATCGGCGGCGTTATGGCGGTGCTCTCCGCTATCGCGATAGGCGCGGCAATCGCGGGCAGCTACTATTCTTCAAAGGTCTCCGCCTGCTTCGGCCTGTCGCTTCGCCGCGCGCTGTTCGTCAAGGTCGAGTCGCTGAGCCAGTGCGATATAGATAAGATAGGCACGCCCTCGCTGATAACGAGAACGACAAACGACATCCGCCAGATTCAAGACATGATCCTGATGATGATCCGCATTATTATCAGCGCGCCGATAGTCATGGTCGGCGGCGCGTTCATGGCGTTCACGCTGAACAAAAGGCTCTCGACCGTCATGTTCATCGCTATTCCGATAATTTTGGTTATCGCCCTCGTCGTCGCAAAGCAGGTTCTGCCGATGTTCGACAAGGCGCAGAAAAAGACCGACAGACTCAATCTCATCCTGCGCGAGAAGCTCAGCGGAATCAGAGTTATCCGCGCGTTCAACCGCTCGGAATATGAGGACGAGAAGTTCAGAAAGGCAAACTACGATCTGACCGGACTCATGCTCAAGATAAACCGTATTTTCGCATTCCTTATTCCGCTCGCAACGCTTCTTTGCTATGTCATAGTCGCCATTCTCCTCAAGATGGCGGCGGATCAGATAGATGCGCTCGACGCCGTCGCGGACAGCGTGCAGATAGCGAACACCGTCGGCGATCTGCAGGCGTTCATGGTCTATATGATAATGATAATCTACGCGGTCTCCATGGCGGCGTCGCTGTTCGTGATGCTCCCGAAAGCGGAGATATCCGCGAAGAGAATCAACGAGGTTCTCGACCTCGTCCCGATGATAAAAGAGACCGAGCATCCGATAACCCCCGACGCAGACCGCCGCAGCGAGCTTGAGTTCGACTGCGTGAGCTTTAGCTATCCGGGCGCCGATTCGCCGATACTTTCGCGCATATCTTTCAAGACCATGCCCGGCGAGACTACCGCCGTTATCGGCTCGACCGGCTCGGGCAAATCGACTCTCGTCAATCTTATCCCCCGATTTTACGATGTCTCGGGCGGCAGGATTCTCATTGACGGCGTGGATATAAAAAATATGTCTATGCGTACCCTCCACGAGAAGATAGGCTTCATCCCGCAGAGCGCATTCCTGTTCAGCGGCACCGTCGCCGACAACCTGCGGATGGGCAAACCTGACGCTACAGAAGAGGAGATGTGGGAGGCGCTCGAAACCGCGCAGGCGGCAGATTTTGTCAGAGCCATGCCCGACGGACTCGACAGCGAGCTCTCGCAAAACGGCAAGAACCTTTCCGGCGGTCAGCGCCAGCGCCTCGCGATAGCGCGCGTGTTGATAAGAAAGGCTGAGATATATGTTTTTGACGACAGCTTCTCGGCTCTCGACTTCTCAACCGATGCAAAGCTCCGCAAGGCTCTGCGCGAGAGGATGCCGGACATAACAAAAATAATCGTCGCCCAGCGCGTCGGAACGATAATCGACGCGAGCCGTATAATCGTGCTCGACGAGGGCAAGGTGGCGGGCATCGGTACTCACCGCGAGCTGCTTGAAAACTGTACGGTCTATCGCGAAATTGCCCAATCCCAGCTTTCAAAGGAGGAACTCGCATGAGCAGAAGATCACCTCTGAAGAGAAAGCGCACCTCGCAATCGAGAAAGAAATACAGCGGATATTCCGGCGGCAACCGCCGCCCCGGCGAAAAGCCGAAGAATTTCAAAGAGACCGTCTCGCGCTTCGTGCCGCTCTTAAAGCCGTTTATCCCCGGCATGGTCGTCGTGCTCATAGCGGGCGTTATCGGCACGGTGCTGACCGTCACGGGACCGATGTTCCTCGGCGACATAGTCGACGCGATAAAAGAGCAGGCGGATATAAAGCTCTCCGGCGGCGAGATAAACTTTTCAAAGATACAGAAAATCCTGCTGACCATTCTCGGCATCTATGGTCTGAGCGCGGTGCTCAGCTATGTTCAGCACTATATCATGGCGGGTGTCACGCAGTCCGTCGTGCGCGATCTGCGCGACAAGGTAAACGACAAGCTGACCCACCTGCCGCTGAGCTATATCGACTCTCACTCGAAGGGCGATATCCTCAGCAAGATGATGAACGATATCGACAATATCAGCAACACCCTGCAAAACAATCTCATTCAGATAATCACCTCTGCGGTGAGCTTCATCGGTATGCTTGCGCTGATGTTCTATGTCAGCTGGCAGCTAACTCTTATCACGCTCTCCGTGCTCCCGCCGAGCCTTCTCGTGATATCGCTCATCTCTAAGCGCTCCAAGCGGTACTTCCGCCGCCAGTGGGACGAGACGGGCAACATCAACGGACACATCG
>ERZ791830.1521-NODE-1521-length-13962-cov-1.880636_pt1 | contig 13962 bp, 13 predicted proteins | sample MGYA00509945_ERZ791830 | MGnify/ENA primary metagenome ERZ791830 (study PRJEB30046, sample SAMN00792021) | human gut metagenome | study: EMG produced TPA metagenomics assembly of the A metagenome-wide association study of gut microbiota in type 2... | reverse complement strand
CGGCGGGATAATAAACATCATTGTGGAAATGGTGTTCTTTGTGAGCTCTGTCTGAACAGGGAGAGTCGCATCATAGTGGGAGAACTGAAGTCCGAGGGCTATGACTATCGACTGTATGGTATATGCGAGCTTCTGAAGGAATCCTTTCATCGAGAAAACGATGGACTCCGAGCGGTAGCCGAGGCTGTATTCGCCGTAATCAACGATATCGGCGAGCATAACGGTCTGCGAAACGAAGATGCATCCGATGCCCATGCAGCCTATAAGCGCAAAAACAGCGAACGGGATGAACATCTTGGCGTTAGATGCGAGAAGCACGGGACCGAACAGGAACATTCCGAGATAGCCTATAACTGTCATGCACATCGCGCCCTGAATGACCTTGCGGCGTGTGAACTTCTTCGAAAGCACCGGGAGCAGGAACAGACCAAGAGCCTGGCCTACGCCGCCGATTGCCGCGAAATAAGAGAGCAGCGATTTGTTGCCCATGACATTATCAAAGAAGTAGATGCCCATTGCGTTGGTTATGTACCAGCCGGTGTTGAAGAGCAGGGCAGTGAGCATGAAAACGAGCAGCTGATCGTTCGATTTGACGGTTTTGAAAGCCTTTGCGAGCGTGAACTTCTCTTTCGGCGGCACTGAACCGCGCTCTCTTGTGGTGGTGACAGTGATAAACGCGCCGATAATAAGCACGATACCTGCTATCATAGCCCAGCGGCTGTAGCCGACGGAATCGTTGCCCTTGCCGAGCATCGCGACCATCTGAACGGTGAACACACTGACTATTATCTGACCGAAGCCCGAGAAAAATCTCGGAATAGCGGAGACGACATTTCTCTTCTGCGGGTCGCTCGTCAACGCGGGAACCATCGACCAGTAGGGGATATCTATCATCGTGTTTGTCATGCCCCAGAGGACATACATAACAGCGGCATAGATATAGAGCTTTATATTTATGAAATCACTGCTGACCTCAAATCCGGGATTGGTGAAGAGAAATGTCAGCGCAACCGCATTGAGCACGGCGCCGCACATTATCCACGGGCGGAACTTGCCGAACTTAGACTTCGTGTTGTCAACGATCGTGCCCATCATCGGGTCATTGATGCCGTCCCATATACGCGCGAGGCACGATAAGCAGGAAAGTTGCATTGAGCAGAAGAACATCGGTTAAATACTTTGTAAGGAACGAGTTGAACAGACCGTAACTCAGATCCATTCCGATAGCGCCCACGCCGAAACCGAGATATCCGAATATCCATGATATCCCGCCGGAGCTGCGCTTGGCTTTTTTCTCTTTCATTGATTCACATCCTCATAAAGGTTATAAGATAATATTAATTCAAACTAAAGCTTCCGTCAAGCCGAAAAAGACAAAATGAATTGAAAAATCGCGGTTTTGATGGTAATATATAGTCAGAACCTAAAAGGAGACGCTGTATGCAAGCTATAGACGAAAGACTTCGAGAATATATAGCTGACAGAATAATTCCGAAAGCGCTTTAAATGAGCTTTTCAACAAATACTATAAAAGTGAAAGGGGAACGGAATAATGCTCAGATTCAACTCCGACCATAAATTCAAGATAATGCAGATAGCCGACACGCAGGAGATTCCCGCTGTGTCGCCCGACACACTGAGTCTTATAAACAATGCGCTTGACCGCGAAAAGCCCGACCTTGTTATTTTCACTGGCGATCAGATAAAGGGCTATTCAAAGAAGTTCAAAAAAGATCCCGCGATAATCGAAGGCACTATAGATACTCTCGTTGAGCCGATCGCAAAGAGAAACATTCCGTTTATGGTGACCTACGGCAACCACGACGCGCAGTGCGGTGTTGATAATCGCGGTCAGTACAAGTTCTACGCGAAGTACGACAATTTTATAAGCGGTGATCTCAGAAATGTCGACGATGTCGGAACGGCTGATATTCAAATATATTCGAGCGCCGAAGACAAGCCTGTGTTTGAGTTATATATAATCGACTCCCACGGCAAGGCAAAAGACGGCGCAGGATACGCGCCCGTCGACAAAAAGCAAATAGAATGGTATGTCTCGCGCCGCGAACAGCTCAAAGCCGAAAACGGAGACTATCTGCCGTCGCTCGTGTTTCAGCATATCCCCGTGCCGGAGTTTTTCGATGTTATAAAGAAAGTGCCCAAGGGCACTAAGGGCGCAGTCCCGGCATACGGAGAGCATGAAAATGAGTGTTTTGTGCTCAATGATGAAACTATCGCCGAAGGCGGATTTATGCTTGAATCGCCCGCTTCTCCTGATGTAAACACCGGCGAGTTTGAGGCGATGAGCGAAAAGGGCGATGTTCTCGGCATATATGTCGGTCACGACCACAACAACAGCTTTGTCGAAAAATACAAAGGCATTGATCTCGGATATACTCAGGGCGCGGGATTCAATGTGTACGGTCCAGGCGAAAACAGGGGAGTGCGAATCTTTGAGCTCGACGAGACTGCACCTCGCGAATACAAAACCCATACCGCGACATTCAAAGAACTTTGCGGAACAAAGATAAAGACCCCGGTCAAAGAGTTTATCTATAAGCACGCGCCGACCAGCCCGCGCGCCGTCAAACCGATACTCATAAAAGTCGGCATCGGCATTGCCGCAATTGCAGCTGTTTACGCCGCATATAAGTTCTTTACAGGGTTCAATATATAAACAAAAAACACAGCACCGCATTGAAAATTCCGCGGTGCTGTTTCTTTATTTTATAAATGAGAACATATGAATTATGTTCATATCCTCCTGCATATCAAGTCCGTGGCTTCCCGCGCCTCCGTCTATCTCATGGCAGCCGTGATCGGGGCAGAAACCGAGCAGAGTTCTGTGCCCGCTCCATTTCGCTTTTATAGCGTCGTGTATCTCTGAAAATACGGCTATATTCGCCTTGAGCGCATCAATCGACTCTTTACCCTCCGGCGCCCAGCGGTGCATCGTGCCGTCATAGTTGCCGTTATAGAGCGTGATGAAATCGTATTCATCTGAATCTATCAGCTCAAGCGCTTTTGCGTTGCATTCTTCAACGGACGGATATATGTAGTAATCAATGTTACGCTCAAGGAAGATTTTTGAAATACTGTCGCCCTCGGTCGAAACTATTGCGCAGCGTTTGCCTGCTGCGGCGAGAGCATCAAAAGCCGTCGCTATTTTTAAAACCGGCTTTTCGTATTTCATTATGCCGTGAATCTCCGGCATAACGCCCGAATACATCGAAGCGAAGCAGACCGGCGTCACGCTCGGCATAACGGAGAGCATTGGGAGCTGAATCTTTGTTCTGAGTATCGCATCTTTGAACAATTCAGTATATTTCTGAAACAGCCACAGTGCGATAGCGTCGGGGTTATATATAAACACTCTGTCTGCTCCGCCTTCGCCGAGCTCGGCAAAGAGTTTGTCGAGCACTATGTCGCACGGGGCATCCGCACCGTCGGGAGCATCGATGCCCAAAGCGCGCGTAAATGTGGCGGCGGAACGGGTCAGCCTTATTGAATCATAGAGTTCACTCATTGTTTTCGTTCTCCTTGATTAGATTATTTATATCCGATATCTCCGGCATTGAGAGCAGTGCTCCCTTTTTGCAGGTCACAAGAGATGCGGCAGCGTTTGCGAAAACAAGCATATTCCTGAGTTCAGCTTCTTTAACCTCTTTGCCGCCGTTATTCAAAAACCAGTCTATAAAGCAAGCGCAGAAAGTATCGCCCGCTCCGGTTGTGTCTATCGTCTTTACATTGAGAAAAGTCGGCGCTTCGGCATAAATATTTTTATAATATGCGCGGCTTCCGCTGCGCCCCGCAGTCACAGTCAGTAATGCAACATTCGGGTAGCACGTTCTGAATATCTCAACAGCTTTGTTTATTTCATTACAGCCGGTCAGAAAATGCAATTCGTCAATCTCGATTTTTACAATATCGCTCACCGAACAGCCGTAATCTATTTTTTGCTTTGCCCTGTCCATGCTGTCCCAGAGCGGAGGACGGAGATTGGGGTCGAACGACAACAGCAAGCCCGAATCTTTCGCTGTCTCAATAGCTTTTACCGTTGCCTTTTCAACGACATCGTGTGTCATCGAAAGCGTTCCGAAGTGAAGAACGCGGCTCTGTTTTATGATATCTACATTGACTTCATCTTCGCGCAGCATCATATCCGCACCGGGAGCGCGGTAAAAAGAAAAGTTTCTGTCGCCGTATTCGTCCGTCTCAACAAAAGCGAGCGTTGTGCGGACATTCTCGTCAAACACGAGCCCGCCGATATCTGTGCCGCTGCTCTCGACAATATTTTTGAGCTTCTTGCCGAAGATATCGTCTCCGACCTTGCCGATAAACGCAGTGCTCCTGCCGAGCTTGTTGAGCATTGCCAGAACATTGCACGGCGCGCCGCCGGGATTTGCCTCAAAAATCGACGAGCCGATATCCGACACCCCCGACTGTGCCATATCTATGAGCAGTTCGCCTATTGCGGTGACATCAAACATTTTATGCTGCCTTCTTTCGTGTTTTGCGTTTCTTTGCGGCGGTTCTGATGCCGTTTATCGCCATGCCGAGAAGCGGCGAAATAACAAGTGTGACAATTAAAATCACAAACTGGTTTTCAATCTCAAAATATTTCGGAATTATCGATTGCAGACGCTGATGAAGCAAATAAAGCTCAAGACTGTATTTGCCTAAAAAATCAAACGGGAAAGTAATAACTTTTTCAAGCTTTGGCAGTTTTTTATTGAGTGCCGAAAGTCCGAGAGAGACAAGCAGGCAGAATGACGGCATCATCAGCAGAGCTGGATAGCAGTTGAGCCCGTTTTTTATATATTCCGGCTCTTTGACGCAGCCGTTGAGATAATAGGCGAGAAAAGTTCCGACTATAAATGCCGCAATATTGAGTATCAGCGAAGTTTTAGTAACTTTTTTATCTTGCTCAGCAAGCCTTCCCGTATGTATTCCGAGCAGGAAAACGGAAAGCCTGACTGCCGTTCCCCAAAGATAGATCAAATCGTTATAGTACATTATAACGCAAAGCGGAACAGAAAGAGACATACACGCTGAGGTATATATTATCTGCTTTTTGCCGCCGAGCTTTTTATAGAAGAACAGGAACAGGGGAGTTATCAGATAAAAAGCCAGCTGAGTTGGGATATACCAGTCAAATCGTGCGTGCCGCGTCCAATATCCGATGCCGGATATATAATAGAAGAAGTCAAGAGCACTCGCTCTGTCGAGCCTCAGCAGACAATATGAAGCGCAGGCAACTATAATATATGCGGGCAGAATGCGAACAAGGCGTGCCTTATAAAACCCGAGCACATTCGGTCTTTTAGTCAGAGAATAATATACTCCGAGCCCGGAGAGGAAAAGAAAAATATCGACTCCGTAAAAGCCGATTCTGTGAATAAACCAGCCGACTTCGGTGGCGAATTTCAGCGGTATGTGAAAATACATTACCCACAGTATGGCAAAGCCCATCAAAAAACCGCGATATTTGCTCAGTGCGCCGTAAGTCAAGCCGATCACTTCCTGTCCATTTTTCACAATAGTAACATAAATTAACACCCATTTCAATATAAAATGAATTAGTTCTGCTTTTTCTCTTTTATTTTTTTGTTTAATGTGATAAAATTTTGTTGTTTAAAAAGACAAGAAGGAGTGCTGTATGAAAACTGAAAAAATAAGAGAGTCGATACTCGGCGGCAAGACATCGCTCGGTATCGAACTCGGTTCAACGAGAATCAAGGGTATACTTGTTGACGAAAACAACGAAGTCATCGCGGCGGGCGGTTATTCATGGGAAAATAAGCTCGAAAACGGCATCTGGACATATCATCTCAACGATGTTTGGACGGGTATGCGCGAATGCTACAGAACCCTTGCCGAGGATGTCAGAGGCAAATATGATATTGAATTGACTTCTGTCGGCGCAATGGGCATTTCCGGCATGATGCACGGATATCTTGTGTTCGACAAAGAGGGCAGACAGTTAGCTGATTTCAGAACATGGCGAAACACCGTCACCGAGCTCTCGGCGGCTGAGCTTTCCGAGCTTTTCGGGTTCAATATTCCTCAGCGTTGGAGCATAGCTCACCTCGACCGCGCCATACTCAATGGCGAGGATCATATCAAAAGCATCGACTTTATGACAACGCTCGCGGGCTATGTACACTGGATGCTGACGGGAGAGAAGGCAATCGGTATCGGCGAAGCATCCGGTATGTTCCCGATAAACAGCGAAACTCACGATTTCGATGAAACGATGATAAAGAAGTTCGATTCGAGAGTCGCAGACAAAAATCTTCCTTGGAAGCTGCGCGACATATTGCCGACAGTACACAGCGCAGGAGATTTTGCCGGCAAGCTTACGGAAGAGGGCGCAAAGCTCCTTGATCCGACAGGAAAACTCAAACCCGGTATTCCGTTCTGCCCGCCGGAGGGTGATGCAGGCACCGGCATGGTGGCAACGAACAGCGTTGCACAGAGAACCGGCAATGTTTCGGCAGGAACGTAGATATTTGCAATGATAGTCCTCGAAAAGCCGCTCTCAAAGGTGTATCCCGAGATAGACATGGTAACAACGCCGGACGGCAGTCCCGTTGCGATGGTACACTGCAACAACTGCACGACCGATCTCGATTCGTGGATAGGTCTGCTCAAAGAGACTGTGGAGCTGATGAGCGGGAGCGTTAACGTGCCGAAGCTCTATGACACATTCTACAACAAAGCTCTCGAGGGCGCTCCGGACTGCGGAGGACTGCTTTCTTATACTATTCCGGTGAGCACACCACTGGATTTGAAGCCGGCAGACCGCTTTTCACAAAGCTTCCGGACAGCAAGATGAATCTTGCAAACTTTGCCCGCGCGATACTCTTCTCATCCATGGCAACTTTAAAATTCGGCATGAACATACTGACTGAAAAAGAGTTTGTCCGCGTTGACAGGCTTCTCGGTCATGGCGGACTGTTCAAAACTCCCGGAGTCGGTCAGAAGCTTATGGCTGCCGTGCTCGAAACTCCCGTTGCCGTTATGTCGACGGCAGGCGAGGGAGGCGCGTGGGGAATCGCTCTGCTTGCATCATATATGAAGAACCATGCGGACGGCGAATCGCTTGACAGTTTCCTCGATTCAAAAGTATTCGGCGATATGCTCGGAGACAGCGTAGCTCCCGACGCTGAAGACGCCGAAGGATTCAAAAAATATATGGAGCGTTACAGAGCGGGTCTCGCTATAGAACGTGCGGCAGTTGACAATCTGAACTGAATATTTTTTCAGCCCTGTGCTTTCAAAAGCGCGGGGCTTTTTTATTTTTTCACCCTTTGATTTGACAAAAAAGACCTCGACGGCGGCTTATAATTGAGTCATACCGTTTCGGGAGGTGCGCGATGAGCAATGTTATATATGTCGATATACTGCTGATGATAAATCTGCTCGTCAACTTTCTGATGCTGTCGGCGGCGAGTCTTTTGGTGAAAACCCCGACTCGCAGTTGGCGCATTTTGCTCTCCGCCGCGATAGGTGCGGTTTATTCATTGATAATCTTTCTGCCAGATATGAATCTGTTCTTTTCGATAGCCTTGCGAGTTATTTGTTTTGCGGCGATGCTTTTCACCGCGTTCTCTATACGCTCGGTTAAAGACTTTCTCAGAGCGGGCGGCGGCTTTCTTATGGCGAACTTCGCCTTTGCGGGAATCACGCTTGCCATATGGCTGATGTTCAAACCTGACGGACTTACATATAAAAACGGCGCGGTGTATTTTGATATCAGCGCTGTTACGCTCCTGTTGACCTCCGCCGCCTGCTATGCTGTTATACGACTCATCTCCTATTTTATGCGCCGAAACGCGCCCGACAGCCACACGGCAACAGTAAGAATAAATTATCACGGAAAAGAGGCTGAATGCGCCGCTCTCATAGATACTGGCAGCTCACTGAAAGAGCCGTTTTCCTCATATCCTGCGATAGTGTTTGAGTACGGCGCGATAGCTTCTGTTCTGCCGGATGAAATAAAAGAACTCGTGCGCAGGGAGATAAAGGAAGACGAGGCATATGCCTGCCGCGGAGTAAGATTTATAAGCTTCAGGTCGGTCGGCGGGAGCGGGCTTCTTCCGGCGATAAAAATTGACAAAGCAACAGTGAAAACCGCCAAGGGTATTTTTGTATGCAGCGAGACTTATGCCGCGATATACAACAATTCGCTGTCCGGCGGCGAGTATTCGGCACTCATAGGAAACAATTTCTTTGACAGAGCGGAAAGGGGAGGCTCAAAAAATGAAAAAGCTGAAAGCGGTAATACAAAAACTGATAAACCGTTTTCTCAACCGCAGAGACCGTGGCGAGGTACACTACATAAACGGCTACGAGATACTGCCCGCCCCGCTGAAAAAAGATGAGGAGCGTGAGATATTCGAGCGCATCGAGGCGGGCGACGAATCCGCGCGCGAGCCGCTCATAGTGCATAATCTCAGGCTTGTGGTCTATATAGCGAGAAAGTTTGAAAACTCCGGAGTAGGAATAGAAGATCTGATATCAATAGGCACTATCGGGCTGATAAAAGCCGTCAACACATTCAGACCGTCAAAAAACATAAAGCTCGCGACATATGCTTCACGGTGCATTGAAAACGAGATACTCATGTTCCTGCGCAAGACAAATAATATAAGAAACGAGATTTCGCTCGACGAACCGCTGAATGTGGATTGGGACGGGAACGAACTGCTTTTGTCCGATATTCTCGGTAGCGAGCCGGATACGGTAAATCGCGGCATAGAGGCGGAGGACGAAAAAAGTCTGCTCCTGCGCACCGTTGATGCTCTTGCCGACCGCGACAAGCTTATAATGCGAATGCGGTTCGGACTCGGCGGCGGAAAAGAATATACGCAAAAGGAAGTCGCGGATATGCTCGGCATATCGCAGAGCTACATATCAAGGCTCGAAAAAAGGATTATAGAACGCCTGAAAAAAGAAATGAACGTCGTGTGATTCGACGCACCTCCAGCGGCATATAATGCCGTTGGGGGTGATTTTTTTGAACTGCTGCGTGACGGATCTGAGAAACAAGCAGGTTATAAATCAAAGGGACGGAAATATACTCGGTCCCGTGTCGGATATTGAAGTTGACACCTGCTCGGGCAAGGTAGTTGCAATTATCGTATTCGGCAGGCCGAAGTGTATGGGACTGCTCGGACGGTGCGACGATATAAGAATATGCTGGGAAGACATAAAAGTTATTGGCGAGGATGCCGTGCTCGTGTGCTACAATCAGCAGGCGTGCTGTGCGCCGCCGAGAAAAGGAGGTAGATTCTGCGACATATTCAATTCTTTTTGAAATAACTTGACAAATACTGCTTTTTATTGTATTATATTGCTACACTTTATCGGATAAAAGCTTTAAAGCGCAAAACAAAGAAAAAGCAGAGGAAGAAAAAAATGGAGAACACCACCGTCTGGATAACTATCGCGGTATATGTTGCGGTTATGATAATAATCGGCATTGTATCGGGACGAAAATCAAAGAGCATAGCCGATTTGACGGTCGGCGGACGAAACGCCGGAGCGTGGCTTTCGGCGCTTTCTTACGGTACGGCATATTTTTCGGCAGTTATGTTTGTCGCCGGCGGCACGGGACTCAACTACGGTCTTTGGGGTATCGCCGCAGGAATAGGCAACGCCGTGTTCGGCTCGTGGCTCGCCTGGCGTGTGCTCGCTCGAAGAACACGCGATGTTTCAGACAGGCTCAAAATAAAAACTATGCCTCAGTTCTTTGAATTGAGATACAACAGCCGCGCCATGAAAATATTTGCCTGCATGGTTATATTTATTTTCATGATCCCGTATTCGGCATCGGTCTATAAAGGTCTCGCGTCGGTTGCCGATGTTCTGCTCGGAATAGACGACAAAATATGCATGATAATTATTGCAGTTCTCGCCGCAGTGCTTCTTCTGCTCGGCGGATATCTCGTTCAGGCTCGCGCGGACTTTGTTCAGGGAATCGTCATGATGTTCGGCATAACTCTTCTTATAATTTTTGTCATCCGCTGCGACAGAGTCGGCGGTATAGAGGGTCTCAGAGAATACGCCAACTCGGCAGAGGGACTTCCGAAACTCGGACTCAAATCCGCAACTTCGCTCATCGCAACCGTGCTCATGACCAGCTTCGGCACATGGGGACTGCCGCAGATGATACAGAAATATTTCGGCATAAAGGACGACAAGCAGGCGAAGCGCGGCATAGTTATATCCACATTTTTCGCCCTGCTCGTTGCGGGCGGAGGATATTTTATAGGCTCGCTCTGCCACAGATTATTCACTGCTGACGAGATAGCATCATTTAAAAAGCCGGTTCAAGACTATGTCGTTCCGAATATGCTCAAGGTCGCGAATCTTCCGAATATACTGCTCGGAATCGTCCTTGTCCTGCTCATAGCAGCATCGGTTTCGACTCTTTGCTCCATAACGCTCACTGCGAGCTCGACATTCTCCATGGACTTTGTAAAGAGCGTGCTCAAGCCCGGAATGAAAGAAAAGAAAGTAACTGTTCTCACAAAAGTTCTCTGCGTTGTGTTTATTCTCTGCTCATATGTTGTCGCAAATACAGATACGCCCATTCTTGATATGATGAGCTACTCCTGGGGTATAATTTCCGGCTCGTTCCTTGCGCCTTATGTCGTTGCGCTGTTCTGGAAGCGTATGAACAAACACGGTGCTTGGGCTGCGATGATAGGCGGTTTCTCTGTCGCGATAGTTCCTGCGATATGCAAGTTGCTTGTTGAATTTGGACTCAACAACAGTACAGCATCAACGCTTGCGGGATTCGGACCGCTTTTTGCCTGCATAGCGATGCTCCTTTCGCTCGCGCTCTGCTTCATCGTCAGCGCAATAACAGGAAAAGATGACAAGAATGTTACTGAATTATTTTATAACGGTATTGTCGAAAAAGAGTAACAGTGGTATAATTCATAGGTGATTTCCGAATACCCTGTCGAAGTATAAAAGAGGGAGACTTCAAGATGTTTTTTCAAAAGGAAATTGAAACAATGAAGCGCAGCGAGCTGGAAGCGCTGCAGCTCGAAAGACTGAAATGGACGGTTGATTACTGCTACAAAAATGTGCCGTTCTACACAAAGAAGCTTGACGAGGCGGGTATCTCCGCCGACAAGATCAAGAGTCTGAGCGATATAAAATACATACCGCCGACTACAAAAGCCGATTTGCGCGACAACTATCCGTTCGGTCTGTTCGCAAGACCGATGAAAGAGATGGTGCGTATTCACGCTTCGTCCGGCACAACAGGTAAGCCCACAGTCGTTGGATATACGAAGCACGACCTTGATCTGTGGTCGGACTGCGTTGCCCGTATTGCCGCCGCAGCAGGCGCTACCGACGAAGATATCGTTCAGATATCTTTCGGTTACGGCATGTTCACGGGTGCTCTGGGTCTTCATTACGGACTCGAAAAGCTCGGCGCAACGGTCGTTCCCAATTCGAGCGGAAACACCGAAAAGGCGCTGATGTATATGCGCGATTTCGGCACTACCGCGCTCGTTGCAACTCCGTCATATGCGCTTTATATGTGCGAAACGGCAAAAGAGCTCGACTATCCGATGAGCGACTACAAGCTTCGCCTCGGCCTGTTCGGCTCTGAGGGCTGCACACCCGAGATGAGAACCCAGATTGAAAAGGGCTGGGGACTGTTCGCCACCGACAACTACGGCATGAGCGAGCTTATGGGTCCCGGCGTTTCCGGCGAATGTGAGGAGCGCGACGGACTGCATTTCTGCGAAGACTATTTCTATCCCGAGATAGTCGACCCCGAAACACTCGAACCTCTTGCCGAGGGCGAGACAGGCGAACTGCTTGTGACTACGCTGACAAAAGAGGGACTTCCTCTGCTCAGATACAGAACCCGCGACATCACAAGGCTCAACTATTCTCCCTGCAAATGCGGAAGAACAGGCGTCAGGATGGACAAGGTCAAGGGCAGAAGCGACGATATGCTAAAAATACGCGGCGTGAACGTGTTCCCGTCGCAGATTGAAAGCGTGCTTATCGGCACGGAGCAGATTGGCGCAAACTATCAGCTGGTTGTCCGCCGCGAGGGATTTTCAGATACGCTTGAAGTCCGCGTTGAGCTTGTTGACGCATCTCTGCTTGAGAGCTACGGCGAAATCGAGCGGCTTCAGAAGAAGATAATGCACAATCTCCAGACCACTCTGGGTATCCAGTGCAAGGTCAGCCTGCTTGAGCCAAAAACACTCGAAAGATTTGTCGGCAAGGCGCACAGAGTTGTTGATTTGAGAAACGAGAAGAAATAAATCCGGAGGCAAAAAATGAGAAAGTTACTTTTAGGAAACGAGGCCGTCGCAAGAGGCCTTTACGAAGCCGGATGCCGTGTTGCATCGAGCTATCCCGGCACCCCGAGCACCGAGGTGACGGAGAGCGCGGCTAAATATGACGAGATATACTGCGAATGGGCGCCGAACGAAAAGGTCGCTATGGAGACCGCAGGCGGCGCTGCCATAGCCGGAGCGCGTTCTTTCTGCGGCATGAAGCATGTCGGTCTGAATGTTGCTGCCGACCCGCTGTTTACACTCTCTTATACAGGCGTAAACGCCGGTATGGTCATAGTCGTTGCGGATGACCCCGGTATGCATTCATCGCAGAATGAGCAGGATTCGCGCAACTATGCAAAGGCATCAAAGATACCGATGCTCGAGCCCGCAGATTCTCAGGAATGTCTCGCTTTCACGAAGCTCGCATATGATATCTCCGAGCGTTACGACACCCCGGTTATAATCAGACTCACTACGAGAATCTCTCATTCCCGCAGCCTTGTTGAGATAGGGGAGAGAGTCGACAACGGACTCAAGGAGTATGTCAAGGACACACAGAAATATGTCATGATGCCTGCTATGGCGAAGAAGAAGCATGTCATAGTTGAAGAGAGAACAAAGGCTCTCGAAGCATGGGGCGACAGTGAAGCTGTTGACCTCGGCGTCAACAAGATTGAATATAACGACAAGAAAATCGGCATAATCGCTGGCGGAATTGCCTACCAGTATGCCAAAGAGGCTCTCGGCGATAAAGCGTCTTATCTCAAGATAGGCTGCCTTTATCCGCTGCCCGAGAAGATAATCCGCGACTTTGCGGCAGAATGCGAGAAGGTCTATGTCATCGAGGAGCTTGATCCTTACATAGAAGATCACTGCCGCAAGCTCGGAATAAATGTCATCGGCAAGGAACAGTTCACGCTTCTCGGCGAGTATTCGCAGAGCATGATAAAGAAAGTTATCCTCGGTGAAGAGAACGCTTATCTCAAGGCCGATATAAACGTTCCCGCGCGTCCACCTGTACTTTGTGCCGGATGTCCGCACAGAGGTCTGTTCTATGCCCTCAAGAAGCTCAAGGTCAATGTCAGCGGTGATATCGGCTGCTATACGCTCGGCTCGATGGCTCCTCTCGGCATGATGGACACCTGCATCTGCATGGGCGCATCCGTCTCTGCGCTCCACGGCATGAACAAGGCTGACGAAGTCGGCAGTCACAAGCGCGTGGCCGTTATAGGCGATTCTACATTTATCCATTCCGGTGTTACGGGTCTTATAAACATCGCATATAACCAAAGCAATTCAGTTGTTATCGTCCTTGATAACAGCATCACCGGCATGACCGGACATCAGCAGAATCCGACTACCGGTCTTACAATAAAGGGCGATCCGACGACGGCAGTCAGCCTTGAAGCTCTCGCTCACGCAGTCGGAATAAACCGCGTCGTTGTCGTTGATCCTTATGACCTCGCAGCAACAGAAAAAGCAATAAAAGAAGAGCTTGAAGCGGACGAGCCCTCGGTAGTTATATCCCGCCGTCCCTGCGTACTTCTCAAATATGTTAAGACCAAGCCACCCGTCAAAGTCAACACCGACAAGTGCGCCTCCTGCAAGATGTGCATGAAGATCGGCTGCCCCGCCA
>ERZ791830.1517-NODE-1517-length-14023-cov-5.701962_pt1 | contig 14023 bp, 15 predicted proteins | sample MGYA00509945_ERZ791830 | MGnify/ENA primary metagenome ERZ791830 (study PRJEB30046, sample SAMN00792021) | human gut metagenome | study: EMG produced TPA metagenomics assembly of the A metagenome-wide association study of gut microbiota in type 2... | reverse complement strand
ATTGCTTTTTGTACCATTTCGTTCCTTATCTGTCAGACCTGTTTTACAGCGGCAGTAGTCAAATAGTAGTCAAAAAATAGGTGGTTTAAGCAGAGAACGCAGGCCGGATATTTTGGGGGATACCGGTCTTTTCTTCCTGTTGTTTTGCCCAAGTGACACGGGTCACTTCCTCTACGAAATAGCGCTCCTTCTTTGTCGCTGTATAGTAGCGGATGCCAAACTGCCGACAGATATCAAAGAGCAGATCAGTATAAGCCTTGCTGTCCTCAGTCGGCAGCGAAAAGTATCCTCCGGCCTGTGCAGCCAGATCGTCAATTTTCTTGCGTTCGAGTGACATGTTCAAGCATCCTCCTCATCTAAATATTTTGAAAACAGTTTCCAGACGTCTTCATCAGCCAGCATAAAGCGTTTGGGCCCGCCGCTGGCTGCACTGGGAATCAGCTTTGCGCCAAAATCCTTTGCGTAGTGCCGTGCCAGTTCGTCGGTCTTGGCATCAAAAACTACTACATCTCCGCGGCAACCGGCATCTATCGAGTATTTGATGCCGAAAGCGATCATCACCTCGCCGATGCCATAGTATTCCCGTCTTGCGGAGGTGGTAAGCGTTGGATTGCTCTGAGGCGCACTTTCCACATATAAAATGTAGACATACGCTTTTCGCCCTGAAATTTGATAGGCACCCAGCGCAAGCAACTCGCCATTTTCCAACTTCAAAGCGAACTTATCAACAGAAGGCTGGCTCAGATATTCAGACTCCCAATCCGTCTGCCACGAAGGGGTGCCTTTGGTAGCGGCAAGATCCTCCGGGGATGCAGGAAGAATCTGTACCAGCACTTTTTCCGCGTTGGAGCCGCGAATCACATATGGTGCAAAAAACATACAGATTTCCTCCCTGCGATAACATATAAACCAGTTTTCACTTTTATTTTAGCATGAATGCATCGTCAATGCAATTGTTTTTCCAGGTGAAGCGAATTCCGTATGCTCATTTTATGTAATTTTAAAATGAAACAAAGAACATTGTTATAGGATAGCGTGAGCTGTGCCAAAGGATATCGATTTCTATGCACAAATCCTATCTCGCGCTAAAAATACAATAGGAGGATCAGATTATGATTCAATACATCTCATATGCGGATTTGAATGAATTCTACAGCATCAAGGAGGTTTGCCGTCTGCTGGAAATGGACAAGGAGAATCTGAGAAAAAGCTGCGAAAAGTATGGTGTCAGGCCTAGTCGTAATGAAATGGGTGACTGGGGGTTAACCTGTCACGACCTACGCCGACTGCACAACTTCTTGTACAAAGAGGAAAAGAGCATGGCTACGAGAAGGGACGACGATCCGTGGGCGTAATTGAACTCCTCACCGTAGCCGAGACCGCAGCCCTGCTGAAGACCACGAAGCAGCAGGTACGGAAGATGATTGCCCAACAATTGATTCCGGCGCTGAAAATAGGGCGTGAATGGAGGATCAGTAGGCAGTATCTCGAAGATTTTTTGCGAAACAATATGATTTAATATTTTTCTGCCAACGACACTCCCTGTCCACCTCCTCTGCTACCGTGCTTTGTAGTGTGCCTCTCAAACACATTATACAGGAAAACGGGAAATTTTGCGGCCTCCGTTTTCATTCCTATTTGTGCCGGTGCCGCACCGGCATGGTAATTTTTATGGAAACCTTGAGACTGATCGGATTTATTGTCTATTGTCTCGCGGGCTACTGGGCGGTCAACCGCACCATCTACGCCAATTATGTCCTGTACGGCGATCTGGCCACCATCTTCATGCGCAAGGTGATCGTAGGTATGCTGGCCGGACCGGTGTGCATCCCGCTTGCCATTATCAAGACGGTGGCGGGGAAAAAGGGCGGGGATGAGTAGATTTCCGATTCTCCCCACCCCTCCAAATATATACTATATTGATGAAGGCCTCCGGGTAATTCCCGGGGGCCTATTTCTATATCTTGGAGGAATTTCGCTATGACCACACCGATTCGCACCTGCTCCCACTGCGGCTGTACCGCCGACAACCTGATCGAGTTCCATGACCGCCTGCTTTGCCCGGACTGTCTGGAGGAAATGACCGAGGTCTGCGTCGACTGCGGCACCCGGTTCTGGCAGCGTGAATGCCTGACCAACGACCGCGGAGACCCGATCTGCCCCGACTGCTGTGACCGCAATTACACCCGCTGCACCCGCTGCGGCAGCCTTATTTCCCTTGATAGCTGCTGGTATCCTTACGACAACGATGATCCCTATTGCAGCGACTGCTGCTCCGACATCGAGAACAGTCCCATTCATGACTACTATTTCAAACCCCGTCCCATCTTCTACGGCACCGGGCCCCGCTTTTTCGGCGTGGAGCTGGAGATCGACGGTGCCGGTGAGGACAACGAGAACGCCTTGGCGCTGCTGAACATCGTCAACCGAAAGCACTCCTTTGCCTATTGCAAGCACGATGGCAGTCTGGACGACGGCTTTGAGATCGTCACGCATCCCTTGTCGCTGGAGTATCAGCTCCATGAAATGCCGTGGGATGAGGTACTGCACGAGGCCGTCAGTATGGGGTATCTCTCACATCAGGCAGGCACCTGCGGTCTGCATGTTCACGTGTCCCGCAAAGCCTTCGGGGATACCTATGATGCCCAGGACAGCGCCATTGCGCGTGTGCTGTTCTTTGTGGAGTGTCACTGGCGGGAGCTGCTGCGGTTTTCTCGCCGGACGCAGCGCCAGATGAATCAGTGGGCGGCTCGCTATGGCTATCGCGACCAGCCCCATGAGATGCTGGAGCATGTCAAAAAGGGCTCCGGGAGCCGGTACACCTGCGTGAACCTGACCAACTGCGATACCATCGAGTTCCGCATGTTCCGGGGTACACTGAAATTCAATACGCTTCTTGCCACGTTGCAGATGGTGGATCATATCTGCGACGTGGCAATTTATCTGTCCGATGATGAGCTGCGGGATCTCTCTTGGAGCAGTTTCGTCAGCGGCATCAAGGAGCCGGAGTTGATTCAATACCTGAAAGAACGGAACCTTTACATCAATAAGCCGATTGCGGCGGAAGGAGAAATTTAATGTGTTGCTTATTTGGTGTTTATGATTACAAGGGTGGCCTGACTGCCGTGCAGAAGCGTCGTCTAGTCTCCGCACTGGCCACCGCCAGCGAGGCACGGGGTACGGACGCCACTGGTGTTGCTTACAACTCAGACGGCCATCTGGCGGTGTATAAACGTCCGTGGCCTGCCCACCTGATGCGCTTCCGCCTGCCGGAGAACGTCCGCTGCGTCATGGGTCACACGCGTATGACCACGCAAGGCGACGAGAAGCAGAACTGCAATAACCACCCGTTTATAGGCACAGCGGGCATTCCCTTTGCTCTCGCTCATAATGGCATTTTGTATAACGACAAGGAACTGCGGCAGGAGAGAAAATTACCCGATACCAACATTGAGACGGATTCCTACATCGCCGTGCAACTACTGGAGCAGCAGGGTAAACTGAACTTCTCCGCCATCCGCACCGCAGCAGAAGCCTTGGAAGGCACTTTGACGCTGACGATCTTGGATAAACGGGATAACCTCTATATCGTTAGGGGCAACAACCCCTTGACCTTATACCACTTCCCGCGGCTGGGTCTATACGCCTATGCCAGCACAGAAGCGATCCTGAAGAAGGGCCTCAAGAAGGGGTTGCCCCGCGCAGATCGCCCGGTGGAGGTGGTGATGAAAGAGGGGGATATCCTGCGCATCGACCGGCATGGCCGCTATACCGTGGAGCAGTTTGATACTCGCAATCTGTGGAATGGCGCAACGTCCTTCCATTGGCCGCATTGGGACGCATACGGCGGTGACGCAGAGTATGTCCGTGATCTGAAATCGATTGCCCCGGCCTATGGGTACGACCCCCGTGACATCGACGCCTTTCTGCACTACGGCATGTGCCCGGAGGAGATCGAGGAACTGATGTGCTGTGGGGAGATGTGAAACATGAGAATTATTATGGTAGAACCGGAAAGGAGTCCCTATGAAATGGAACTGGAAGATAGCCTTGGAGCTATGCAGCGTTGTGTTGGCGGTACTATTGAAGCTGTCTACGAGCCAGGAGGACGAGACGCAGCCCTGATCTGTAATGATGAGGGCAAGCTGCTGGGCCTACCGCTGAACCGCGCCCTGCGGGATGAGGAGGGAGAAATTTACGATGTTGTCGCGGGCACATTCTTTATCTGCGGTGCCCCGCCGGACAGCGAGAGCTTTACTTCCCTGACAGACGAGCAGGTGGACTACTGGCTGAAGCGCTTTGCCAAGCCGGAGTTCTTTGTTCGGGTAAATGGCAAGATAATCTGTGTACCGGTGGAGGAACCTGGTATATAAAAAGGAGACAGGCGAGGAATGCTGTGCAGCACTCTTCACCTGTCTTGTTCTTCTCACAGGGTATATAGAACACACGGAAATAACCAAACACCTGCCAATACTACCGTACTCTCAGGAAACGATGTCCGTGTTCGGCCAGCCTTGCTTACTGCGTAATCCGTCTGGCCGACAGGCCCCTATGCTTACCTCACACGGTCATCCTTTCCCGAGGGGGTTGTTTGTTAGTTCTTTCTTATAGCAAACCCCCCCTTGGAAAATCATTTACCATCAGACGCAATCAGCCCATAGTTTTCAAAGTACGCTCGCAGCAGCACGGCAGTGCAGCGGCGGGCCACCATGTCGATGGCTTTCATCTGGATCTTTTCAACCACCACCTGATTGGCCTTGTAAAATCCGTCTGGGTCGCCCTGTGCCATCAGTTTACAGGAAGATTCAGCGTTTATGATACTGCTGATCGTTGGGTTAATACTGTCTGAGCCTTCCCTTGAGGCCAGAATGCCATCGACCTGCTCCCATGTGACAGCTTTCATAATACGTTTTAAGACAGGAGCAGGAATACTCGGTATAGCAGTTGCTGCCTGGTGCTTCTTGCTCGTCTCTTTTTTCTTGTCAAGACATAAGAACGTGAGACGGTCTGAGATGTTGTCATAAATGTACTCGAAAATGCCTGGCAGCTCCAGTTTGTCGGAATACATATAATCATCAGAAAGCCGCATGGCGATCAAGGTGTCCGTTATGTCTGAATAGGTAAAAAACTTCGACAAAAACAATTCTTCTGCTTTTTCATCAATCTGGACGGGTACGTTGTCAACAAGACCGCTCTTGTACAGGGTATTTATAATATCGTGTCTCTTCTTACGACTCTTGGTATCATTGTTGTAGCAATCAGGCTTGACGAGGGAGCGGAAGCATGTCAGGACGGAGATGATCTTGCTTGCTTTGGCGTCACTGAATTGTTCCTTGATTCTACTGTCAAGTACACTGGGCGCATAGATGGCATCTGGCAGCAGAGAGAGAAGTGCGGCTTGCTCTTCTGCCGACAGGCCGGTCAATGCGGCCAGCCGGTCAGCAAGCTTGTTGAGTCTGCATACGGGAAAAGCAAAGGGGATCGCTTTCCCCCAAACTTTGGATGCCGGGGGTGTATTATCATCGTTCAGAAAGCTCAGGCCTATATCGAATGTGAGCCTTTCCTTTTTGCGCACGGGGTACGCTATGGGGTCATACATCCTATTCGTATAGAAGGCCAGAGATTTTGTAATTTCAGCTTTCATCCAGTTCAGGCCATCGAAGAAGTCTTTTTGCTGGTGAGGCGCGATTTCCTGAACAGGAGAAGGCTGAAAAAGTCTCTGCTTCGACGGGGTGTTGAGCTGCAAAAGCCGATTGAGCATATTTATCGTATATATTGCGGGTAAGGCGGGGTACATCATGCCGCTCTGTGATAAGAGCTTTAAATGTGCCTCGGGGCATGAGTACATGCTGCGTCTGGAACAAGGCACATCCCTCTGGTTCCAGTAATCCTTGACTGTTCCGAAGATACTTCTCAGGGTGGTTTTCATAGAGCTTTGCTTATCAGCGCTTAACTCCTCAACTGTGTCAGGAAGGGCGCTCCGTGATAGCTTCTTGGATAGCTGGGTATTGAAGTAACTGCTGAGGCAGCGGAAATACTCGTCTGCACGCTTCCTCTTCTTATTCAGATCTTTCTGTTCATCGGCATCATAAACGAGTTTAACTTCCGGCTTATAGGTGAGTGCCTTCGGATGTATGACGATCTCCGGCAGCGTGTAAATGAGATCTTGGGGGGATGCCTGCGAAGCGCATCCCTTTTGTGCCAACGCCAACATATAGCGCAAATAACGATCTCCCGGTGTATGCAGCTCCGCTTCTGCGTTCGGGATCAGGTTCCAGGCATGTTCGGCAGCATCAGCCACTTGCTGCCGTATCTCGGCTTTCTTTGGGGTCTTCGCATGAAAACCATTGTCTTTTCCGGGTTCGGGCTTCATTTTCCTGCACCTCCTATGCAAAATGACAGCTTTTTTCTGAATTTTTACGTTTTGAGGGCGATCTTCCAAAAACAGGTGATTTTGACGCAAAAAAACGCAAATAAATCATTATATTTGAAAAGTCTTGTATCCGCCGTTCCTGTAAGATTTGCTTATCCCGCAGATGCGGGAAATTCAAAATCAGGAAAGGAAGAATTTGTACCTTGAAAACTGAACATGCAGAAATCAAAATCTCAATCTCAGGCATGCACCGCCTGCGCTTCACCGCCGTTGAGAATTCGGCTACTTGTATCTTAGCCCCGGCGGATGCCAACGTCAAGCCCGACGAACGCATTGAGTTGATCACTAAGACGGACAAACCGGGCGCGAAAGCCTCGCGCAAGGCGCTTCGACTTCTGCTCGATTTTCCGAACCACCTTGCCGAACCCCAAGCGGGTGCCAAGCTGCTCTCATTGACATTGTTTGCGCAGGCATCTCCGCTGTATACGTCACTGTATACCGGGCCGTTACCCGGCATCCACCTGACCGGCGCGTTGAGCATTCCCGCCTCCATTGGCGACATCCTCCGTGCTGTGCAGGGGCCGGAGAAATGGTCGGGCGACGGCTGGCATCTAAGGCGGCCCTGGGTGCTTCGGGCCCGTTACCGGGTCGGCGCCGCAGGTCCCGATGCTGATGTCTACCAATACGTCGGCGGAAAGGTAGAATATTTTTACGGATATAAGCTGAAGTTCTGGGCTCCGTACGCCAGCTGCGCGCTGGTATTTGCACCGGAGCTGCCCGCGCCAGTCCGCCAGGCAATTCTGAAAACATCCCCTTTGATCCTGCCGATCTCGGCATCAGCCTTGGGGCAGCAGTTCGCGGTAAAGTTGACCGCAGATGACCTGACATATCGGTTTCCGAGTGACGTTCCGGTCCTCCGGGACGCTTCTCCGGTGGTTCGGCGTTTTATCCGATGGCTGGAAAAGGGCGACCACGCGCAGCGGTGGATAGACACCGTCCGAGCCAACGGCGGCGGGCGAACCTGTTCAACCTCCCAGGGAGAGCGGGAGCTCTGGATCGCGGTACTGAGCTTGCTAACGCTGTTTCTCGACTGGGCGGCCCGGAAGGCCGACCTCCTGACCGAAGCAGAGGTGATAGTCCTCAAGGCGCAGTATGCAAAATGGCTTCATCCAGATGGTCCACAGTCGCCTGCCGACGGCGCCATCGATCTGGCCCAGCCAAAGGTGTTCTACGACTTCCTGCTGGCACACCTTCGGGACAACGCTGACCGCGTTATCGAGGAACCTGGTCACGCCAACACCGTGGCCAGGATTCATACGGTAAACAAGACCACCCCCAGCCTGACACTCCCCCGCGCCGCGACCTTCCAGGCCTACGCCGCGGGTAGAGAAGCACCGGGCGATGTTGACCTTCAGCGGCTGCTGATGGAGGCCGGTGTGCCCCTACGCACAGAAGGGAAAGACACCTCCTGGCGCTACGCGTTCTATGCCAAGGGCAAAGCTCCACAGGGCCAGTCCGACAAGTTGCCCTGTTTGAGCCTACCTCTTACAGAGCTGCCGCATGAGGTGCTGAGTCAGCTCACATCGCTGTTCGGCAATCAGTTCGGCAGTATCCTCCCCACCATCGGGGAGGATATTGCCCCCGAAGCAAAAACTGGAGGTGAAATTTGATGGAAAATCCTGAATTTGCAACGGTTCTGGCGGATACCGCACCCGCTGCTTCGGCTGATTGGGCGGTTCGGGTGGAGGATTTCACCCAGCTGTGTCCTCGCGCGGAGGGTGACCCCCAGCGGCTATATGGTCGGGTGACGAAAACACTTGATCATTACTTTTTCACAAGAGGTTTAACATATTTAGATGGTCAGAGAGACGCTCTGTCTGACATCATAAAAGAGGTGTTGGACGATAGCCGTCAGGGTGTATTTGCCGTCCCCCTCGTTCCTGGCGGCGGCAAATCGACGCTGCTGCGTGCTCTGCTGACAGTATTCGCAGAGGTGTTCCGCGGCATGTCGGATCCTATCGCCCAGCGGTTGGGTGGAATCGTCGTTGTGGTGGAAAAGACCGCCGAGGGGGACGAGCTGGAACAACTTTGCAATAACGGGCTCGAACCGGGGGAGCCGCCGGTCGCGCGGCTACTCTCCGCCGTAAACGACTACAATCTGAAAAAAGGGCGCTGCCTGACCGGCGAGGCCCGCACTTACGCCGAATGTCCACGTCATGCCTGCCGGGAGTCGGCTAACTGCCCCCTTCTGCACACCATGGAAGGTTTGGGCGAGACCCCCATTTTGCTCCTGCTTCATGCCCGCCTGGCCGAGCATCTGCCCGACCTGACGTCTTTTGCCACATGGTGCGAGGCGGATGGCACCGAGCATCACCGCACGCTACTGCTTATCGACGAGACCCCGGAGCTGGTTCGTCAGGACGTGGTTTCCGCGCAGAGCCTCAACGAGGCGGAGGGAGAGCTGCTGGACATGCGCCCCAGCTACAGTCGCGAGGATCGCTATGCAAAGCAGCGAACGCTCGAAAGCTTCGTCCACACCCTGCGCATACCGTTTGACCGGCTGCAGCGCTGTGAATACGGCAAAACCCGGCGTTCCGCTGTGCTTACGGCCTCGGAGCTGGAACAGGCTGGCTTCAAGCACGATGACCTGGCGGAGCTGCTGACACGGCTGGAGGAATACCAGGCACAGCGTTCCAGCAAGGTCGGCAAGCTGGCAACGGCGCTACTGGCCGATAACGGAAAATTTTCCTGCTTCGGTAAAAACTTCGAGCTGGCCTTGCCATCCCTTCACACCATCCGGGCTGACACACCGCTGCGGACATTTATCTTCAGCGGCACAGCACAGCTCATACCACAGCTGACGGATAACCCAAACGTCACCCTGCTGGACACCAACTTTCAGGAGTCCTATGCCCGCCTGACCATCCATGTTCAGCGGGACAATGTCCTCAAGACTTCCCGTACCGGCCTGCAAACAACAGGTGCGCTGGAGGCATTGGTTCTCTGGCTGCAAGTATTGTTGCCAGAACTGGCCCAAACCCATGGGCGAGTCCTTCTGGTCTCATACAAGCGGATGGCGCGGCGGGTGTGGGAGCTGCTGGGTGAAGAATGTCAGCAGCTGGTATTCACCGCCGTCATCCCGGAAAACGGTGAGATCTGCCTCCCCTACTTCGGCGGTGTGGTCGGCAGCAACGCCTACCGCGACGCCACCGCGGTAGTCTGCCTTGGGCTCCCCAGGTTGGAGCCGGGAGACTATCTGCGCCGGGCACTGGCTATCGACCCGGATGGCTCTCACGCCGAGGAGCTGTCCCATGCCACCGAGGCGCTGGAACGGCAGCCTTGTGCCCTAAAGATGCAGGACATCCATCTGGCACACGAGTTGGTTCAAATGGTTTTCCGCTCCCGTCTTCGTTGTCATGGTGACAAAGCCCCCATAGAGTTGTGGCTCACCCAGCCGCCGGACGCCGTGTTGGCGCTGCTGCATGACTACTTCGGGGACTGCCGCTTTGAGAAGCACAATGCTCTCCCGGCGGAGTGCCACTCGAAGCTGCACACCAGCAAGCAGCGCAATGGTATCCAGACCAATGCGGCGCGGCTCTATGAGGCGCTGCTGGCTATCCCAGAAGGTTCGGAGACGACACCTGCTCAGCTTCGGGAGCAAACCGGCCTGACGCAGGATCAGTACAAAGAGGCCATGCGCGCCGCCTCGGTGCGAGAGCTATTCCGCACTGGGTTCACCACCTTCGGATCCGGCAAAAATCAGAAGATCCACCGGGTATCCAGTAAAAACGCCGCATAAAACTTAACGCTGTTGGAACATAGGACGAACAAACTGTCTTTGATAAAAACTAGGAGGAAATATTATGAATGATAACATCACAAACTACAGCACCGTCACCAATTTCAATGAACTGCCGCTGGCATTGACTGTGCTAGAGGCCGGGCAGGTGCTTCGGGTCGGGCGCAATGTGGCCTACGAACTCGTCCGATCCGGTCAGCTTCGGAGTGTCCGGGTCGGAAAGAACATTAGAATCCCGCGGGACGCCCTGGCGGAATATCTAAATCTTGCAAGCTGATGTGAGGGGGGGTGATCCCCCCTCACCCTTTCACTTTACCATATCGTTAAAGGAGGACAAACATGGCAAGCAGCAAGCGGGCCGCCCACGGCAGCGGCACGATCCGGAAGAAGACTGTCACAAGGAACGGTCAGGATTATACATACTGGGAGGCACGTATCACCACGGGCTACGATGCCGGAACCGGTCGGCAGAAGCAGCGCTCTGTTACTGGCAAGACGCAAAAGGAGGTACGGGAAAAATTACAAGCGCTGGCCGTAGAGGTCAACAGCGGCACCTATCAGGAGCCGTGTAGGATGACGCTGGGCGAGTGGCTGGACATCTGGGTGGAAAACTACCTGGGCGCCTGCAAGCCGCGCACAAAACAGATTTACGAAAGCGACATCCGGGTACACATCAAACCCGCATTGGGTGCGGTCAGGATGGAAAACCTCCTGCCCCATACTGTGCAAACCTTCTATAACGCGCTGGCATCGGATAAGGCCGACAAGCCCGGCCTGTCGGCGAAGACCATCAAGAATATCCACGGCGTACTGCATCAAGCGCTGAAGCAGGCTGTACTCAATGGTTATATCCGAACCAACCCCTCCGACGCCTGTACCTTACCGCGAGGACAAAAAGCAGAGATCAAGCCTCTGGATGAGGACGATGTAGCCGCTTTTATCCGGGTCATTCAAGGACATCCCTTTGAAGATCTCTTCCTGACCACGCTGTTCCTGGGCTTGCGGGAGGGCGAGGCGCTGGGACTGACCTGGGACTGTGTAGATCTGGACAACGGCGTTATCACCGTGAACAAACAGCTCCAGCTCCATCAGGAAAAGGGCCTTGCGGCCTATGAGCTGATTCCTACCAAGAATAGCCGTAGCCGCACATTGGTGGCATCCCCTACGGTGGTCGCCCGCCTGCGCCACCGAAAAGTCGAGCAGACACAGCAGCGTCTCATGGCAGGCTGTGCCTGGGAGGACAGTAACCTGGTGTTCACCGATGCGCTGGGGCATCACCTGACGAAGCCGACGGTCTACCGCCACTATAAGAAAGCGGTCGCGGCGATTGGGAGGCCCGATGCCCGTTACCATGACCTACGGCACAGCTCAGTTCCGGCATCGATATCAAAACGGTACAGGGCAACCTCGGGCATGCCACCGCCGCCTTCACGCTGGATGTCTATGGTCATGTGACCGACCGCATGAAGCGTGAGAGTGCCGACAAGATGGAGGATTTCATTCGCCGTGTTTCGGGGGATTGACAATCACCGCAACTTCCCTGTTGCGCAGAGGGGAGGAATCGGGTATAATAGAAAAAACTGCGGAAGGAGGCAGGCCATGCGGACACTGTATCACGGCAGCCGGGTAACGGTAGAGCAGCCGGAAATACGCATTCAGAAGTTCCATAAGGACTTCTATTGGGGCTTCTACTGCACGGAATATGAGACGCAGGCCACCCGCTGGGCCACACGGTTCGGCAGCGGTATCGTGAATGTCTACCAGTTTGAAGAGCAGCCGGGGCTGTCGGTCAAGCGGTTCCCTGAGATGAGCGATGAATGGCTGGACTTCATCGTGGCCTGCCGCAGCGGCATCCCCCATGACTATGACATCGTAGAGGGGCCGATGGCCGATGACACCATCTTCAACTATGTGCAGAGCTATACAGATGGCGAGATCAGCCGCGCCGCCTTCTGGGAACTGGCACGGTTCAAGCATCCCACCCATCAGATCAGCTTCCACACCGCCAGAGCGCTGGCAACGCTGACCTTCGAGAGGAGTTACGAGGTACATGTGTGAACGAAATCACAGCGGACTGTTCTTCACCTGCGCTTTGGTGGAGCAGCTGGGCCGCGACCTGAAACTGAAGCGCTGCGACGTGGTGAAGGCGCTGGGCCTGAATGGCGTGCAGATGATCCTGGGCCATGCCGATGTGTTCCACTGTGAGCCCATTGAAAAGGTGTCCGATGATATGCAGCAGCACTTCGGCTTGCCCCACGGCCAGTTCGATAACGTGGCGGTGGCCAGATACGCCGTGCCGGATGTATGGACAATCGGCAAGGTTTACGCCCGACTGATTGAGGACGTGTCCGGACAGGATGACGTGGCGGAAACACTGGTGGCCGTATATACCTCGTGGATCGATGAAAAGCTCTGCGATTATAACTCTTCGCTCTACTATCAGTCCCGTGACTACATCGCGGAATGCTATCGCGTAGGTCACGTGATCGACGCATAAAAATGGGCCTCTGATGTCGGTGCATCAGAGGCCTTTTTTACCGCTAAAGGGAAAAAATAAGGGAAAACTGAAATTTTAAGCATGAGAAAAACCTCGTAACCCGCATGGTTACGAGGTTTTTGTTTGGAGGTGACACCCGGATTTGAACCGGGGAATGAGGGTTTTGCAGACCCTTGCCTTACCACTTGGCTATGTCACCATTTTGATCGGCAACACCACTGAGGTGTAACGTCCGAGGGCCATTATACAATACCTTGCGGCGGTTGTCAAGGGAAAAGGCAAATTTTCCTGTGAATAAATTTTTTGTCAAAGAAAGGACGACCTTGCGGCCGTCCTTTCTCGGTTACGAGCTGGTTTTTACCACATTCTGGAAGTAATAGACCCCCATGCCGTCGGTGTGCAGGCCGGTGAAGGTGTCCCGCAGCAGCCACGTATACGTCTCGTTATACAGGGGCATCACATAGCCGCTGTCCAGCAGCATGGTCTCCGCGTCCGCCAGATAGGCGTCCCGCGCCTCGTCGCTGCTGGAGTTGGCAGCGGTGCGGATCAGCATATCGTAGGCGTTGGAGTAATACTGGCCGTAATTCTCCAGCTGGCTGCTGCTGAAGCGGTTCAGGTAGCTCAGCGCCGTGTTGCGGTCGCCGTTGACGCTGGTCAGCGCCAGCGAGAACTCGCCGCTTTTCAGGGTGGTCATCATATCCTCCGGCGCCACGGCACGGACGGCGATGCGGATGTTCAGCTTTTCGCGCCAGACGGTTTGCAGCGCCTGGGCCACCTTGGCGTTTTCGGCGGTATTTTCGTACAGCAGCGTCACCGTGTTCATATGCTCCAGCGTGGTGGGGGTATAACCGGCGCTGCGCAGCAGCTCCGTCGCCTGCTGGCACCGCTGGTCGTATTTCTCCGGATCGTTGTCGATGGCCGGGCCGTTGGCCTGACGGAAGGACTCGCCCTGAGAGGTGGTGATACCGTCGGGGATCAGGCCGTCGGCGGCGCGGAACACCTCGTCCTCCCCGCCGGCCAGCTCCGCCAGTGCGTTGCGGTCAATCACCATGGACATGGCCTGACGGACGCTCTCGCTCAAGCTGGTGGCCATCTGGTTCACCAGCACGGTCTTGACCACGGCGGAGGAAGCCTCCACCGCGCCCTCCGTCTCTCCGGCGTCCAGCACGAAGTCCACGTCGCCGCTGTCATACAGCGCCATGGCGTCGGCGGAATTGGCGGCATAGACGAACTCCAGCTGATCGGGGCCAAGGCGCCGGGCGTCATAGTACTTCTTGGCGGCGCTGGCGTTCAGGCCGTCCGCCGTCATGGACGAGACGGCGTAGGGGCCGTTGGTCAGCAGCGTGGCGGAGGA
>ERZ791830.1514-NODE-1514-length-14039-cov-2.114631_pt1 | contig 14039 bp, 10 predicted proteins | sample MGYA00509945_ERZ791830 | MGnify/ENA primary metagenome ERZ791830 (study PRJEB30046, sample SAMN00792021) | human gut metagenome | study: EMG produced TPA metagenomics assembly of the A metagenome-wide association study of gut microbiota in type 2... | reverse complement strand
ACCCGGTTGCAGGAAAACTTGCAGCCGGGTTTTATGCATAAAATTTTACGCGTGATTTTTGTCTATTTTGCCAACATCAGACGTTCGCGAGAGCCGCGTCGAGATCGGAGATTATATCATCGACATTCTCAGTTCCGACAGAAAGTCTGACAAGATTTTCATAGACTCCGCAGTCGTCGAGCTCCTGCGCGGTGAGCTGGCGATGAGTTGTGCTCGCCGGGTGCAGACAGCAGGTGCGGCTGTCCGCAACATGGGTGACTATCGCCGCGAGCTTGAGGCTGTCCATGAATCTGACCGCGTCCTCTCTGCCGCCTTTTATTCTCAGCGAAATGACGCCGCAGGTGCCGTTGGGCATATACTTCTGCGCAAGGTCATAGTATTCGTCGCCCTCGAGGCCGGGATAGCGGACGGACTCGATCTTCGGATGAGCCTTCAGGAACTTTGCAACGGCGAGAGCATTTGAGCAGTGGCGCGGCATGCGCAGATGCAGAGTCTCGAGCCCGAGGTTGAGCAGGAATGCGTTCATCGGGGACTGAATTGAGCCAAGGTCGCGCATGAGCTGAGTCGTGCACTTTGTTATATATGCAGCCTTGCCGAACTGCTCGGTGTATACAACACCGTGGTACGACTCGTCGGGAGTTGTAAGTCCCGGGAACTTGTCGTTCTGAGTCCAGTCGAAGTTGCCGCTGTCAACTATAACTCCGCCTACGCTTGTCGCGTGGCCGTCCATATATTTTGTGGTCGAATGGGTAACTATATCCGCGCCGAACTCAAACGGGCGGCAGTTTATCGGGGTCGGGAAAGTGTTGTCGACTATCAGCGGCACGCCGTGGGAATGAGCCGCTCGCGCATACTTCTCAATATCGAGCACAACGAGTGAGGGGTTCGATATAGTCTCGGCGAACACGGCTTTTGTGTTATCTTTGAATGCCGCGTTGAGCTCCTCCTCCGTCGCATCGGGACGAACGAAAGTGAAATCGATGCCGAGCTTTCTCATCGTGACGTTGAAAAGATTGAACGTTCCGCCGTATATCGCGGACGCGGCAACAACATGGTCGCCTGCGGAGCAGATATTGAAAACGGAGAAGAACGACGCCGCCTGGCCGGACGAAGTGAGCATCGCGCCGACGCCGCCCTCAAGGTCGGCTATCTTCGCGGCTACGCAGTCGTTTGTCGGGTTCTGGAGACGGGTGTAGAAATATCCGGACTCCTGCAGATCGAAGAGCCTGCCCATCTGCTCGCTCGATTCGTATTTATATGTCGTGCTCTGGACTATCGGCACAACGCGCGGCTCGCCGTTTTTCGGAGTGTAGCCGGACTGCACGCACTTTGTTTCTATATTAAAGCTCACTTTGTCTCCTCCTTTTTGTCAGTCTTTGAGAAAATGACCCATAAGGTCGAAGCCGGGATCAACAAAATTGCCGGTCTCGGATGCTGATTTTTCATTTATGCTCGCAACGCCGCTGTCAAGCTCTTTGCCTTTACGGTAAATAAGATACGGCACGGGGTCGGATGCGTGGGTGCGGGTCGATATCGGGGTCGGATGATCCGGCAGAACCATGACTTTATAATCGTCCTGAGTGTTGAGATAGTCAAGGATTATAGGCATTATACGGCTGTCAATAAGCTCGATTGCTTTGACTTTATTTTCGGGCTCGTTTCTGTGGCCGCACTCGTCGGGAGCCTCGACATGGATATAGACAAGGTCCTGACCTTTACGCCATTCGTCGATTGCAGCGTTCGCTTTGCCCTCGAAATTCGTGTCGATATAGCCGGTTGCGCCCTCGACTTCGGGGGTGTTCATGCCGGCGCAGATGCCGATGCCCTTGAGCAGGTCAACTGCCGAGACGATGCTGCCTTTCACGCCGAACTTCTCTTCAAAGGACGGCAGAGCAGGACGGCTTCCCTCGCCCCAGAGCCAGATAGAATTTGCGGGGAGCTTGCCCTCGGCTATTCTCTTCTTGTTCACGGGGTGATCCTTCAGAAGGTCGTAGCTCTCGCGCATCATGGCAATGAGCTTTTCGGCGTTCGGCGAAGTTGAAAGATACTCGCCGATAACTCTGCCGGAGATATCATGCGGAGGAGTCATCTTGCCGAGATCCGTCGTGCCGTTATGTACGATAAGGCAATGACGATATGCCACACCGCTGTAAAAATCAAATTCGCTGCTGCCGAAATGCTCCTGCACGGTCTCGATTATCTGCGCCGCCTCTTCGGTCGAGATATCGCCGCCGGAGTAGTCGAGCATGGTCTTTGCGCCGTAATCCGCCTCGTCGCTCAAGGTGACAAGGTTGCAGCGCAGAGCGATATCCGTTTCGCTCATCTTGACTCCGATGCTGACCGCCTCAAGGGGCGAGCGTCCTGTGTAGCACTTCTTCGGATCGAAACCGAGCACGCTCATATTTGCAACATCGCTGCCGGGTTTGAGTCCCGCGGCAACGGTTCTGACAAGTCCGACTTCACCCTTCGACGCGAGCGCATCGATATTGGGCTTCTTTGCAACTTCCATCGGCGTCTTGCCGCCGAGAGCCTCAACGGGATAATCCGCCATGCCGTCGCAGAGAACTACAGCATATTTCATATATCTTCACCCTTTCAGAGAATTTATGCACAAACGATGCATATCGGGCGCGACAAGTTCGGTTAGCATATGCATACTCGCCCGCCGCTGCTTTAATTATATCATAAAGTATCAGCGCATTAAAGCAAAAATTAAGAGAGAATATACATATATACTATATAAAAAAGAGTGCAAAATGACGAAAAATTATTTGTCAAAATGCGCTTGCAGCATATAATTGAGCGAGGCACAATGATATAATCGATTTGGAAGAAATATTCAGGAGGAGGATACATATGACAAGAAAATTATTCGCGCTTTTGCTTGCGTGCCTGCTCATTCTTATAAGCTTCACGGCATGCGGCACAAAAACGCCCGAGCCCGGCACGACCGCGGCAGAAGACATATCCGCCGCAGAAACCGAAGCCAACGCGCAGACGAGTGCAGAAGAGACGAACTCCGAAGAGGTATCCGAATCCGCAGAGGAGAGCACTGCTCAGAGCGCACAGAAACCGACGACAGACAAGCCGGCATCAAAGCCCGCAGCAACTGCAAAATCAAATAATTCCGGTTCAGCTTCAAAAGGCAAGCTTGAAGTCAGCGCAGGAAGCGTAAAAAGCATCGCCGGCGCAAAAGTGCTCAGGGCGTGGAAGCTCAATTCAAACGGAGTGAATATAGAAATCCACCGAATAGCCTATGGGCCGCAGATAACTCAGGCTTTCAAAAAAGCGAACGCTGACGGCGCTATCGACTACGACAAGACAGTCACTTATCAGCCGGTAGTCAATATAGCGATAATCACCTGCTCGCCCGAGCACATCGGCGTTGCATCGAGCCAACAGCTCCTTGGCACGAATGTCGGCAGGGTTGAGGATATGGGCAGAAAGAGCGGCGCGCTCATAGCGATAAACGGCGAGGCAGGCTCAACATATAAAAAAGGCGCTCCGACAATTCGCAGCGGCTCGGTAGTTTCGACCGACGGCAGCGGGCAAAAGCGACTGTTGATCTACAGAAACGGCACATGGAAAGTCGAAACGCTCACAAACGAGAACTGCAAATCGTATATCTCGCAAGGCGTTTACAATTCCCTGCGCTATCAGTGGCAAGTCATAACAAACGGCAAGGCGACCAACGAGCACGACACTTATTATCACAACCGCACGGTGTTCGCGCAGATATCGGAGAACAAATATATCATGGCCGTCGGCGAATTCATGCCGCTCGACAATATGATGAAAGTCCTCATAGCATACGGCGCGAGAAATGCGTTTTTGCTAAACGGCGGCAACTGCTCGTCGATGTATGTCAATGGCATCGGCAACACGACCGGCACAAAAGCGACTCAGCTCAAGAATCTCAACAAGCCGTGCGTTATCGAGAGCGAATTTTTCGCGGCAAACGGCATGCTCGGGCTCAACTCCGCCGGGAAGCAGAAGCTGGGCGGACCTTGCAACGAGCTCGACATAGTATATGTAAAATAAAGCAGACGGGGTGAGACGATGAAAAAGGCTTTCAGAGCGGCTGCAATTGCGGCAATATTGCTATTTGCGCTGACTTTTATCGGGAACGCAAAAATCAAAAGCGCATCGGCTCACCTGCTGTTTTCTTCGTCCGTCAGCGTCGGTGGCAATGAATCGCGGGAAGTCACGCTCAAGAGCGGCGACAGAATAGCCATCGGCTCATATCTCGGCGAGCCTATTATATGGAGAGTCATCGAAACGGGCGGCAAAACTCTGCTCATGAGCGAAAAAGTGTTGTGCTTTAGGGCGTTCGACCCGTCCGAGGACGGCATCGGCAGTTCCGATTATCTCGCCTCTCCCCTGCGCGCATGGCTCAATTCGGAGAGCGGATTTTTAAGTCCGGAGAATTTTTCAGAGTTTGACCTTTCGCTCATATCGCCTGACAAAAACGGCTATTTGATATTCCTGCCGTCAAAAGATATGCTCAAAAATATAAGCACCGCCGACCGCCGCAGAAGCCCGACTGAGCAGTGCGCCAAAAATGATACTTCGCGCTATTTAACTCTGCGCAAATACTGCTGGTATTGGACAAGCTCGCCGGTTTCGACAAATCAGAGCAGCGTTACGGCGGTCACCACGACTGGCGGGTTCTATAAAACGCTCGCGGCGGACGAGCTGTGCGGCGTATGCCCGGCGATGTATCTTCGCAGCAATGTTCTCGTTCTTTGTGGGAGCGGAACCGCCGAAAATCCGTATGCGTTGGTGGGAGGTGGCGAAAGATGAGAGAGAAGCTGAAAGAATTTCAAAACTCTCCGCGCTCGATAATCGCCGCATTCTCCGCCGCCGTGCTGTTTTTCTGCACGGTGATCCTCAAAACCGACGACGGTCACTTTCTCGGCATACTCCACCGAAACGGATTCACGGTAACAAGCTGGCTGCACGAGCGGTACACGACCGTGTCCGGGCGGATAGTCGGCGAATGGCTGATGATAAATTTTCTGCGCCTGCCGCTCATTTTCTGGAAGCTGTTCATCGCCGCGCTGATTATATATATAATGTATTTTCTCTGCCGCCTGTCGGACTTTTTCGGCGAAAAGACAGATATAAGACAGAGATATATCTTCGCCTGCTCGGTGCCGTTGGCAGTATTCCTGCCATGCCTCAACCCGTCGGTGTTTTGGTTTGCGGGTTCGTTCACATTCCTCGTTCCGTTCGCCGCCTTGCTTATCACGGTGACTCCGCTCACATTCGAGGTGTTCGGCGGGCGTGTGAATCCCATGGCATATGTCGCCGCCGCGATTGCTTCTGTCGTCGCGGCATCTCAGGAGCAGTCCTGCGCCGCGGCGCTCGCGCTGCAAGTGATTCTGCTGATTTTTTCGGCATATCAATGCAAACTTGGATTCCGTCAATTCATCCCGCTCCTGCCGAGCGCAGTTTCCGCCGCCGTGTTGGTTCTCTCTCCCGGACTTCGCGGGCGCGGAGCGATGGAGGCGGCGTCGGGTTTTGAAAGATTCTCTAAAATGAATATATTTGAAAGACTGCTCTGCGGATTTTCAAATTATTTCGCATTTTCATTTTTCTTCTCGCTGATAACAGCAGCTGTTTTTCTCGTTCTGCTCGGCGCATCGGTATATGAAGCGTTCAGCGGTTCGCGGAAAATAAAGAAAATTATATCAGTCTTTGCAATATTCGCCTCGGTGCTGTGCGTCGGAGTCAACGCCGCATATATTATTATCCGCCGCACCACCCCGGACAAGGGCTTTGAAAAGATGTTCAAGAGCGGCAATTACCTTCCGCTCGAACTCGCGGTTATCGCGCTCTGTTTTGTCTTTCTCTTTAGCCTTTTCATTCTTATAGCGGCGCTCATCAAAAAGAACAAAAAGCTCGGGTTCACCGTCGGCGTACTGTTCAGCGCCGCCGTCTGCTGCGCCGCAGTGCTCGGATTCTCTTCATCCGTCTACGCCTCCGGTCAGCGCGTGTTTTACTACACCGAGATGTTCACGCTCATCGCCTGTGCAGCGATGTATTCTTCACTTTCCGATAGCAAAGCGAAAAAATTCGCGGGATATGCAGTCCCGACAGCCGCATTTATTTTCTATATTATCAATTGTTTCACCTACACATTCCTTGAGATACCCATAATGGGCTAAAGCGAATTGTAAAGCGATTTACTTTACAATTATAAAGCCTATTTTTTAGCGCAAAAATCAAAGCTCCCGTGCGACTTTCCCGATATATCAACATATTCGGGGACGCATGGGAGCTTTTGTTTTTTTATTTATAAATCATGTAAAGCTTAACAGCTTGTCATCAATGACCGTGCGGAACGACATCGAGTTTATCATGTTCCTCGCCGAGATCGGCGCGCAGGAGCGCAAAGAACACTATCGCGAGCAATATTTCGGCGCACCAGATGGTCTTGCCGCCGAGATAGCTGCAGAGAAAAGTTGAAGCGACCGCGCCCGCGACAAACGAGCTTATCATCAGCAGATGCGCGAACATCTTGCCGCGCGCCTCTTTATTACCGCTGCGAAGCCACTTGACGAGGTTCGAGCCGACCTGGCGGACATGGTTGGTGCAGAAGGTAGTCGCCATCGGAATCTTTTTCGCCTGGCGGAATGTATTGAACTGCATCGAAGCGATAAAATTCACAGCCACCTGGCAGATCTGCGGCGGCGCATCGTCCGGGACGAAGCCGAGCGCAAATATCCACGCCATTTCAAACGCCACGAACGCCGTGTCCCAGCGGACTATCTTGCGGCGGTTTATATGCTTGGGCAAAAATTCCGAAATGACCGTGCCGAGCAGATAAGCCGAAGCGGGCAGAAGATAATACAGCGCCTTGCGCCAGTTCCCGCGCCCGAGCTGAACCGCCATGAGCACGAAGTTCGCCGTCTGCGCGTTGCAGAACACGCCGCCCTTTTGAACATAAGTATATGCGCCGAAAAATCCGCCGACGGCTATCATAACGGCAAATATCCAGAGCTTTTCGCATTCGAGAAGCTCTTCCTCTTTTTTGAGAGCCTTTTCTTTCATCGTTCACCACACCGTTTCTTTTCTACAACGCATAAGTTTATCACTGCTCCCCGTCTCTGTCAAGGAACGGGAAATAGCCGCAGCATCTTGAAAAAAAGCCGTTTTCATGGTATTATTTAGGATATTATATATCATTATAGAATGCAATATATAAAAGAGGAGAATAGCATGTCAAAGCTTTTGAAGTATTTGAAAAAATACAAAATTGAAAGTATTCTCGCGCCGTTTTTCAAGCTCATTGAAGTGGCGTTCGAGCTGATTGTTCCGCTGATAGTCTCAACTATAATCGATGTCGGCATAGAGAACGGCGACAAGGTTTATATTATCAAACGCTGCCTGCTGCTCGGTCTGTTCGGCATACTGGGTCTTTGCAGTACACTTGTAGCGCAGTATTTCTCGGCGAAAGCGTCGGTCGGCTTCGCTACCGATATCCGCCACGCGCTCTTCCAGCATATCGGCAAGCTCTCTTATTCCCAGCTCGATTCGCTCGGCGCGCCGACGCTTATAACCCGCCTGACGGGCGACATAAACCAGGTGCAGACCGGAACAAACCTGACCCTGCGTCTCGTCCTGCGCTCGCCGTTCGTCGTATTCGGCGCGGTGATAATGGCGTTCACAGTCGATGTAAAATCGTCGCTCGTGTTTGTCGTTGCGGTGCCCGCTCTCGCTGCGGTCGTGTTCGCGATAATGCTCGTGTGCATCCCGATGTACCGCAAGGTTCAGCAAAAACTGGACGGACTGCTGAGCAAGACGCGCGAAAACCTGCTCGGCACCCGCGTTGTCAGAGCGTTCTGCAAAGAGGAAGAGGAAATTGCGGACTTTGACGCGAAGAACAGCGCCCTGACCGAGATGCAGACAGCTGTCGGCAGGATATCCGCTTTCATGAACCCCGCAACCTTCGTGCTCATAAACCTCGCGATAATCGCGCTGATATATGTCGGCGCAATACGCGTTGATTCCGGCGCCATTTCGCGCGGCGCGGTCGTTGCGCTCTATAACTACATGTCACAGATCCTCGTTGAGCTGATAAAGCTCGCGAATCTCATAATCAGCGTCACAAAGGCGATTGCCTGCGGCAATCGAATTCAATCGGTGCTCGATATCGAGCCCGGCACCGTCCCCGGCACTGTCACCGACGGCAACGAAAACAGCGAATATTCAGTCGAGTTTGACAAGGCGTGCCTGTCATATAACGGCAGCGAAGAATCGCTGCACAATATCGACCTCAAAATAAAGCGCGGCAGCTCGATAGGCGTTATCGGCTCGACCGGATCGGGCAAAACTTCGCTCGTCAATCTTATTCCGCGATTCTACGATGTTACCGGCGGGTGTGTGCTCGTTGACGGCATTGACGTGCGCGACTACGACACAAAGGCTCTGCGCTCGAAAATAGGCGTCGTCTCGCAGAAAAAAGCCCTGTTCGCCGGCACTGTCAGGGACAATATCCGCTTCGGCAAGCAGGACGCCACAGACGAAGAAATCTGGCAGGCGCTCGAAACGGCGCAGGCAAAGCAGATGATAGAGGACAAGAGCGGGCAGCTCGACTTTGTCCTCGAACAGGAGGGCAAGAACCTCTCGGGCGGTCAGCGCCAAAGAATGACTATAGCCCGCGCCCTTGTCAGAAAGCCCGAGGTGCTCATCCTCGACGACGCAGCGAGCGCGCTCGACTACGCCACTGGTGCGGCGCTGAACAAGGCACTGAGAAACACCGACTTTGCCCCGACTGTCATCACTGTGTCCCAGCGCGTTGCGGCGATAAGAAACGCCGATACCATAGTAGTTCTCGACGAGGGCGAGATAGTCGGCATGGGCACGAACGACGAGCTTCTGCGCTCGTGCGAAGTCTACAAAGAAATTTTCGATTCCCAGCTTGAAAAGGAGGATGCGTAACCGTGAAGAACAAAACCGTTTTCAAGCGCGTTATCGCGGTCATCGGCCGCTCGAAGCTTCTGCTATTCCTTTCGCTCATCCTCTCCGTTGCAAGCGTCATTCTCTCGCTGTATATCCCCGTCCTCGCCGGACGCGCGATAGACGGAATAAAGCTGCACGGCAACGTTGATTTTGAAGTCATAAAGAAATGTCTTTTCGGCATTCTGATCTGCGCCATAGTCGGCGGAGTGCTCCAGTGGGTGATGAACATCATCAACAACCGCATAGCCTATAACACCGTGCGCGATATACGCTCAAAGGCATTTTCTCATATGCAGACCCTGCCCGTGGCGTTCGCCGACTCCCACCCCTCCGGCGATATCGTCAGCCGCATAACGGCGGACGCGGAGCAGTTTGCCGACGGACTGATTCTCGGCTTCTCCCAGCTGTTCACGGGCGTTGTCACGATAGCCGTGACGCTCGTTTTCATGCTCACTATATCGCCGCTCATCACTCTCGCGGTCGTCGTGCTGACCCCGATATCACTGTTCACGGCGCGTTTTATAGCCCGCCGCACTTATTCAATGTTCAAAAAGCAGTCCGAGACCCGCGGCGAGCAGACCGCACTCATCAACGAGATGATACAGAATCAAAAGACCGTTCAGGCGTTTTCTTATGAAGACAGAGCAGTTGAAAGATTTGACGAGAGCAATGAAAAATTGCGCAAATATTCGCTCAAATCTATATTCTTCTCGTCGCTTACAAACCCGACCACCAGATTTATCAACAATCTTATCTACGCCGTAGTCGGGCTCATGGGCGGAATATTCGCCATCGGCGGCATGGTGACCGTCGGCGGATTTGTCAGCTTCCTCGCCTACTCGAACCAGTACACAAAGCCGTTCAACGAAATCTCCGGCGTTGTTACCGAGCTTCAAAATGCGCTTGCCTGCGCGGCAAGAATATTCGAGCTCATAGACGAAAAGCCCGAGGAGTCGGACGAAAATTGCTCGACACTCGACGACCCCGAGGGAAGCGTGGAGTTCGACAATGTCCGCTTCTCATATGACAAGAGCAAGAAGCTCATCGACGGCTTCGATTTCTTTGCCCCGTCCGGCAAGACAATAGCCGTTGTCGGTCCGACAGGCTGCGGCAAGACTACGCTTATCAATCTCCTGCTCCGCTTCTACGACGTTGACGGCGGCAGCATAAAGGTTGACGGCGAGAATATAAATGACATCACACGCCACAGCCTCAGGCACCATTTCGGCATGGTGCTCCAGGATACCTGGATAAAGAACGGCACCGTCCGCGAGAATATAGCGTTCGGCAAGCCCGACGCCACGGATGAAGAGATAATCGCCGCCGCCAAGGCAGCACGCGCTCACAGCTTTATAAAGCGCCTCAAAAACGGCTACGACACCGTCATCGGCGATGACGACGGACTCTCCGAGGGTGAAAGACAGCTGCTCTGCATCGCGCGCGTCATGCTCATGAAGCCGCCGATGCTAATCCTCGACGAGGCAACTTCATCGATAGACACCAGAACGGAATTGAAAGTTCAGGATGCGTTCAACACGCTCATGCAGGGGCGCACCTCGTTCGTCGTGGCGCACAGGCTCTCGACCATCCGCCACGCCGACTGCATTCTCGTCATGAAGGACGGCAAGGTCGCCGAGCAGGGCACGCACGAGGAGCTGCTCGCAAAGAACGGATTCTATACGAGACTCTACAACAGCCAGTTTGCGCAGTGAAATATATGCCATGGAACAGCAGAGAAGAAAGCCTAACAGGCTGAAAGATTACGACTATTCGCAAAACGGAGCATATTTTATCACAATTTGCATAGATGACAGAAAGCCCATATTGTCACGCATTGCCGTAGGGGCGACCGCATAACACAACAGTTCAAAGGTTCCGTAACCAAGCAAGTCAAAAAATCAATTTGGCAAAAAGGTTTTTATGACCATATAATCCGTGACGAATACGATTATCAAATCAAATGGCAATATATTGACGACAACCCGATCAAATGGGCTGAGGACGAATTGCATCAGGATTGAAAAACAGCCGAATAACCGTCGCAGTATCTTTCATTTGAAAGTTCGCGGCGGTTATTTTTTATTCAGTGTAAAATGGCGGCTCAGGGCGAAAATATAAAGCTCAATTCGACAAATATCATTTTTTAGTCTGCCTTGTTGACATCGGCAAAAAGTGTGATATAATTATAACAGATGTTATAAAACAAGCGTTTTATAATTGTTATTGGAGGACGCCATGGACTACATTCGCCTGTCACCCGAAAATCTCGAGAGCGAGCACATATGCTGTGCAATATCAAACGCCAAGGACCCGCAGGTCATTGCAAAAAAGCAGTGGCTTGCCGAAAGGCTCGGCGAGGGTCTGGTATTTTTAAAAGCCGACGCGCGCGGGAAGTGCTTTATTGAGTATATCCCCGCCGAAAACGCATGGGCGCCGATAGACGCGCCAGGCTATATGTCCATCGACTGTCTCTGGGTCTCCGGCTCTTTCAAAGGACACGGATATTCAAACGACCTGCTCAACGAATGTATCCGCGACAGCCGCAAAAAGGGCAAATCGGGGCTGTGTATACTCTCATCGGCGAAGAAGCGCGGTTTCCTTGCCGACCCGAAATATCTGAAATATAAGGGCTTCATAAAAGCCGATTCGGCAGAGCCGTATTTCGAGCTGATGTATCTGCCGTTTGATCCGTCCGCGCCCGCTCCGCGCTTTCGTGAGCAGGCAAAGAGCGCTCAGACTGACGGCAGCGGGTTCGAGATATTTTATACAAGCCAGTGCCCGTTTACGGCGAAATATGTTCCGATAATTGAGAATATAGCAAATAATATGAATCTGCCGCTGAAAGCCGTGCATATCTCATCGCGCGATCAGGCTCAAAACGCGCCCTACGCCTACACCGCATTTTCGCTGTTCTATAACGGAAAGTTCATAACGCACGAGATACCGAGCGAAAAGAAATTCGCGGCGATTTGTGAAGAGTTCGTAAAATAAAACACCGCCGGATTGACCGGCAGTGTAAAATATACTAATATAGAAAAGGGAAAAGATATCTGTCCGCCCCGGCGGACGAAAAGGAGACATTATGCTTAACATCAAAAACCTGACCAAAACCTACGGCGAGAAAAAGGCTGTTGACGACCTGACGCTGCATATCGCGCCCGGCGAGATATACGGCTTCATCGGCCACAACGGCGCGGGCAAGACCACAACGCTAAAATCCGTTGTCGGCATTTTGCAGTTCGACGAGGGCGAGATAACGATAAACGGCATCTCGATAAAAGATGACCCGCTCGCCTGCAAAAAAATCATAGCCTATATCCCCGACAATCCCGACCTCTACGAATACATGACGGGAATAAAATATCTGAACTTCATCGCTGATATTTTCGGTGTCAGCGCCGACGACCGCCGCGAGCGCATACATAAATATGCCGATATGTTCGGGCTGACCGCCGACCTCGCGCAGCCTATCTCGGCATATTCCCACGGCATGAAGCAGAAGCTCGCGATAATCTCCGCATGGATCCACGAGCCCAAGTTAATCATCATGGACGAGCCTTTCGTCGGTCTCGATCCCGCCGCATCGCATCTGTTAAAAGGCATGATGCGCGAGGTCTGCAACTCCGGCGGCGCAATATTCTTCTCGACCCATGTGCTCGAAGTTGCCGAAAAGCTCTGCGACAAGGTCGCGATAATAAAAAGCGGAAAGCTCATCCGCTCCGGCACAATGGAAGAGGTCAAGGGCGACTCCAGCCTTGAGAACGTGTTCCTCGAACTGGAGGGAGAAGAATGCTGAAAACACTGATAAAAAAACAGCTTCTCGAACTCAATAAAAGTTTCTTCGTTGACCGCAAGACGGGCAAGGGCAAATCTCCCCGCTCGGCGACGTTCTCGATAGTGCTGTTCATATTGCTCATGATTTTTGCCATCGGCGGAATGTTCTGCTATATGTCATATTCGATGCGCCCGCTGATAACCTATGGCATGAGCTGGCTCTATTTTGCCATTATGGGCGCTACCGCTGCGCTTTTCGGCGTTTTCGGTAGCGTGTTCAACACATATTCGAGCCTCTATGACGCAAAGGACAACGACCTCCTGCTCTCGATGCCCATTCCCGTGCGCGATATCATGGCGGCGCGCCTCATCGGAGTTTATCTCATGGGGCTGATGTATTCCGGCGTTGTGGTAATCCCCGCCGTCGGCGTGTATTTCATAACCGCGCATCCCGGAATATCCGGCATAACCGCCGTTATAATGGCCGTTATGGTGACTGTTCTTGTGCTTATACTGTCGTGCATACTCGGCTGGGTCGTTGCAAAAATCGCAGTTAAATTAAAAAACAAGAGCATTATAACAGTTATAGTTTCAATAGCGTTTCTCGGCGGCTACTACTATGTCTACTTCAGAGCGAATGAGATAATCACCGACATCGTTGCGACCAGCGCGGTTGTTGCCGCAAAGGTGCGCACATCCGCCTATCCGCTCTATATTTTCGGCAAGGCGTTCGCGGGCGATGTTCTCCCGACAATTATAATTTCACTCATCATTCTCGCTCTGCTCGCCGCGACGTGGCTCATAATGTCGCGCACATTCTTAAAGCTCGTCACGAGCAGCGGAAAGACCGCAAAGACAGTCTACAAAGAGAAAACGGTCAAGCAGCAGGGCACCGACCGCGCGCTTCTGCGCCGCGAGATAAACCACTTCCTCTCGAGCCCGTCTTATATGCTCAACTGCTCGCTCGGGGCGCTGTTTATGATAGCCGTCGCTGTTTTCTCGCTGATAAAAAGCGACTGGTTTATCGGCGTTGTAACCCGCATGGATGAGGATTTGCTGGAATACGCCCCGACCTTCGCGTGCTTACTTTTATGCCTGCTCTCTTCGATGAATATACTCACCGCGCCCGCGATATCCCTCGAGGGCAAGAGTCTCTGGATAGCCCGCTCGCTCCCCGTCACCTCGTGGCAGATTCTCGGGGCAAAGCTGAAGCTCCATATGCTCTTCACCGCCGTCCCCGCACTGATATGCAGCATATGCTTCTGTATTGCCCTCAAGCCGGAGCTTCTCACGGCGGC
>ERZ791830.1493-NODE-1493-length-14211-cov-2.055383_pt1 | contig 14211 bp, 11 predicted proteins | sample MGYA00509945_ERZ791830 | MGnify/ENA primary metagenome ERZ791830 (study PRJEB30046, sample SAMN00792021) | human gut metagenome | study: EMG produced TPA metagenomics assembly of the A metagenome-wide association study of gut microbiota in type 2... | reverse complement strand
GAGATGACCAATCTTCCGCTGTCTCTGCGCGAGAAGCTGAAAGAAGAATTGCCGCTTAAAAAGTGCACTATCGAGCGCAAGCAGGTATCCGCAGAGGACGGAACGGTTAAATACCTTTTCGGTTTCGGCGGCAATGAATATGCCGAAAGCGTTTTGATGAAATATAAGTATGGATATACTATCTGTGTCTCGACTCAGATAGGCTGCAAAATGGGCTGCTCGTTCTGCGCGTCCACTTTGGGTGGTTATGTCAGAAGTCTGCTTCCGTCGGAAATCCTCGGTCAGATATATACCGCTCAGCGCGACGAGAATATCCGAATCTCCCATATTGTCCTCATGGGCATGGGTGAACCGCTCGATAATTTTGATAATGTTATGCGTTTTCTTGAGCTTGTGACCTGTGAAGACGGGCTCAACATAAGCATGAGAAATATATCGCTTTCCACCTGCGGAATAGTTCCCGGGATATACAAACTGCTTGAAAAAAAGCTTCAGCTCACGCTTTCAATATCGCTTCACGCGCCGTATAACGAGCTCAGATCAAAGATAATGCCGATCAACCGTCGGTATTCGCTCGACGAGCTGATGCCGGCGTGCCGTGAATATGCAAAGGTAACTTCGAGAAGAATATCGTTTGAATATGCAATGCTCGGCGGAGTCAATGACAGCGACGAGTACGCCCAGAAGCTTGCGGCGCTCTTGAAAGGTATGCTGTGCCATGTCAATCTCATACCTGTCAACGAGGTTGCCGAGAGTCCTTATAAACCGTCAACGCCGGAGCGCATTGAACAATTTATAAGCATACTCGAAAAGAAATCGATAAATGTTACGGTAAGGCGGAAGCTCGGTTCTGATATAGATGCTTCGTGCGGCCAGCTTCGGCTTCGTAAAATAAAAGAGCAGTAAGCTCAATTCGGAATTTTCTCAATTTCCGGGGGAAGATATGAAAATTGTTGCAAAGACAGACCAGGGAAAAGTCAGAAAAGACAATCAGGATTCGTTCGCTGCGGGAGAGCTTCCCGGCGGCGTAGTTTGGGCTGTTGTCTGCGACGGCATGGGCGGCGCGGCAGGCGGAAGCGTTGCCAGCCAGACTGCCGTTAAGATGATCAGCGAAAAAATCGCCTCCGGCTACCAGCACGGAATGAGCGACAGATCGATAAAAAATCTTCTGACCTCTGTTGTCGAGAATGCCAATTCTTCAATTTATGAGATGTCATGCTCGGTCGAGAGCCTCAACGGCATGGGTACGACGGTAGTCGCCGCCATGATAAGAGACAAAGAGCTTTATCTCGTTCATGCCGGAGACAGCAGGGCTTACCGCATTTCGCAGGAGGGTATAACCCAGCTCACGAGAGATCATTCGGTTGTTCAGGATATGGTTGAACACGGCGAGTTGACTCAGGAACAGGCGAAAGATCATCCGCGAAAGAATATAATCACAAGAGCGCTCGGAGTGAGCGCGGACATAGAGACGGATTATTATCAGGATACTCTTGATGAGGGAGACGTTATTATCATTTGCACTGACGGTCTGACTAATTATGTTGAGACCGATGATATATATAATGCCACCAGAGACAATCATTATTACGAGTTTGCAGACAGGCTGATAAACCTTGCCAACGAGAACGGCGGCGGGGACAACATCACTGTTGTTGCAATGGCGTTTTAGGTTTCTGTATCCCAACAGGAGTGTGAGATTTAATGGATAATTATGTCGGAAAAAGACTTGACGGAAGGTATGAACTTCAGGAAGTCATTGGCGTTGGCGGAATGGCGGTTGTCTATAAAGCCTACGACAATATCGACGACAGGACGGTTGCTGTCAAAATTCTAAAGGATGAGTTCCTTGCAAGCGAGGAGTTCCGCCGCAGATTCAAGAATGAGTCCAAGGCGATAGCCGTGCTCTCTCATCCGAACATAGTCAAGGTTTATGATGTCAGCTACGGCGACAAGCTCCAGTATATAGTTATGGAGTATGTCGAGGGCATCACGCTCAAGGAGTATATTGAGCAGCAGGGCGTTATATCGTGGAAGGAGACCGTGCATTTTACAACGCAGATTCTCCGCGCGCTTCAGCACGCCCATGACAAGGGCATTGTTCACCGCGATATCAAGCCGCAGAACATAATGCTTCTTGAAAACGGTACTATCAAGGTTACCGATTTCGGCATCGCGAGATTCAGCAGAAGCGAAACGAGAACAATGACCGATACCGCGATCGGTTCGGTTCATTATATCAGCCCCGAGCAGGCTCGCGGAGATATAACCGACGACAAGTCGGATATCTATTCCGTCGGTGTTGTTATGTACGAGATGCTCACGGGTCAGCTGCCTTTCCAGTCGGATAATTCCGTCTCGGTCGCTATTATGCAGCTCCAGACAGACCCGGTAAAGCCGCGTGAGATAAACAGCTCCATTCCTGAGGGACTCGAGCAGATAACCATGCGCGCTATGCAGAAGAACCCGAAGGACAGATATCAGTCTGCCGCAGAGATGATTCTCGACCTCGAGGAGTTCAAGCGCAACCCCTCGATAAAGTTTGATTACAGCTATTTTGTCGATAACGAGCCGACAAAGTTCGTTGACAAGACTGCACCGGTCACTGTACCCATGGCTAACTCCAGCGACACGCGTGTTATAGACAACCCGCAGCCGGCAACGGAAGAGACCAACAAGACTACAGAGAAAAACAAGATGATCCCGATTCTTTCCGGAATCGTTATCGGATTTGTCGCCGTTCTCGCGATAGTTCTTATTTGCCTGTATTCATTCACGGATGTTTTCAACAGAAAGCTTACTGTGCCTAAGCTCATAAATAAAAACTATGCTGAGGAAATTCTCGGCAACGACGATTATAAGAACTTTGTTATCAAAGTCAACGAAGTCCAGAACAGCTTCTATGAGCCCGGTCAGGTTTATGCGCAGGATCCTGCGGCGGGCACAAAGGTTGATAAGTCCAACAATGTTATCACCGTTACAGTTGCAGTCAGCGAAGAAAAAGCATCTGTTCCGAATGTTCTCAAGTATCAGCTCAACGACGCTATAACAAAGCTCAAGAACGCGGGCTTTGAGGTCTATTCCGTTCCTCAGCAGAGCACGGAAAAGGCGGGTACCGTTCTGAGCACCTCGCCGGAATACGGCAGACAGGTGTCAAAGGGCTCGACAATAACGATTTATTATGCGAGCGAGCAGGAGCTTATCGAAGTTCCCAAGCTTATAGATGAAAATGTCGAGAACGCAAAGGCTATACTCGAGTCTCTCAACCTTGTTCTTGATGAGACAATAGATGAGAAGAACAGCGATAAGCCCAAGGGCACTATTATCGAGCAGAGCTATGCCGAGGGCGAGAAAGTGCCTGAGGGAACGAAGATAAGAGTTACCGTCAGCACAGGTGTTGCGGCTTCTTCTGAGGCGAATATAACCATAACGCTTCCCAAATATTCGAGCGGCACTTCTAAGTCCATAAAGGCTGCAAACAACAATAATGTCTTTATGGATCAAAGCGTTATTCTCGACGGAAGCGAGTATACCATAACCGTAAACGGATCCGGCAGCAGCAACCACATCAAGGTCTATATTGACTCCGAGCTGTATTATGAGTGCAATGTTGACTTCACAAAGAGCCCTGCGGAGATATCAAATGTCAAGCGACATGATGTTTCCGAAAGTTCGACAATCCCCAATGTTGTCGGCAGTAATGAAGCTTCGGCGATAAGCATTCTCAAGAGTCACGGCTTTACCTCCGTTGAAGTCAATTATATAAGCGTTGTTGATTCTTCGAAGAACGGAAAGGTTATTTCTCAGACCCCGAAGAACAGCTCCAAAGCATATCCTTTGAGCACAACAGTAACTATAACCGTCGGCAAGTTTGTCGGCTAAGGTCTTTGTTATGGCAGATGTCAAAAAAGGAATAATATTAAAAGGCATCGGTGGTCTCTACTTTGTGGAGACCGCCGATGCGGTATTTGAGTGCAAAGCCCGCGGGATATTCCGCAAAAGCGGACAGAAACCGCTCGTCGGCGATGAGGTTGATATACTCATCGGCGAGGACGGGGCAAACAACACTATCGAAAAGATATATTCGCGCCGCGGCGAGCTGATGCGCCCGCCGGTTGCGAATCTTGACAGGCTGTTTATTCTTTCGTCCGTGCGCGACCCTAATCCGAGCACGCTGATAATTGACAAAATGACCGCGATAGCTTGCTGGAAGAATATAGAGCCGGTTATAGTAATCACAAAAGACGACCTCGGAGACACTTCCGAGCTTCGCGGTATATATGAAAAAGCGGGCATACCGTTCTTTTCTGTGTCGAGCCACGACAGCAGGGGAGCCGACGAAGTAAAAGCCATGCTCAGCGGCCATATAAGCGCCTTTGCGGGCAATACCGGCGTCGGGAAGTCGTCGCTTCTTAATCTCATCGCTCCCGGACTTTCGCTGAAAACAGGTGAAACAAGCGACAAGCTCGGCAGAGGCAGACACACGACAAGAGCTGTTGAACTCTATAAGCTTTGCGGCGGATATGTTGCGGATACGCCCGGATTTTCTTCGCTGACGGGCGAGAACAGCGAGATGATACCTGTTGACGAACTTCCGTTTTGTTTCCCAGAGTTTGAAAAATATCTCGGAAAATGCAGGTTTACTTCATGCAGGCACATTAATGACAAGGGCTGCGAAATAGTTGCCGCCGTTGAATCGGGCGAAATCAGCGAATCGCGCCACAACAGCTATATTGCTCTCTACAACGAAGCGAAAGATATAAAAGAGTGGGAAAAGAAATAAAGTAACGCAAACGCCGCGCTTTGTATATAATGGACTGAAGGCGAGACTGTTATATGTAAGGGCGGTGGCGAGCGTGAGAAGATGCGGATGCGGCAAAAACGGGTCTGTATGTATCATAATAATTTCATTTGCGGCCGGGATAATCGCCGCAAAATTCTTCCCGTATTCGCTGTTCATTATTCTTATGCTCATCCTGCTTTTGCTTATCTGCACCGCCTCACGAAGCTTTTGGTGACGGAGGGTGAGAATGAGATGAAAGTGGTAGTAGTCAGAAGCCCTAAACTTTTTTCCGGAATACTCAGACTCATTTTCGGAATAAAGCGGCAGGAACAAACAACATAAAAAACGCCGGACGGCTGTGTACGCTGTCCGGCGTTTTGCTGCATATTTTTAGGGCTGAACGGTTATGGGCTTGTCTTCGCTCTCGTGCTCTATGGAAACAAAGTTGTTGCGCGGCGCATATGCCCAGCGCATTTCAAACGCCTTAACTCCGTCGAGCGGTATGTAGAGCTGATCTCTCTTGCCTCTGTAGACCTTTGCGGGAAGCTTGAGCTCGCCACGGTCGGTCTGTGCCACGTCGCTGCCAAGCGTGAATTCCGCATTGTGACCGTAAACGTCAAGATACACCTTGCCTGGAGTCTTTCTGACTTCGCCGCCGATGAATCCGACGAGAACGGAAAGTGGAGCGAACCATATTCCGTCTTTAAATTCGCATGGGGTCGTGTACTGGCAGAGACCGAGATCCATGCCCTTGAACTTCATCCGCGTTGTGTTGTATATAGGTGCGAGCGCAGGCGGATCAATCGAATCAGTCTCTTTGTTTATCACACAGCGGTCGGCAATGCGTCCGTCGTTGAGATGAGCGGTCAGCGTTATCTTCGGTCCGTCAACCTCGACGACAACGACCATCGAGACCATCTCTTCCTGAGAATAGAAAGCACTGTGCCAGACCTTTGGAACGGCGCGGGTTCCGGGCGGATTCAGATTCGAGTTGCCGAGCATATAGTGTATAGTTCCCTGCGACGGTCTGTCGAAAATTTCTTCGTTTCTGACGGGGAAGCTCCTTGAAAAATTGTGCTCATGACCCGAGAAGAGTATGTCGAGCTTCTCCATTCCCTCGCGCATGACGGGATAAGCATCATAGTTCTGACAGTCTGAGCCGGAATAGCATATCGGGAAATGATATGATCCGATTTTCCACTGCTTATCGCAGGCGTCGAGGTCTTTTATGAGCCATTCGTTGACCTCTTCGGGACCGTTTATTCCGAGTATTGCAAAATGTACATTGCCGTAGTCAAAAGTGTAGTTCTCCGTTTTCCAGTTTTCAGGGCCATTATAGGCATATGAGCCTTTGAACTGATTGTCAAAGAACTCCGCAGGTTCGGCGTAATATCTGCCTACGGCGTTTTTATAGTCCTTGAATCCGCGGTTATCGTGGTTGCCAAGAGTCATCATAAACGGGATGTGCTCGGATATTCCGATAAGTCCGCTGAACGCGCCGTTCCACTGAACCTCGTGCTGTCCGCAGTCGGTGTTGTCGCCGCCGGTCAGAATGAAGCGCGTGTCTGGGTTCTTTTCGAGCATCTCTTTGACAAATCCGTTGAAATGCGAATAGTCCGGGCAGTCAAACGGTTCGCCCTTCTGCTGATCCGATACGCAGAGGAATTTGAATTTCGTGAGATTCTCGGGCGCGGTTGAAAAATAGAATTCCTCGCTCCTGTGGTTGCCGCTGCCGCAGGTGTAGAGATATTTAGTGTCCGGCTTGAGCCCTGTGAGGTCTGCCCAGAACATATTGCTTATGTCGATGTCGCTCTTGAAAACTTCCGTCGCCGCATCGGCGCGCATAACTTCACTGCTGCCGTCCTCGCGGTAGAGAACATAGCCCTCCTTGATATCGGTGCAGGTTCTCCAGGTGACGGTCATCGAGGTTGCGGCGTCGCCCTTTATGCTGAGCATTATGTGGTCGGGCTGTTCCGTTGAACCTCTTACGGGTTTAACTGCTTGACTCATTTTGATCTCCTTGTCTGAAAATATAATATGACGCTGTAGTATTTCGTACAGCGTCTTTTGTTTAGTTGAAAGGTGTGCTTATCCTGTTATATCTGAAGTTTGTTACCTCACCGCGTTGACTGCACCTGTAGATGCTCATGACAAGCCCTATCGCGATATATATGCAGAGGTTTGATGAGCCGCCTGAGCTGAAAAACGGCAGCGTGATGCCGATGCAGGGGAGAAGCTTCAAACACATTCCGATATTCATGATAGCCTGTGAGCCGATCATTACCGCAGTGCCGTAGCAGACGAGCGAACCCATATTTGTGTTGGCCTGTTTGCCGACAAATACTATCTTGACTATTATCAGCGCTATAAGCGCAAGAGCTGCAAAAGCGCCGACAAATCCGAGCTCTTCGCCGATAACGGAGAATATCATATCACTGTCATTGACGGGGACTGAGTGCGACTGAGTATACGCACCTTTGAGAAACCCTCGTCCGAAAAATCTTCCGCTGCCGATGGCGTTGACGCTTTGCTGCTGCTGGAAGATATATTTCTTATAAAGCGCGGTGTCGAGCTTGCTCGGGGCATATACGGCAAGAATACGACCTTTCTGGAAGTCGCTGAAGAATGCGAACCAGAGCACGGGAACCGCCGCAAGGATGACAGCTCCTGCAGCCGCAAAATATCTTGCGGCAAGACCCGATGCAAACATCATGCCGATGAATATCGAAACAAATACGAGCGCAGAGCCAAGGTCGCCGGTCAGAATGACAAGCAATGCCGGAACTCCGCCGTGAACGCAGAGAAGCAAGGCATTTTTAAGCTTGTTTATATCCTCGCCGACATAGTCGAGATGAACGGCGAATGTTATTATAAACGCTATTTTGAAAAGCTCGGACGGCTGGAAGTTGATGACTTTGAAATCGAACCATGTTCTTGCATCCGGTCTGTCTGCCGTTCCGCTGCCGAACGGGAAAAGCAGAAGCATCATCAGCAGGCATACGCCGCCGATTATCATCCAGAAGCGAAGAACTATTTCATAGTCGATAAATGATATGACTATGCACATCGCCACACCGACAATCACTGCGAGCAGCATGACAAGCGTCGTACGGCTGATAAGGCTTCCGTCCTCAAGGCTGCTGTATGTGGCGCTGTAGACCATAAGAACGCCGAACAGCGATGTCAGAAGGCAGAGCGACATCAGCAGTTTGTCCGTAGTTTTTAATCCTCTTTTGATTGCCTGAAGTATGTTCATTGGCAGCTCCTTAGAAATTATACTGATATTATAAAGCGAAATTTAATCAAATTCAAGTAAAATACTTTTATATCTTTGATTTGTGTGATATAATTATTTGAATTTAATGCAAGGCAGCGGTATTTTTCAGATGAAGACGGTTTTTCATTCTTATTCTTCAAAACAGACCGAGGAGTTCGGCGCTCAGCTCGGCAAAAGCCTCAAAGCAGGGGATGTTGTCGCCCTGTTCGGTGATCTCGGCGCAGGCAAGACTGCGTTTACAAGAGGACTTGCGCATGGAATGGGCTTTGACGGCGAAGTCAGCAGCCCAACCTTTGCGCTTGTGCATGAGTATCCGGCGGATATACCGATTTATCATTTTGACATGTACAGGATTACTACCTGGGACGATCTTTATTCAACCGGATTTTTTGATTATCTCAATATGGGCGGGGTACTCGTGATTGAGTGGAGCGAAAATATCGAGAATTGTCTGCCCGAAAATTCGATAAGAGTTTCGATATCCAAGAATGATAACGAGAATGAACGCATAATTACTTTGGAGAGGGGTGCCGAAATTGAAGATACTCGCGCTTGATTCGTCCGCAAAAACAGCGAGCGCTGCGATAACCGACGGCGAGCAGCTGATAAGCGAAGCATTTGTCAATGCCGGACTCACACACAGTGAGACTCTTCTTCCTATGGTCGATTCCGTTCTCAGCCTTGCACGCCTCACAATGGCGGATATCGACGGCTGCGTTATAACCGACGGTCCCGGTTCGTTTACTGGTATAAGAATAGGTATCGCCGCCGTGAAGGGGCTTGCAATGCCCAATGAGACGAAGTGCTGCGGCGTGTCCACTCTCAAGGCGATGGCTTATAATCTGCGCTATGATAACTGCATCGCCTGCTGTGCAATGGATGCAAGATGCTCGCAGGTCTATTCGGCAATATTCCGCTGCTTTGACGGAAAAGTCGAGAGATTGACCGAAGATGACGCAATTCCCGCATCAAAACTTCCGGAAATACTTGAAAAATATGCAAATGAGCGTATAATTTGTGTCGGAGACGGAGCGCATATCGCTTATCAGGCTGTTAAAGACAGTTTTAAGAGCGTTAGCCTCGCGCAGGACAGCAGGCGTTTTCAGCGTGCATACGGAGCCGCTTGCGCCGCCGTGTGCGAGAATATGGACTTCATTCCTCCGGCTCAACTTTTGCCCGTATATCTGAGACCTTCGCAGGCGGAGCGCGAAATCAGCCCGAAAAAGTCTCATAATCAATAAATCAAAAGGAGAAATTATCATGATAGCTCTTGCTGCTGACCATGCAGGATATCCTCTCAAGGAGGAAATCAAAAAACATCTTTTAGAGAGAGGCTTTGATGTCAAGGACTTCGGAACTGACAGCGACAAGTCCGTTGACTATGCTGTTTTTGCGAAGATAGCGGGCGAGGCGGTCGCATCCGGTGAGTGCAGGCTCGGCATTTTCTGCTGCGGTACCGGCGTCGGCATCTCGATGGCGGCAAATAAGGTCAGGGGAGTCAGAGCTGCAAACTGCGCAGATACTTTCTCCGCGCGCATGACAAGACTCCATAACGATGCAAATGTCCTTTGCCTTGGCAGCAGAGTTATAGGCGCAGGTCTTGCACTCGATATGGTCGATCTCTTCGTTGACACGCCTTTCAGCGGCGAGGAGAGACACCAGAGAAGAATCGATCAGGTCATGGCTATAGAGAACGAGAAGTTCTCAAAATAAAGAAGTCAGAAATTTTCAAATCATATATATCTGGAGGAGTTCAAAAATGGCAAACATAACAATAACAAATCACCCGCTTATTCAACATAAGCTGTCTATCCTCAGAGACAAGCACACCGCTTCCAAAGAGTTCCGCACTCTTGTTGGCGAGATTGCTATGCTCATGTGCTATGAGGCTACAAGGGATCTTCCTCTCAAGGATGTTGAGATTGAGACTCCCGTTTCCAAGATGACCACAAAGGCTCTTGCGGGCAAGAAGCTTGCTTTTGTCCCGATTCTCAGAGCCGGTCTCGGTATGGTTGACGGCGTTCTGACCCTTGTTCCTTCCGCCAGAGTCGGCCACATCGGTCTTTACCGCGATCCCGCAACCCTGCAGCCTGTTGAATATTATTGCAAGTTGCCCAGTGATATCGGCGAGCGCGATGTTATTGTTCTCGATCCTATGCTTGCCACCGGCGGCTCGGCTATCGATGCTATAACCCAGATTAAGAAGAGAAATCCCAAGTCTATAAAGTTTATGTGCATCATTGCAGCTCCCGAGGGACTTGAAGCTCTCAGCAAGGCTCATCCCGATGTTGATATCTTTGCCGCTGCAAAGGACGAGAAGCTCAACGATCACGGCTATATCGTTCCCGGTCTCGGCGACGCCGGCGACAGAATCTTCGGCACGAAATAATTGCACTTGCAATACCAGGACTATTATGTTATAATCATTTCAGTAAATTTTGGAGGTGTTATATCATGAAACACATCAAGACAATCAACGCTTCGAATCTTAAGGAGAGTGCTGCTAAGGGCGGCTGCGGCGAGTGCCAGGCTTCCTGCCAGTCAGCTTGCAAGACTTCCTGCACCGTTGCTAACCAGAAGTGCGAGAAGTAATCTGATTTGAACGTAAATTAGGGGCAGGCTTTGCGCCTGTCCCTAAAATTCTGTCTGAAACAATTTGCCGATAGTAACGCGGCTAAAAGGAGCGAAAGCGGGGAGACCCGGCGTATATGATACATAAATATTTTCTCAACGGCTACTATATAGTCATTGACACAAACAGCGGCGCCGTTCACATTGTGGACGAGCTTGCATACAGACTGCTTGATTTCTTTACGGAAAAGCTCAAGGGCGAATGTCCCGAGGAGATTATCTCAACTCTTGTGAACGAGGGGTTTGATAAGCAGGATATCATCGACACTTATGCCGAACTCAAGGCTTTGTGTGATGACGATTCTCTTTTCTCCGAGGATACCTACAGACCCTTTGCAGATATGCTCACTGAGGCGCCGATAAAGTCTATGTGCCTCAACATATCGCACGACTGCAATCTCCGCTGTGAGTATTGCTTTGCCGCTCAGGGCGATTTCGGCCACGGCAGAAAGCTCATGCCTTTCGAGGTCGGCAAGGCTGCAATAGATTTTCTTATCAAACATTCTGCAAACAGACACAACCTCGAGCTTGATTTCTTCGGCGGCGAGCCGCTCATGAATCTCGATGTTGTTAAAAAAGTTGTCGAGTATGCAAGATCGATCGAGAAAGAGCACAACAAGAACTTCCGATTCACAATGACCACAAACGGTATTCTGCTCGACGATGACAGCATTGATTTTATCAATCGCGAGATGTCGAATGTCGTTCTCTCGCTCGACGGCAGAAAAGAAGTCAACGACCGTCTGCGCCCGACTGTCAATAAAAAGGGCAGCTATGATATAATTGTTCCGAAGTATCAGAAGCTTGTCGCCGAGAGAGAGGACAAGGAATATTATGTCCGCGGTACGTTTACAAAATATAACCTTGACTTCACCGATGATGTTCTGCATCTCAACGAGCTTGGATTCGATCAGATCTCTGTCGAACCTGTTGTGACCGATCCCGAGCTGCCTTATGCGCTGACCAAAAGCGATCTTCCGGCCATAGCAGAGGAATATGAGAAGCTTTCAAAGATACTTATAGAGCGAAAGAAGAACGGTATGAGCTTCAACTTCTTCCATTTCATGATCGACCTTGATCAGGGTCCGTGCGCAATCAAGAGACTCCGCGGATGCAGCTGCGGCAACGAGTATGTCGCCGTCACTCCGGAGGGCGATATCTATCCCTGCCATCAGTTTGTGGGTATGGATGAGTGGAAGATGGGCAGCGTCCTTGACGATTCTATCGACTACAAGATGAAGAAGATGTTCTCGAAAGCGAACATCTACTCAAAAGAAGAGTGCGCTGACTGCTGGGCGAAGTTCTACTGCAGCGGCGGCTGCAACGCCAATAACATGCAGTATAACAACACTATCTTTAAGCCGCACAAGCTCTCGTGTGCTCTCGAACAGAAGAGACTCGAGTGTGCGATAATGATAAAAGCCGCTCTTGCGGACGAATAAAAAATATAGCCCGGGATATAAATGTCCCGGGCATGTTTTATGTACGAAAAAAATCCCTCGGAAGTTTTTACTCCCGAGGGACAATTTTTTATTGCTTAGTAGCTACTCTTCTTTGCGGTGCTGTTGCTCATTGCGAGTCTCTGCTTGAAGGTCTTGAGGAAGTCCTTGACTGCCTTATCGATATTCTTGTCCTTCTTGTTGAGCTTGTACTCGTCGGAGCCTTCAAGCTCGTCAAGCTGCTTCTCAAAGTCCTCGCTGGCCTTTGCGGAGCGAATGGCGCTCTTCCAAGCGTAGTCACTGCCCGAATAGTACATGATGTGGTAGCCGTACTCGGACTCGACAATGCCGGTGTCGCCGACCTTTCTGCTGCTGTCGGTAGCCCAGTTGCGGAAGGACTCAACGTAGTTGGCGCTTGAGGTGATGCCGCTTATAAGTCCGCCGTCAGCGGCGCTTCCGGTATCCTTGGACTTTTCTTTTGCGAGAGCTGCAAAGGAATCTTCGGTCTTAGCTCCGCTCTGCCACTCCTTGTAGATCTTGTCGGCGGAAGCCTTTGCGGCCTTCTTCTGCTCGTCGGTTGCCTCGGAGGACGAGCTTGCATTGTCGGTGAACGAGATGAGAATATGTCTTACGTTCGAGGCCATGGGAGCGTAGCTGCCCTTGTTGATGTAGAGGATAACATAAGAAGTAACATTGCCGTCGCTGCCGACTTCAAAGAGCTTGACATCTCCTGCTTTTCTCGCGCTGTCAAACGCCCACTTTGCGGCGTCCTCGGAGACATAGGAGGTGATGGTTGACTTTGCGGCCTCGTTGAGGGCGGTTGCGGACTCCGCGTCATAGTTTTCGGTGGAGCTGTTCTTTTTCTTTGCCTGCTCAAGGAAAGCTTTTTCGCTGGTGCAGGCTTTGAGAGCGGCTTCTGCTTCAGACTTGACCTTTGCGGCAGCGGCCTTCTGGCGGGCGGCAAGCTGCTCCGCGGTCTCGCCGTCCTTTGCGGTGAGAGTCTCTATTGCGAACGAAAGGGTTCTTGCATCAACTGCATTGTATGCGCTGTAATCCTTGTCGTAGACAGCCTTTATGTCGGCGGCGCTGTAAGAATCGATGAGCTTCTTTGAGGTGTCGCTCTGGTATCTCGAAACGATATTTTGCATCTCGAGCTGCTTGCGCAGGAACTTCTCGTTTATACCCTTGCCGTAGCTCGCCTTGAGGTAGGCGTTGAGAGAGTATTTGTTCTCTGCGGCGGTGTTTCTGAGCTCCTCGACCTGATCGTCAATTGACTTCTGCTCGTCGTCTGTGAGCTTGTAGCCTGCCTTGATAGCTTCGGCATAGAGAATCTTGTAGGTCTGGAGGGCGGAGATGGTCTCATTCTTGAGATAATCGGAAAGAAGCATTTCTTTTCCGTCGGCATCGGTGCCGTAGTTCTGCTCATCCGGCGACTTTGTCGGGTCAATGCCGATGTTCATGCCGTACATTGCGTACTGCTGAGCGTATGAGTAGATATTGTTGAGATACTGGCTGTAGTAATATGTAAACTCAACTTCCGAAACGCGGATATCGTTGCCCAAAGAGAACACGGTTGTATTCTTCTTGATAGCGGCCGTATCGTCGAGAACCTTCCAAACGATTCCGCCTGCAACTACGACGGCAAGAACGATAGCTACTACCATCTTGACTATCTTTGCTGCCGCTTTGCTCTTTTCGCTCTTTTTCTGACTCTTTTTCGCAGACTGAGCGAGGCGGGCCTTTCTGTCGTCACGGTATGACTCGGCAGAAGTCCGCTGGGTGTCTTTGTTTGCCATTCTTTTTCATCCTTTTCTTTGTTAAGGTTGGTTTGACCTGACGGTCTATAACATTCTTATTCTATACTATTTTATTAATTTTGACAAGCCGAATTTGCAAGTTTTATAGTTAGTTCATAATCAAATCACAGCTCGCCTTTTAGAAATGCGTCTTTGAACCACACATTATTGACTTCAAACTGCTTGCCGTTGAGATAGTTGAGCGACTGTGCATCTGTAACAAAGTCAAACTTGAGTTTATATGAATACAGGAATTGTTTTTTATATCCGCTCTCCTTGTTCATG
>ERZ791830.1487-NODE-1487-length-14255-cov-3.243451_pt1 | contig 14255 bp, 3 predicted proteins | sample MGYA00509945_ERZ791830 | MGnify/ENA primary metagenome ERZ791830 (study PRJEB30046, sample SAMN00792021) | human gut metagenome | study: EMG produced TPA metagenomics assembly of the A metagenome-wide association study of gut microbiota in type 2... | reverse complement strand
TTCGCCGTGCTGACCGACCTGCGCAGCGTGGGTGTCATGGGCGACGAGCGCACCTACGACTATACGCTGGCGCTGCGGGCGGTGCAGAGCCAAGACTTCATGACCGCCACATGGTCGCGCCTGCCCTACGAGCTGCTGGACAAGGTGTCCGGCCGCATCGTGGGCGAGGTCAAGCATATCAACAGAATTTGCTACGACATCACCTCCAAGCCCCCCGCCACGGTGGAGTGGGAATAACCCTGACAACAAACAGCGCTGTCTGATTTGGTCCCAAATCAGACAGCGCTGTTCTGTTTGCTCTTTTACACTACCGGCTTATCAGCTTATAAGCCACAACGCGGGCATCATCCACGGCGATCTGTCCATCGCGGTTCATATCACATGTAAGCAGCTGCAGCACATTGCCGGCACCCGCGGTATCTGCATACAGATTGGCGTGGTACAGCTCGTAAATGTACTGTGCGTCATTGATATCCACCGTTCCGCTGCCGTTGACATCTCCGCTGTACCGCAGAGAGGTGGACGACCCGGTGCCAACTGTGATCTGCTTCCGAGCGGCAGACACCGTGTTGGGAATGCTGTCCCCTGTCGCCGCCAGCCACACATAGGCGCCGTATTCCTGCGACCAGAACATAGGTTGGCTTCCGTAATACAGCCCCTTGCCGGCGGGCAGCGCCGTCCCCGGCACCGCCTTCAGCAGCACCACCTCGTCGCCATCCCGTTTTACAAAGGTACTGGCAGTAACGCTGATCCGCGGCTGCTGGGTCTTGGTCACCGTCACGGTGATGATGCCGCCGGTCATTTCAGAGGCCGGGATACGATACCAGTTTTCGCGCTCCATGGCTTCAAAGGTCACAGTGCGGCCGCTTCGCTGGGCGCTGATGGTGTAGGTGCAGTCGTCCGTCGGATCAATAAAGAACTGGAATTCCTTGTCATTTTTGGCCTGATAACTACCCTTGCCGTCCATCACATCCGCCGCGCCGCTGCCCACGAACACCACCTGCGTGGTACCGGACTGCGCCGCCTTGATGACGGTGATGACCACGTCTCCGGTGATCTCCCCGCCGGGGATGGTGTAGGTGCTGCCGTTGGCAATGGGGTTCACAAGGCGGCCGCCCACCGTGACGGACACGGCGTAATCATAGTTGTTGGCGCGGCTCACAGAAAAGATATAGTCGTTGCCAAACGTCGCCTTTGACGACCACTGCACCACATCGTCCTGACCGCTGCCGGTCAGCTCTACGGTGTACGTCCGGGAAACGGGTTCAGAGGCATAGATCACCAGATCGCCGGTAACAGCGCGCACCGTGTACGTTCCGTCGCCGTTGTCCTCCACAGCGACCGCCTGCCCGTCCATTTCGGCGGTAAAGCCGTAGTCCATCCCTGCCGGGGCAGAGAAGGTGTAGTCCTGCCCCTTCAGGACGAAGCTCGCACCGCTGATGCCCTCCACATCCGGCAGCTCTACGGCGCAGCCGCCCGCGTGGATGGTCACGGTGCTCGTCGTAATATCGGCGGCACGGGCATCCTTCAGCGCATTGACACCGCGATCCACATAGGCCTCCGTCAACGTCACCTGCGCATCGCCCACCGCCCGGACGTTAAACGTCACAACAAAAGACTGCCCGATTCTCTGTTCACCGTAGCCCGCGATGGTCAACGTACCGTTGCTGTCCTCCACGATCTCCGGCATAGCCTCACCGGCTGTTGCAATGCTCCCATAGCCCAGCCTCTCGCTGTCATAGCGCAGCACGAAGTGGTACGCGTTGTAGCTGTCATCATTCTCATCCTGTGACGTCAGCTTCAAAGCGACCTTGACGCTGCCGCCCTCTGCATTGGTGGTATCGCTGTACAGCAGCGCGACACGAAAAAGCGCCGGCTCCTCACCCGTTACACGGGCAGGCAGCACGGCGCAAAGCAGAACAACGGCCAAAAGCACAGAAAGAATCTTTTTGGTAACATGTATCTTTTGCATTTGTGATCCACCCCTATCCAATCAGGAAATTTTCGCCTTGTAGGGTTCTGAGCGGCAAAATTCCCCCTGAATCCCGCAAAACCAACAAAATTCTAACCATATTATGTCATTATTTGCAAGACCTTTGCCGCAAATTACATATAGAACTTGTCAAGCAGTTTTTGTGCACATTGCACAATTCGCACCAAATGCGGTATATTACGATGCACTTTATTCTTATCCAGTCAATTATCAGCAACTTTTACGGTAACATCCATCGAAAGACAATGTCGCTGATTTAAATTTTCACACAAACGCGCCCAGGGGCAAAGGCCTTTATCCGGCCTTCACCCCTGGGCTTGATCAGTCTGCCTCGCGGCAGGCTCCATTTGTTTGTATGGTTTACTTTTCCAACCTCACAGCACACACTATGCCGACTTAACTTTCACGACCGGATCCTCTCCTTTTGCCCACCCAGGCCATACCGGTAAGGGATGTCAGGGCAAGCGCCGCATACAGGCCAATGCCCATATCGGCAGTGCGGGGAGATGTCTCACCGCTGAGCGTGAAGCTAAAGTTGGCTACATAGCCGTTGTCGTAGTAAACCGTGCCGAAGTGGTAGCCCTGCGCCAGCGTAGCTGTATACACGCCCTTCAGCCGCACGATGGTTCCCTTCACGGTGTAATCGCTGCCGCCCAGCTGCGTACCATCCACATAAACAGCAGAAACCTTAGTGCCTCCACTGTTCACGCCGAATTGCAGGGTTGCACCGGCCTTGCCGTTCTGTCCATCACCCGATGTCAGGCTGTATGTTCCACCATAGCTGCTTCCGCTGCGCAGTCTGTATCCGATGGCATAAGTAGCCGGCTTTCCGGTGTGCACCACGAGAACGCCGCCGCGCACCTCTATGAACTCTCCATCGGTATTGGGCGTTGAAGTCAGTATTTCGACCTTGCCATCGATGCAGCGATACGCGGCCGTACTGCCGACGCTGACACCGCTGGTAGCAAAGGGGATATTGATGGTCAGCAACCGATCTCCCGTGCTGGAAATAGTGGTCGCAGGCGCATCGTCAACAGACTTGGAAAGCGTCATGTCCACGAATTCGATCTTCTGACCGGCGGAGCGCTCCTCAATGGCTGCGCGAACAGCCGCATCGACCTCTTCGGCCGTTTTGGGCGTGATGGTCAGAAGCAGCGCCACCTTCTTGCCGCTTTCGGCATATTTGTCTGCAACGGCATCCAGTCCGCCAACGGTCGTCTTGCTCACGTCAGCCTTCGGCTCGCTGCCTGCGGCAGGCGGCGTGGCAGGCATCTCAATCCTGACCTCAAAGCTGACATCCGTGCCCGGGAGCACGATCATATCAACCGTGTAGCTGCCGGCGCTGTCCACATTGACCAGTGCGGTCCTTGTCTTGCCGTCCTTCGCAGCAACGATATTGTACAGCCCGGTTTCCACGGTCTGGAAGCTGTACACGCCATTGGCATCGGTCGTAGCAGCGGCAATCTTTCGATTCCCCAGCATCAATTCAACAGCCGCGCCAACTGCCGGGCGGTTACCGAGTTCGACAGATCCGGTAATCGTTGCCTTGCGGACAGCATTCCGCACCCACCTTGCATAGAGGGTCATGTCATGGTCGGCAAGCATATTGCTGCCGAAATTCCACGCATTGGTGCAGGCTGCATCCGTATACCACCCCGCAAAGGTATAGCCCGTCTTGGTGGGATCTGTGGGCTTGGCGATAGTCGTGCCGTAGTCCTGCGTGATGGACGCAACCTCGCTGCCGCCGTCCGTGTCGAACGCGATCGTGTACTGGTTGATCTTCCACGTTGCCGTAACGGTCACGTCCTCTGCGGGCATGGTTCCGGGAATCGTCTTATCCCAACCGTCGAAGGTATACCCCGTCTTGGTGGGAGCTGCGGGCGCGGTGATGGCCGTTCCGTAGTCCTGCGTGATGGACGCGACCGCGCTGCCGCCGTCCGTATCGAACGTGATCGTGTACTGATTGATCTTCCACTGCGCCTTGACGGTCATGTTCTCCGCAGGCATGGTGCCGGGAATCTCCTTATCCCAGCCGTCGAAGGTATAGCCCGTCTTGGTGGGGTCTGTGGGCTTGGCGATAATCGTGCCGTAGTCCTGCGTGATGGGCTCAACCGCGCTGCCGCCGTCCGTATCGAACGTGATCGTGTACTGATTGATCTTCCACGTTGCCGTAACGATCACATTCTCCGCGGGCATAGTCTCAGGAATTTTCTCGCTCCACCCCGCGAAGGTATAGCCCGTCTTGGTGGGAGCTGCGGGCGCGGTGACGGCTGTGCCGAACTTATAGGTCTCCTTGCTCACCGCCGTGCCGTTGTCGGCATCCACCGTCAGCGTATAGCTGTTGCGGGTGTAATAAATGTTCACAACGGTGCTGCCATTAGCGGCAATGGTGGCCTGAGCGACCGTGCCGGCAGTAAAGCCAACCTTATCTTTGACGACAGCCATGGTCTGCTCGCCAGTGGTGCCGGTCATGGGAACAGTCTCCACATCATATCCGGCTGTCAGCGTCTCATAGTGATGCTGCACCGTGTAGGCGGTGTCGGTGTTGGCCGTCCACTTGGCGGTAAAGGTCAACGCGGTCTTTCCCATGGTCTCGGGGATGGCCTTATCCCAGCCGGCGAAGGTATAGCCCACGCGTGTGACCGTGGGTGCCGTAATGGCTTTGCCATAGGTACCGGTGGTGGTCGTTCCGCCCACGCCGCCATTGGCGTTCCACGTGATCTTATGGGTGTTGTTGAAGAAGGACAGCTGATAGGTAACACTGTACGTGATACCCTCCTCGGTCTTGCCGTTCACCTTTACCGGCATGGACTTACCGTCCAGCACGGAGATATACGTACGCGCAGAGTCTTTCAGCTCCACACCTGCCTGCCGTGCCACGGCCAGCATCAGCTCCATCTGCTTGCCGCCGGTTCCATCTTTGAAGGACACCTCCGGCTGATCGCCCACCTGCACGGAGGTGATCTCGCCGTATCCGAACAGCGTCGTCAGGAAATCGACCGCCGTAAGCTTCACAGCGGGATAGTCCTCAGCGATGAGCCGCGTCTCCACGTCATAACCGTTCAGCGTCAGCTCCGCGATCTGCTTTCCTTCGATCAGCAGCTTTTCGTTGGTAGGCACCACAGCACCTGCCACGTTCTTCTCCAGTGCGGCGACGGACGCATTTGTAACAGCGGTCACAAAGGCGTTGTAAAGGCCCTCATTCTCACTCTGATATTCACCCCGCTGGTCGCCGTTCATCTTCTGATAGTAGCCCCGGGCAGTATCGAGCTTTTTACCGGCAAAGTCGTCCTTCATGACTATCAACATGTCCAGATAACTGCTCCACTTGGCCGTAATGGTCAAATCCCCATCAGGCATGGTAGCGGGGATCTCCCGATCCCAGCCGTCGAAACGGTACCCCTCTTTCTCAGGAGCTTCGGGCGGAGTAATGGCATCACCATAGTATTTCTGCTCCGTATGATATACCTTGCCCGACTTGTCAACAACGAATTTCAGCGTGTACGGGATATGCTCCCACTGTGCTTCCAGCGTCACGATGCTGCTGGCCTCCGCCGTCAGGTTGCTGACAGTCTGGCCGTCCGTATAGGTGGTATTGCCCAGCTTCCACCCCGTGAAGCGCCAGCCCGTCCGGGTAAAGCCGTTGGCTGCGAGAGCTTGCTTCGCGTCATAAGTGAAGCTCTGGTCAGCCATGCTGCCCTCGCCGCCGTTGGCGTTGAATTTCACCGTGTATGTGTTGGCGCTGAAGCTGCCAGTGATGGTCACATTGTTGTCCGGCATGGTGAATTTGCCGTCCACAGGCTCTGCACCACTCACCGTCCAGCCGCTGAACGTATAGCCGGTCTTGGTCGGATCAGCTTGCACCGCCACAGCCGTGCCGTAATTGACGGGCGCCTGGCTCTTCATCTCGCCGTCCAGCATGTACGTCAAGCTGTGCTGATGAACCTTGGTGGTTGCCGTAAAGGTCAGGTTCCGCGCGGGCATCTTCTTGGGAACAACAGAGTTCCACGCCGACACATCGTAACCTGTCTTCGTGTAGGTATAGGCGGGAATGTCCTCGCCGTAGGTCACGCTCTCGGTCTTCACCGTCTGGCCGTCCACCTGATAGGTGATGGTATAGGTGTTGATGCCCCAGCGCGCCGTCAGAGTCTGGTCTTCCGTGATAGTCACGGCAGTGCCGCTCATCACCTGCGTCTCGCCATCAAACCAACCCTCAAACGTATAGCCCTCCTTCGTCGGAGCGGGCAGAGTCGGATACTTGCCGTCATAGGTGACGGTAATCTCCTTACATGCACTGCCGCCGTTGGCGTCAAACGTCACCGTGTACTGATTGGCCGTCCACTTGGCGGTCAGGGTCTGGTCTGCGGTGGTTTTGACGTCCGTGTCCGCCGTCACCTTTGTACTGCCATCGTACCATCCGTCAAAGGTATACCCCGTGCGGGTGGTGGTGGGCAAATGGGTATATTTACCGTCATAGGTAACGGTGATGTTCTCACATTCGCTGCCGCCGTTGGCGTTGAATTTCACCGTGTATGTGTTGGCGCTGAAGCTGCCGGTGATGGTCACATTGTTGTCCGGCATGGTGAATTTGCCGTTCACAGGCTCTGCACCACTCACCGTCCAGCCGCTGAACGTATAGCCGGTCTTGGCGTCCGGGGGTGTCACCGTCACAGTCTCGCCGTAATTGACCGTCCGGGTAGTTTCCTTGCCGTCCAACACGTACTTCAGCGTATGGGAATTCACCTGCCACACGGCTTCATAGCTCCTGCTGCCAATGCTGCCTACAGCGATGACCGGCGCCATTTCCGTGGTGGTACCGCTCTTCCAACCCTGGAAGGTGTATCCCTCCCGGCTGGGAGCCGCCAGCTTGATTTCCCCGCTCTCCACCGTGTAGCTGGCAGGATTGCTCTCGGCATTGGTACCGCCGTTCAGCTGATAGCTGATGGTGTAGGAAATAGGCGTCGTGGTGGCATAGAGGTATACCTGTCTCGCCGGCATAGTGGCGGGCGGCTGGCTGCCATCGCTCTGCGTCCACTCCGACACGGTATAGCCGGTCTTGGTATAGGTATACAGCTTGTCCAAACTGGCACCGAACTCCCTTGTGTCGTTGACACTCTCCAGTATCTTGTTATCTACGGAGTAGGTGATGGTATACGACACAATGCCCCAGTGCGCCGTCAGCTTTTTGGCGCCGGCAGTGCGGTAGAGCGTGGTATCGTAGATTAGCGTATTGTTATCATACCAGCCGGTGAAGGTATAGCCCTCCTTTGTCGGCCTTGGCAGGGTGCCGTATGGTTGATCGTAGGTGACAGTCTTGCTCTCACACGCACTGCCGCCAGCCGAGTCAAACGTCACCGTGTACTGATTGGCCGTCCACTTCGCCGTGATGGTCATATCCCCTGCGGGCATGGTCTCGGGAATCTCCTTATCCCAACCGTCGAAGGTGTAGCCAGTCTTGGTGGGGTCTGCGGGCTTGGCGATAGCCGTGCCGTAGTCCTGCGTGATAGTCTTGTAGACCGTCTCACCGTTCTTGAACGTCAGCGTGTACTGGTTGATCGTCCACTGCGCCGTGAAGGTCACGTCATGCGCCGGCACGGTCATGTTGGTCGTATAGCCCTGCCAGCCCTTGAAGGTATGTCCCTCCTTGACAGGAACCGCAGGCGCGGTGATGGTGCTGCCATAATCCATTTTAGCACTCTTGACAACCTCGTCACCGTTCTTGAATGTCACCGTGTACTGGTTGATCGTCCACTTCGCCTTGACGGTCATGTTCTCCGCAGGCATTCTCCCGGGGATCTCCTCGCTCCACCCCGCAAAGGTATACCCCGTCTTGGTGGGGTCTGCGGGTGCGGTGATGGCCGTGCCGTAGTCCTGCGCAATGGGGTCGATCTTACTGCCGCCGTCCGTGTCGAACCTGATCGTGTACTGGTTGATCTTCCACTGCGCCTTGACGGTCATGTTCTCCGCGGGCATGGTTCCGGGAATCGCCCTGTCCCAACCGGCGAAGGTGTACCCCTCCTTGGCGGGGTTTGCGGGCGCGGTGATCTTCGTGCCGTAGTTCTGCGTGATGGGGTCGATCTTACTGCCGCCGTCCGTGTTGAACGTGATCGTGTACTTGTTGATCGTCCACTGCGCCTTAACGGTCACATTCTCCGCGGGCATGTTCGCAGGAATATTCTCATCCCAACCGGCGAAGGTGTACCCCTCTTTGGTGGGGTCTGCGGGTGCGGTGATGGCCGTGCCGTAGTTCTGCGTGATGGGGTCGATCTTACTGCCGCCGTCCGTGTTGAACGTGATCGTGTACTTGTTGATCGTCCACTTCGCCTTGACGGTCAGGTTGTTGGCGGGCATGGTCTCGGGAATCTCCTTGTCCCAGCCCCCGAAGGTGTAGCCCGTCTTGGTGGGGTCTGTGGGCTTGGTGATGGCTGCACCAAACTTATAGCTCTTCTCGCTCACCGCCGTGCCGTTGTCGGCATCCACCGTCAGCGTGTAGCTATTGCGGGTGTAGTTGATCCTTACCACCGTGCTGCCGTCGGCTGCGATGGGACGCTGCGTGACCGTCCCGGCAGTAAAGCCAGCCTTATCTATGACGACAGCCATGGTCTGCTCGCCAGTGGTGCCGGTCATGGGAACAGTCTTCACATCATATCCGTCTGTCAGCGTCTCATAGTAATGCTCCACCTTGTAGGCGGTGTTGGTGTTGGCCGTCCACCGGGCGGTCAGAGTCAAGCTCTGCTTTGGCATGGTGGTGGCGGTAAACTGTGTATCGCCGTTGTACCACCCGGCGAAGGTATAGCCGGTCTTAGTGGGTGTGGGGAGGGTAATAGCCTCACCGGGGAAGGCCGTGATAGGATTGCAGCCCTCAAAGGTCAGTGTCACCTTACCACTCCACTTGCCCCGCATAAGCTGGTTAATCGTCACCGTGTTGCCAGTTGTAATGCGGTTGGCCTCCATGGTATAGCTTGGAAGCGTCCATGTTTCCGTGCTGACGGCACGATACTCGGCTCCTGTCTTCATCTGCGTCAGCGTATCACCCACCATGATACGGGCAGGCAGAGAATAGCTGACCAGATTGTCCGTGTAACCGTCGGTGGAGCCGCTGGTGAAGCTCTCGTTCAGCTTGGCATCCGCCCCTGTGGTGATCACACCGCCGCCGGTGGTCTGCGCAACGCCGCCAAAGGTTCCGTTGATATTCAGCGTACCGTTGACGAGCAGGCTGCCGCTCTGACTGAAGCTGTTAGTCGCCAGCACGCCGGAAGAAGGATAGGACTTGCCGCTTTTATCCGCCTGCTGCCAGCCATCCGCTACCTGCAGACCTCCGGACACATTCAACGTAGCATTCTCCGCCACAGTCACCGTTGCACCGGGCATGATGCGGTATAGATTCGCCATTTGATAGCTGCCGTTCTTCAATACCAGATCATAGGTATAGGGAATATTTAAATACATCCCCGTGGAGCCATAGCCGCTCAGGTCAAACTTTCCGCCGGTAGCGCCTCCGGAAATGGTCAGGGTGGTCTTACCAAAATCCTGCAAATCGATGTTGCCAACCTTCGTCTTTACCGCTTTACCGGCGTCATAGGTGGCCGTCAGGGTGGAGCCAACAGGCAGATAGATCAGCCCGCCGGCGGTGCCGATCAGATCAATATTCTGCTGATGTATACTGCCCCAGAAAAAGAGGCTTGTCATTCCAACCACGGATGCGCCTCCCTCCACCACCATGGTGTTCTGCACATTGATGGTGGCGTACTGGCCGAAGGGAAAGCTCTTGGCGCCATACAGCGCGTCCGTATTGGTACCTCCGGCATAGTCGGTGACCAGATAGGGGATCTTGACAGTAGCGCCATTGGCCACACGGGTGGTACCGCTGCCAGTGATCTTGCCATACACCGTCAGAGCACCACTGTTAGCCACCTGCACCGTGCCATTGCAGACGATCTCCGCGTAATCGCCGGAGGTCTGACCTTGGGCATTCTGATCCTTCGCGTGCTGTACGCCTCCCACAATCAGGGTACCGTTCACCGTCAGGGTCTTGCCTGCTTCCACGGTCAGCTTACGGAAAGCATTCCGGGTGGCGATGGTAGGGCGGGTGCATGCAGTCGTTCCCATCTGATATCCGGTTTCATCGCTGGCGCTGAAGGGCACCACCAGCGCCACACCCGCGGGGATGGTCAAATCGGTAGAAAGAGTCGCATCTTTGGTCAAAAGCACCGTGTCACCAGAACGTGCTGCCCGCACCACAGCCGCAAACTCGCCCAGCTCGCCCTTGTCCATGTTCCACGCCTCGTAATCGCCGGCAGGCTTGTCAAACTTGGCAACCAGCGTTATTCCCTCTTTGGCCACGCAGGTATAGGTGTTCTCCAGCGAGAGCAGCTTGTCGCTGCCGTCAAACCAGCCGTAGAACTGGCCGCCGTTTTGAGCCTTGGCGGTGTAGGTCTGCTTGGAACCCTCAGAAACAGGCTTATTCAAGTTGTCACCGCTGACGGTGCCGTATTCCGCCTTGTTCGCTGTGACGCTTACCGTCACGTTTCTGCTTGACAGGTAGATATTCTTGATCCACGCGGTGTCTTCGCCGTCAAACTTATACACTTCATCATTCCAAAAGCTGAAATAAACGGTCTGACCTGCTTCAAGAGAAACACTTCCCGACTGCCATCCGGTTTCACCGGAGTAATTGACGGCCTCTTCTGCATTAATTGCATCTGATGCGATAAGACTATCCCACCTGCCATAACTATGGCATTTGGGCTTGCTATCTGTTTTGTAGTAAAGCACATTTCCGTATCCCTCCCCATCCGTAAAAGCATTGGAGGAAACCTTGTACTCAAATATAAGAATACCCTTTTTTGCCGCTGTAATCGCAACGGTAGAATCGGACTCCCTGATTCTCTGATTGCCGGAGGTCAAAACATCATCCTGCAATGTCCAAATATGCGGGCCATAGGTCTTTACCGCTAAGCCTTCCGGTGCTGTATAGCCGTCAACATCTATTCCTTCTTCCGGCAGCGTTTTCACGATATACTTGTTGCTCGCGGGATCGCCTGTTACTGTAAAGGTATAACTTTCTACATAAGCCAACCTCGTAGTGTCACCGCTGCGGTAGAAGCCCTGCATACACTGTCCCGTCGGTGCGGTGGCGGTAACAGTGATGTTATCGAGCTCCGTAACAGTAACAGCCTGATTGGAGGTCAGCGATGCCGCCGCGCCGCCATTGACGGCATAGGTGGCCGTTACGCCCTCCGGCAGTGTCACAGAAAAGGTGGTTTCCGCCAGCTTTACAACGCGGAGGTTGGTCAGGTAGGCGTAACCGTCGCCGTTCCACATTTCGTCAATAATTGCAAAAACGCAAGGCTGACCTGTCGATAACCTGACTGCTCCCGTCTGGAAGCTGTTCCGGTCGTTTATATTCGGATTATTCCCTGCTCCGTTATATGTATATGATTCAACCTCTTTGCCAGCAATACTGACGGAGAGCGTTTCACCCCCAAAGGAGCCCTTTTTAATCGCATAATCAAAAAAAATAGCGTAATCGCTCTTTTCATCAGCAAAAGCAGTGGTAACGGTAATTGCCCCGCACACTACATCTCCATCGACATATTCCGATTTCAGCTTTGCAAGGGTTTTATTGGATGAGTTCGTAACTTTTTCGCACAGCGCATCCCCAGTCACCTCCACCGTCACCCCCTCCGGGCACTCGGTGACGATGTCCTTAAAGTCGTCGGTGACGGTGCCTGTTCCAGCAGCGGCGGCAGGAGCCTCCTGCTGGGACGCCTGTACAGGCGCTCCCGCCGCGTCTGCGGGCGCACCCGTCCCCTCCGCCCGCGCGGGAACGACCATCAGGCTCATGAGCATCACCACGCTCATGAGCAGGGAGACTGTTCGCTTCCAAAGGTTACGTTTCATTGTCTCTTTCTCCTTTGTATATATTTTTTCGTTTAATTTCCGATTTTGTTTTCTGTTTCTCGCGGCACTGCGGCGCGCGCAGTGCCCGGAGAAGCAGAAAGCACACAGGGGGCCATGCGATACCCCCTGTGAAGCGCTTTACGCAGCACTCTTCACGGAGATATCTCCTTGTGCAGAGAGCGGATGGGGCTGCCCGATCAGGCCAGCGCGCCCCAGGTGTTCACGCCCACGATGCCGTCCACGGCCAGCGCCCGGGCGGTCTGGAACTTGACGACGGCGTTGTAGGTCTTGATGCCGAAGATGCCATCCACCGTACCGCAGTCATAGCCCAGCGCGTTCAGTCTGGTCTGCAGGGTCTTAACGGCCTCGCCGGTACTGCCGCGGCACAGCAGCGGCATGTTGCTGGTGATAGAGGCGGTCTGCGTCTCCACCACGGTGGTGCCGGTCACGCCCAGCGCCGCCCAGGTGTTCTTGCCGACGATACCGTCAACAGCCAGGCCGCGATCCTTCTGGAACTTCACAACGGCGTTGTAGGTCTTGGCACCGAAGATGCCGTCCACCGTACCGCAGTCATAGCCCAGCGCGTTCAGCTGCGCCTGCAGGGTCTTGACATCCTCGCTGCGGCTGCCGGAGTAGACCAGGGGCATATCCTTGGTCACAACGGAGTAGGAGCCGCCGCTGGAGGGTCTGGACGGAGTGGGAGGCGTGGGATCCTTGTCGAACACGAAGTTGACATTGACACTCTCAGCCGCGTCCACCACGCCGATGACGTTGTTAAAGGCTGTGACCATCGTCTTGACCATTTCCGTGGCGTTCGCTGCACCACGCAGGCTGGACAGGGCGGTCTTCAAGTCGCCCAGGCCAATTCCATCGCCCTTGGGCGTGATGGTGACAGTGCAGCCCTTGTTCAGCGTGGCAACGCTGGACCCAACGGCCAGCGTAGTGCCCTTGCCCACGTACAGGGTGATGGTGTTGCCCTGATCCGTGCAGGTGTCCAGCTTCACATGCTCACGGATCGTCGTGTTCATGGTGCTCATGTCACTGAAGTTGTCCAGCTTCAGATCGCCCGCGTTGTCCTCAAAGCGAAGATACTCCGTGCCGATCTTGGCATAGGAATCCTTGGCAATGAGGATATAGCTGTCACCCGTCGCCTGTGTGCCGGCGGTGATGTAGCTGGTCAGTGCATGCCAGGCAGCGCGGGCAGCCTCGGTGTCGGTGGTAGCAGCGATCTGGCCATTCTCGTATTTGCCGAACGTATAGATGCACGCCTTGCCATCGATGGTGGCATTGATCACGCCGCCATCAAAGCGGTAGGCACTGCTCAGCCAAGTGGCAAGGCTTACCACATTCTCACCCAGTGCAGCACCGGTATTCAGCGTAAGGGTATGTGTGCGGGTACCAGTCACGCCCAGAGACGCCACGTCGGTCATCCGCGCAGTGACAGTCACGCTGTTGGTGTTCACCGTGGCGTCGGCAGGCAGCTTCACCACAACATGGTAGTCACTGTCGACCGTGGCATCCACAGTGGTGTTATCGGAAGTCACACCGAAATAGAACTTCTCAGTGGCCCCCTCGGCGAATGCGGTTGCGGGGAAAATGCTCAAAAGCATGACCAACGCAAGCGCTGCGGACAAAATAGCTTTTTTCATTTTGATCCTCCTAAAAATTTTTTATAATAAGTGTGCATCTGCACATTTATTGCGGTTTTCAGCCCGATCAACGGGGCAGCAGAAGATAGGTGGAGTGCCCCGCGCCGCTTCGCTCCGGGCGAAGAACGGTGCCGGTCTTTGTACGGGTATGCGTGGCCGCGCAGCGGGTACACCGCGCCGTCTCCGTCCCGTCAAGGACGGCGGTGGCGTCGTTGTTGAAGCTGTAGCTGCCAAAGCTGTGCCCCGTGGCGGGAATGCGGTACTGATCCCGGTCGATCTCCTGCGCGGCCTTGTCGTCGGCAAAGCACGCGCCGCAGGTGGTACACACCCAATACGCCGCGTGACCGGGCGCGGTACACGTGGGCTCCACGGCGTTCTCCTTCTCCAGTGTATGGCTGCACGGCGGCAGGGCAAACACGCCGTGCATGGTCTGCGCCACAGGCACCGTCTCCGGCCCGTGGGTCTGCGTGGTGTCTGTCTTATCCGTCGAACTGATGCTGCCGGTGGTGTAGCTGGTGACGGTATAGTCCGCCAGCGTCCACGCATCGCCGGAAAGCGCCGTATAGCTCTTTCCCGGTGTCAGCGTCACCAGCCGCATTCCGTTCCACACCCGGCCGTTCAGCGGCAGGATGGTGGTCGTATCGCCATAGGCCGCCCTCGCGCCGATCTGCAGGGATTTCTCACATTTGCCGCCAGATTGTACCTCAACA
>ERZ791830.1479-NODE-1479-length-14336-cov-3.263917_pt1 | contig 14336 bp, 13 predicted proteins | sample MGYA00509945_ERZ791830 | MGnify/ENA primary metagenome ERZ791830 (study PRJEB30046, sample SAMN00792021) | human gut metagenome | study: EMG produced TPA metagenomics assembly of the A metagenome-wide association study of gut microbiota in type 2... | reverse complement strand
CACTATTAATTTCATACTCTGAAGCAATAGCCTTAAGTAAAGTCGTTTTACCTGAGCCATTTCTACCTACAATACCAATTTTCTCGTTATCCTTAACACAAAAATTAATATCTTCAAGAACCATATTATTACCAAGAGTAACACTACCATGACTAATTTTATAATACATCATAATCACCTGCACTACTAATATTTTACCATACAAATAAAAAGAACAAAATACTTTTTTAGTATCAGTTCACACTTCGTTGTTCACTGCTAGTTAAAGCCATAAGTCTTTAACTAGAATTTTTAAAGCCTTATAAATAAGTCTTTAAAAATATTATTTTCTTTTTCTCTTTAAAGATTTACACTTAATATTATCCTTATCATTATTAACCTTATATACCTTTCTAACTCTTCTAATTTCTTCATATACAAAATTAGCAGGAATAGCATCTAAACCATATTTAAAAGAAATAATATCGCAAAAATAACTATCATAAAGAATACCTTCTGATATATTAGTATATTCTTCTTCCTTATCTTTATCGTCTAATATATATACAGCCTTACAAACCACATCACCACATAAATTTACATTATTTTTAGATATCCTTATATTACTAAGACCAAAAAGAAAATCTTTTCCCATATCTTCCATATCAAAAGGTCTTCCCGTAACCCAATCAAGATATTTATTACCTTTTACCTTATCTATATAAATCATAAATGGCTCATTTAAAGAACTCTTAACAAACACTTCAGTATTATCTTCATTAATTATTTTTCTCCAAAAAGTAATACCCTGTACATTAACTTCATAACTAGTTCTCTTTTTAAACATAATAACAAACCTCCCTATAAACATAGTATAGCACACAAATAAATAAAGAACAACCAAAACAGTTGTTCTTTAAATACATTATAATTATTCTAACTATACAATTAAAGTAAATAAACATAATACAAAGATATTTACAAGCATAATAGTAAGAACTACCTTAAATGCCCATCTAAACCAAGTAGAATATTCTACTTTAGCAAGAGCAAGTCCACCCATTATAGCACCACATGTTGGAGTTATCAAATTAACAAGTCCATTAGCAGCAACTAAAGTCATAATAGTAACTTCTACACTATAACCAAGTTGAGCAGCAATAGGAGCGATAATAGGAGTAGATAAAGTTGCTAATCCAGATGATGATGGCACTAAAATAGATAATACAATGTGTAAAATATAGTTAAGTGGTACAAATGCAAGTTCAGGTAACTTAGCAAGCATATCAGCAGCATTATAAATAATATAATTATCTAGATATGTTTCACCCATAAGTACACTAGCACCTCTTGCAATAGCAATAACTAATATAACACCAATCATATCGTCAGCACCATCAACAAAAGTATCAACAAAATTTTTCTCACCAAATCTATTAATAATTGCAATAATAATAGACATAATTAAGAACCATAAAGCAGCCTCATAGAACCACCAGTTACCAAGTGAAGACCCAGTAAGCCAACCAGTAAAGCTATCAAAGAAAGTAATACCAAACTCACCCCATGGAACAAACCCAATAATCATAACTAGGAATGTAAGACCAAATAGAATAAGAGTAACTTTTTGTTTAGTACTTAATTTAACATCCTTTTTGTCCTTATCTTCAAATTGACCAAATCTCTTTTCAGCTTGTTTTTGTTCTCTAAGTGATAAGAATGTAGAACCTTTATCCTTTTGAACCTTCTTAGCATAGCTCATTACAAATAATATAGAAACAATTAAAGTAGTAAGCCAAATAAATACTGCTATTAAAATAACAAGTCCTTGATTACAAGCAACACCTTCTGGTAATGCACTAATAGCAACACCAGTAGCAAAAGGATTAATAGTAGAACCTAAACATCCACTACCTGCACCAAGAAGAACTACCGCAGAACCAACAAGAGGATCCATACCAGCAGCCATCATAGTAGCAGCTAATAAAACATAAAATCCAACTGTCTCTTCAAGCATACCATAAGTAGTTCCACATATAGAGAAAATAAGCATTAATATAGGAATTAATAAAATTTCTCTACCTTTTAGTTTATGAACTAAAACTTTGATACCAGTTTCTAATGCTCCAGTTTTATTAATAACAGCAAGCAATCCACCAAGCATCATAATGAAAATACCAACATCAATAGCATTTTCAAATCCCTGTATAGGTGCCATCAAAACCTGTGATAAAGTAGCACCAACAGTTCCACTTCCATTAACAATTTCTTCACCAACAAATTGTGCATTTGGAAGTACATGTGATAATATTCCAAGACCAAAAATTAGAATTAGAATAATCGAAAAAGACGATAACATTACCTTAGCCTTTTTCTTAGCCATTTCTTTCTACCTCCTCTTTATAATAGTACCAGTTTTTCCCTTAATGGCTAGATTAGCCTTTTCAAGAGAACTAATAATTGCTTTTCTGTCATCAGAATCTTCTACAAAAGACATAGAAGCTTCAACCTTAGGAAGCATACTACCTTTAGCAAATTGATTTTCACTAATGTATTTATTAGCATCTTTAATAGTAATAACATCTAAATCGACTTGATTTTCAGTATTATAATTTAAAGAAACCTTTTCAACCGCAGTCAAAATCATTAAAGTATCTGCCATAGTAAGTTTAGCAAGTAAAGCAGCAGTTCTATCTTTATCAATAACAGCCTCTACTCCTTTATATGCTCCATTTTCCATAATAACAGGAATTCCTCCACCACCAGAAGCAATTACAATATTATTATTGTCAAAAAGCATCTTTATCGTATTCTTTTCAACAATATCAATAGGCATCGGAGATGGTACAACTCTCCTATAACCACGCCCAGCATCTTCTATCATAGTATACCCTTTTTCTTTTTCAATATCCAAAGCCTCTTCTTTAGTATAAAACATACCAATAGGCTTACTAGGATTTTGAAAAGCACTATCCTTAGAATCAACTAGGACTTGTGTTATCAAAGTTACACAATTTTTACTAATATTCTGTTTTTTTAGTTCATTTTGAATACATTGTTGCAATTGGTAACCAATATAACCTTGACTCATACTTCCACACTCAGGAAAAGGCATCATCGGAGTACCAGCTTCCCCATTAGAAGCATACTCCATAGCAAGAGCAATCTGTCCCACCTGCGGACCATTTCCATGTGTCAAAATAATTTTATTTCCATCTTTAACCAAATCAACAATTATCTTAGCAACATCTTTAAGTAAAGATAACTGTTCACTAGGATTTTTACCTAAAGCATTTCCACCTAAAGCAATAACAATTTTACTCATTATTCATCCCTCATTGTAGCATATACAACTGCTTTAATAGTATGTAATCTATTCTCAGCCTCATCAAATACTTTAGACTTAGAACTATTAAATACCTCATCAGTAACTTCCATTTCCTTAAGACCAAACTTCTCATAAATATCTTTACCAATAGAAGTATTTAAATCATGGAATGATGGAAGACAATGTAAGAATATAGCATTAGAATTAGCATTATTCATAACATTCATATCAACCTGATATGGACTAAGTAATTTAATTCTTTCAGCCCAAACCTCATCAGGTTCACCCATAGAAACCCAAACATCAGTATAAATAACATCTGCCCCTTTAGAAGCCTCCATAACATCCTCTGTCATTTCGATACTTCCACCAGTTTCTTTGGCAATTTCTTTACATTTTTCAATAAGTTTTTTATCAGGCCATAATTCTTTAGGACCACAAGATACAAAATGCATACCCATCTTAGCACATACAACCATTAAAGAATTAGCAACATTATTTCTAGCATCACCCATAAATACAAGTTTAATGCCATCTAAATGACCAAAATTTTCTTCAACAGTCATAACATCTGCTAACATCTGTGTAGGATGAAACTCAGTAGTAAGACCATTCCATACTGGAACACCTGCATTCTTAGCAAGTTCTTCAACTATTTTTTGATCGTATCCTCTATATTCAATACCATCATACATTCTACCAAGTACTTTAGCAGTATCAGCAATACTTTCTTTCTTACCCATTTGTGAACTACCTGGATCTAAGTAAGTAACTCCCATGCCTAAATCAAGACCAGCAACTTCAAAAGCACATCTTGTTCTAGTTGAAGTCTTTTCAAATAAAAGTACAATATTCTTACCATTTAAATATCTATGTTCAATACCCCTATGTTTTTTATCCTTCAAATCTTTAGATAAATCAAGTAAATATCTAATTTCTTCAGGCGTATAATCAAGTAAAGTTAAAAAGTTTCTACCTTTAAAATTAAATTTCTTATTATTTACTTTTTTAACTTCATCATGTTTAGCTGAAGAAATATTTTCTTTTTTAACAGCACCACTTTCAGTATAAATATCTTCTCTAACAAGAGGCATACTCATACATCTAGGACCTCCACGACCTCTAGAAAGTTCAGCACTAGACATTTCAAACACTTTAATACCATGCTCTCTTAAAATATTATTAGTAATATTATTTCTGTCGTATACAACAACAACACCAGGAGCAATACATAAAGTATTAGTACCATCATTCCATTGTTCTCTTTCTGAAGAAATCTTCTCACCACCAGCACAAGGAATTAAAGTAATTTTTCTACCCAAATATTTTTCTAATATTTCTTCTAAAGAGCCATTAACCTCTTTAACATTTAAATCTTCATCACTATCAGGAATATCTCCCTCTGTAATTTCAAATACTTGTAAAGTATCCATAATACCAGGATGATAAGTAAACTTATCAAAATCAATTTGTGTAAATACCGTATCCAAGTGCATAAATGCCCTTGATACAGGAATATTAAACGCTAATATTGTATCAATTTCACAATCAGGATTTCTAAATAAATTCTTAGCAAGTTCATCAATAGCACCAGCCTCAGTTCTTTGTGAAATACCTACTGCTAATATATGATTATTAAGATTAAGAACATCTCCGCCTTCAATATGATATGGTAAATATCTATCATAATATTTATTAACTTGTCCCTTATAATCAGGATGATAGTTAAATATATATTCAGCATAAATAGTTTCCCTATTTCTAGTAACAGAATACATCTTATTCAAAATAATACCATTACCAGCACTAGCAAAAGGATCTCTAGTAAAGTATAAGTTAGGCATAGGATCTGCTAGAAAATCAGACTCCTCACTTACTAAATCCACTAAAGATTGTTCATAATCTCTTTTTGCTCTATTAATTTCCTCTAATTTAATACCTTGCATAGTTTTGAGAACAAGTTCTTTCTTATTAACAAAACTCTTTAAATAGTCAAAAACTAAATTTCTATATTTAGGAGTTTTGATACCTGCTTCAAAAATAAATTGTCTAATAAATTTATTTTCAATATCATCGCTAAGTTCTAATACTTCAGCCATTAAATCCTCAAGATAAACAACCTCAATATTATTTTCTTTTAATATACGAGCAAATTCATCATGCTCTTTTTGAGCCTCGGGTAAAAAAGGAATATCATCAAATAGTAATCTACTTAAAGAATCTGGTGTTAAATTAAGAAGTTCACTACCAGGTCTATGTAATAATACCTTTTTTAATGGGCCAATTTCACTTTTAACATTAATTGCATTCATATTTTTTCTCCCTTCTATTCTAATTCATTGTAGTACTCTACTATTTAAGTATAGCAGATTTTCTCATTTTTTACAATTTATTTCTTTATTTTATCTAAAAATTCCTTTATTCTGATATTTTCACTTGAAAAGAAGTCTTTAGTTTTTCCATCAAATATAACTTTGCCACCATCAATAAATAAAACCCTATTAGAAACTTTTTTAACAAAGTTCATCTCATGAGATACAATAACCATTGTTTTACCAGTATCCGCAACTTTTTTAATAAGATCTAAAACTTCTCCAATCATTTCAGGATCTAATGCACTTGTTGGCTCATCAAACAATATAATATCCGGTTCCATAATAAGTGTTCTAATTATAGCAACTCTTTGTTTCTGACCTCCAGAAAGTTCATTAGGATAATGTTCCGCCTTATCTTTTAAATTAATAGTATTAAGTAATTCAAGTGCTTTTTTTCTAGCAGTTACTTCATTCATTAGTTTTAATTTAACCGGAGCTAACGTAATATTATCAATAACAGTAAGATGTGGAAATAAATTAAATTGTTGAAAAACCATTCCCATCTTTTGTCTAAGCAAAGATAAATCAGTTTTTTTACCAATTAAAGATATACCTTCAAAAATAATATCCCCAGAACTAGGTTTCTCTATTAAATTAAGACATCTAAGTAATGTTGATTTACCACTACCTGAAGGGCCAACAATAGAAATAATATCTCCCTTTGAAACATTAAAACTAATATCATTAAGAACAACATTACTACCAAATTTCTTTTTTAATTTTTTAACTTCTAGCATTAGATAATCTCCTTTCCATAGTGTTAACCAACTTAGATAATCCTAACGTCATAATCAAATATATAAGAGCAGTTATAACAAGAGGAAAGAAATAATCATAAGTTCTAGATGCAATAATATCTGAAGCCTTAGTAAGTTCTAATATTCCAATATAAGCACCTGCCGAAGTCTCTTTAAGTAATGTAATAAATTCATTTCCTAATGCCGGTAAAACATTTTTAATAGCCTGTGGTAAAATAATATATCTCATTGTTTTACCATAGCTAAGACCTAAAGATAAACCAGCTTCCATTTGTCCTTTGTCAATAGAAATAAGGCCCGATCTAATTATTTCCGAAACATAGGCAGCAGAATTTAAACCAAATGCCAATATACCAACTATAATTATATTAATATTGACAGATTTAAAAATAACATAATAAATAATCATTAATTGCAATAACACTGGTGTACCTCTAATAATATTGACATATAAAGTAGCAACCTTATTACTTAATCTCATTTTACCATTAATATCATGATTATGTCTAATAAGTGCTATAACTATTCCAAGTACAATACCAATAATAACAGCAAATAGAGCAATTAATATAGTATGAAATAATCCGTCTAATATATACTTATATCGATCATCATAAATAACACTATCATAAAAACTAATACCTATATTTTTAAAAAAGCCAAAAAAGTTATCAAAAAATCGCATATATCCATTCATATCAAATTTACTCCTCAGTATGTTTAATAATAAAATTATCAATAGATCCATCACTAGAAAGCCTATTAAGTACTTTATTAACAGTTTCTAATAATTCAGTATTTCCCTTTTTAACAATCATGCCATAACTATCACTAGTAAGTTCACCATCTAATATTTTAATATCACTATTTTTTTCAATAATTTCTTTAGCAGGTAATTCATCCATAACTACTAAATCAACTTTACCAACTTTTAAATCTTCAATAGCGGCCAAATATTTCTTTTGTCTAACAATCTCAGCATTTTTATAATTTTCCGTAACATAAGTATCTGCAACACTACCAAGTTGTACTGCTATCTTTTTATCATTTATATCTTTTATACTATTAATAAAACTATCATTTTTAACAATAACAACCTGCTTACTAACAGAATAATTAATAGAAAAATCTACTTTTTTTGCCCTTTCATCACTATAACTTATACCAGCAGCACCAATATCCGCCTTTCCTGTTCTTACTTCATTAATAATAGAATCAAAAGCTATATCCTTAATAACAAGTTCTTTTCCCAATTCTTTTGCTATTTCTCTGGCTATATCTACATCAACACCAACAATTTCACCATTTTCATAATACTCATAAGGTGCAAAACCTGCTTCAGTTACCATAACAAGTTTGTTGTCATCTTTCTTTCCACATCCTACCATAACAATTAAACATATAAAACACAAAGATAATCTCAAAATTTTTTTCATATATATCACTCTCCTATTAAATAAATTATAACATAATAATTAAAAAAAAGACAATAAAAATACTCTATTATCTTTTAAATATTTAATGTGTCAACATTTCTATCATGTTTAATATGATCCCAATTACAATCTTTGATAAATAAGCATATAAAATTAATAGGAAACCAACTCAAAACAAATAAATCAAAAAGTAAAATTCCCCATATATTTTCTTTAATGCTTTTATTACATTTTTTTATCACAATCATTCTAAAAATAACCCCTATAAAATAATTAATCAGAAACATAATAAAATAAATAACAACATCCATACTATTAAAGTCATTTAGATAAAATACATTATAAAAGATTCCAATTAAAGAAACTATTGTAAACAAAACATGAAATATAATGTCAAAGTAAAATATAATTACATCAAAACATTCAAATCTTTTATTTTTGATTCCTTCTTTTATAAGAGAACCCGTATAATTTTTTAAGCACTGAATAGCACCAAAGGACCATCTCTTTCTTTGCTTAAGAGAACTTTTAAAGTCAGTAACTTGTTCATCATAAGTAATAGCATTTTCATTAAAGGCAATTTTAATACCATTAATAGCACATATAGCAGTATATTCAATATCCTCAGTAATAGTTTTAGGATCATATCCGTACCGATCAATAGTTTCTTTTTTTACCATAAATCCAGTACCATTTAAAAAAGAACTCATACCAAAATTAAATCTTGATTTATTTATAAATAAACTTTGTAAATAATATAAAATAGCATAACTTGTACTAAGCCAATTATCACATATATTTTTCGTATCTCTAAAACCTTGAACAACTTCATAACCACAATTAATAGAATCATTCATTTTATTCAGGAATTCCCTATGAACCACATTATCGGCATCAAAAATGACATAAGCATCTATTTCATCATTACTTTTTAATTTATTAAAAGTATATTTAAGCACTTCTCCCTTTGATTTGACCTTTTGCTTACATTCTATAATTTTTGCTCCCGCATTTTTTGCCACTTCTAAAGTATTATCAGTACAATTATTAACAATAACATATACATCATACTTATTACTAGGATAATTTTGTTTTTTCAAACTATTAATTAAATTTTTAATAACAGTTTCCTCATTACGAGCCGCGATTAAAATAGCAAAATGATTTTTTTTATTATTATCAATTTCACATTTCTTTTTTCTAAAAACTCCAAAAGCCATAATCAAAAAATAAAATCCATAAATAAGAGAAAGTATTAACAATATATAAATAATTATTTCAAACATATTACACCTCATATTAATTGTACTATATCAAATAGTACAATTAAATAATACACCTATATAATGCTTTTGTCAATATAAATTTGTTAAATTTACATGTATTATAATGTTAAAATTTGTCCTAATGATATTAGAAACTGGAAAAACGACATTTAAATTTACCAATTTTCTACAATTTATTTTACCATTTACAAGAACATCATTTTTTACTTTTTTAAGCATTATATTAATAAATAATTGATTTTTGTAATATATAGAAAAACCACTGAATTAATCAATGGTTTAAAACTAATAGTTTTCCTTTTTAATTTCAAAATAGCTTTGTGGATGAGCACAAACAGGACATACTTTAGGAGCTTCTTTTCCAATAACAATATGGCCACAATTTCTACATTGCCATATTTTATCTCCATCTCTAGAAAATACTAAACCTTCATTAATATTAGAAATAAGTTTTCTATATCTTTCTTCATGCTCTTTTTCGATTTTAGCCACTTCTTCAAATAGAAAAGCAATTCTAGTAAAGCCTTCATTTCTAGCAGTTTCTGCAAAACCTTTATACATATCAGTCCATTCATAGTTTTCACCATTAGCAGCATCTATTAAATTATCAATAGTACTAGGAACAGCACCACCATGTAATTCTTTAAACCACATCTTAGCATGTTCTTTCTCATTATTTGCAGTTTCTTCAAAAATTGCAGCTATTTGCTCATAACCATCTTTTTTTGCTTTTGAAGCAAAATAAGTATACTTATTTCTAGCCTGTGACTCTCCTGCAAAAGCAGTCATCAAATTTTGTTCAGTCTTGCTTCCTTTTAATTCCATTTTTTTCCTTCCTCTCTAAACATTTTTTACAAATACCTACGTATTTAACATCGTAATCAATTACTAAATTACCATCGATATAATTATTAGAATTATCGTTCCTAGGAATATCAATAATATTTTTACATTCATTACATATGAAATGATCATGTACTACATTTCTGTCATATCTAACAATTCCATCAACAACAATAGTTCTAACTTTGTTATGCTCACTTAACCATGCCAAATTGCGATAAACTGTTCCCAAACTAATATTATAAATTATTTTTTTGGCAATATCATATATTTGATAAGCATTTAAATGATTATAACTACTATTAACAATATCAAATATACAGTCTCTCTGCCTTGTATTCCGCATAGTACATCTCCTTAATAGTAATGATTACTAATAATAGTATATACTATTTATTTATAAATGTAAAGAAAATTATTTATAAATGTAAAGAAAATTATTTATAAATGTAAAGAAAAATGAATGAAAATAAATCATTCATTTTTACTTACTAACAAATCAGCCACTTTAGTAACATTTCCAGCCCCTAAAGTAAGAATTAAATCACCATCATGTACGTACTGACTCAAATATAATTTAATATCATCATAATTACTAATATAAAAAGCCTCTTTACCATATTTTTTAATCGCTTTTACAATATCATCTTCCGTAATACCATAAACATTTTCTTCTCTAGCCGCATATATATCAGTAACAATAATATGATCAAAATTTTTAAGTGCTTTGGCAAAATCAACTTTATGTTTGTAAGCTCTAGAATATGTATGAGCTTCGAATATAACCCAAGACTCATTATATTGTTTTTTATGTATAGCATTTGAAGTGGCCATTATTTCAGTAGGATGATGCCCATAATCATCATAAACACATGCACCCTTAAATTTACCTTTATATTCAAGTCTTCTACTTGCACCTTTATATTTTTTTATACCCTTTTTAATATCTTCAAATGAAATATCATAACTAGAAGCAAGTGCAATAGCAGATAAAGCATTAAGTACATTATGTTCTCCTGGTACAGATAATTCTATTCTACCTAAATTATTACCATAATTAATAACATTAAATCTAGCACAACCTTCAGCATCATAATCAATATCAGTAGCCATATAATCACTATCATTATTAATGCCATATGTAACTACTTTAGCACTAGTATTATCTTTTAATTCACTGCTATTTTTATCATCATTATTTATAACTAAATAGCCATCATTAGGTAAATGACTAACATATTTATTAAAAGATTTCTTTATATTTTCAAGATTTTTAAAATAGTCCAAATGATCATTATCAATATTAAGTATAATCGCAGATTTTTGTTTAAACGATAAGAAACTATCACAATACTCGCAGGCCTCAATAATCAAAGTATCACTTTTGCCAACTCTATAATTACCATTAATATTACTAAGAATACTACCAACTTGAATAGTAGGATCCCTACCAGCTTCAAGAAATATTAAACTAACCATTGAAGTAGTACTAGTTTTACCATGAGTTCCAGCAATTCCAATAGTATTAGAATACAGTTTCGTAATTTCGCCTAAAAATTCTCCTCTTTCCATCATAGGTATTTTTTTCTTTTTAGCTTCAATCATTTCAACATTATCTTCTTTAATAGCGGCAGTATAAACAAGAAAATCTATATCATCAGTTATATTATTTTTACTTTGAGGCACATAAACTTGTATACCATTTTCTTTAAGTTTGTCAGTGATAACAGAGTTAACTCTATCACTACCACTTACTTTATATCCCATATTAATAAGTATATCGGCAATACCACTCATGCTAACACCACCAATACCAATCATATAAATATGTTTGCCTTTTTCAATAAATAAACCATTTTTATATTTTAATATTGTATTCTTAAATAATTTACCTCTAGTTTCAAAATCAGGAAATTGATCCCAACTAGCACAAGCAGGACTAAGTAAAATAACATCCCCAATTTTAGAATTATTGTAAGCTAGTTCCGTGGCAGTAACCAAGTCGTCGCAAACAATACATTTAACATTAATTTTATCACAAAATTTTTTAATTCTATTCTTAGTTTCACCATAAGTAATAACAAGTTTAGTATTCTTCATTGAGTCTTTTAATTCTTCAAAAGAATGGCCCCTATCTAATCCACCCATTAAAAGAATAATATCTTTATCAAAAGAATTAAGAGCAATAATAGTAGATTCAGTATTAGTACTTTTAGAATCATTATACACTTCTCTTCCATTAATGTTTCCAACATACTCTAGTCTGTGTTCAACACCACTAAATGTAGTTAAAACATCAATAATAATATCATCACTAATATTATACCTTTTTGCACAAAGAATAGCACACATAATATTTTGATAATTATGCATTCCTTTTAAAACTATTTTGCTAGTATCAAGATATTTCACATTATCAAAATATATAAAACCATCCTTATAATAGCAATTTGTTTGATCAATACAAGAAAAATATAATTTACTACTTTTAATATCTTTGGTCATATCCATAACCTCTTTATTATCCATATTTATAATAGCAGTATCATCCTTAGTATGATGATTAAATATTTTCTTTTTAGTCATAACATATCTTTCATGACTATCATGAAAATCAGTATGACATTCGTATATATTAGTTATAATAGAAGTATTAGTTTTAAAATCGTACATATCGCATAATTGATGATCACTAATTTCCATAACTAAATAATCACCACTTTTAATATTTTTAACATAATGACATAAAGGGGTACCTATGTTACCAGCTAATACAACCTTATCACCAAAAGCACGTTTCATTATTTCATAAATGATACTAGTAGTAGTAGTTTTTCCATTAGAACCAGTAACACCTATAATATTAATATCCTTATTTAAATAATGATAAGCAACTTCAATTTCATTAACAACAGGTATACCCATATTTTTAGCCTTAACAACACACTTATGATCATACTTAATACCAGGATTTTTGATCATAATATCATAAGAATCATCAAAAAAATCATCTGGTTTATCACTTAAAATGAATTCAACGCCTATTCCTTCTAGTTCTTTAACTTTATCATTATCTTGTGGTTTCACATCAGTAATTAATATTTTATTATCAGGAGCCAATAATTTAGCTACCTCATAACCACTTCTAGCCATACCTAATATAAATATTTTTTTATTTTTATACATAAAAATCACTCCTTGTTAATTATATCACTTCTAAAAAAATAAGTAAATAATAGTTACAATTAATATATTATATTAAAATATTTATTAGAAACAATAATTTTATTGTACAACCAAGAAACAAATAATAGAATTAAACTTGAAAAAAATATATATCCTATAATTGCAAAAAAATATAATACTACTGTGCATAATATAAAAATAAATATAATAAATTCAACTAAAGAATAATTATTGTTATCAAAAAAATCATCTAACTTTGTTATAATATTCTCGTCTTGAATGTTCTGAGCATATAAATTACAAACTATATCATTTTTAGAATAAAAATATTTTATACTTTTCATATCAATATCAGCAAATCTTTCTTTAGTGGGAATAGAATCACTATCAATTATTCCCTTAAACACTGATATCATTTTAACTTTATATAAATCATCCATAATATTAATAAGATTATCTTCATTAACTAATATAGACAAACGTCCATCAAAGGCTAAATTACTATTAAGAAAATTTACACATTCTTTTACGATTACATCATCTATTTTATTATCACCAAAAGTAATACTAATTAAATCTTCTTCAGATAAAGAAACAAAGCCAAATAAAAACTTATTATCTTTTTTAACACCAAAAGTATTATTAATAAGTTGCTTTTCATCTACATAGGTGATATCAATACCCATATCCCTAATATATTCTTTTATATTATCTTTATTTATCTTTTCAATCTTCATAAAAATCTCCTCAATAAACATTATATCATATAATCAAAAAAAGAAAAAGCCCAAATATCTCTAATTAGAGATATTTGGACATAAAAAAATATTGGCAACGACCTATTTTAGCAACTAATCACTATCTTCGGCGCTGAAGTGTTTAACTTCTGTGTTCGGTATGGGAACAGGTGAACCACTTCGCAATTATCACCAATATATTTTATCAATTTTTATTTTAATAGTTCTCTGAAAACATGATAATGTGGTTAATCAAATTAAATAATTTTGGGATTAAATCCTCAATCTATTAGTACTAGTCCGCTCAATGTATCACTACACTTCCACTTCTAGCCTATCTACCAGTTAGTCTTTCTGGGATTTTACTTGTTAAACAATGGGAAAACTCATCTTGGAGAGGGCTTCACG
>ERZ791830.1475-NODE-1475-length-14377-cov-2.487362_pt1 | contig 14377 bp, 16 predicted proteins | sample MGYA00509945_ERZ791830 | MGnify/ENA primary metagenome ERZ791830 (study PRJEB30046, sample SAMN00792021) | human gut metagenome | study: EMG produced TPA metagenomics assembly of the A metagenome-wide association study of gut microbiota in type 2... | reverse complement strand
GTGTATAATAATATTACAGATAATAATAATTATTAAATAAAAATAAATTTATTTTATGGAGGTAAACGATTATGAAAAAATTTGTCTGTATTATTTGTGGTTATGTACATGAAGGTGATTGCCCACCAGAAAAGTGTCCTATCTGTGGTGCTGGTGCTGAAAAGTTTAAAGAACAGACTGACGAATTATCTTGGGCTGCTGAACATGAAGTTGGTATTGCAGAAGGTATCGACCCTAAGATTGTTGAAGGTCTTAGAGAAAACTTCAATGGTGAATGTACAGAAGTTGGTATGTATCTTGCAATGAGTAGAGTTGCTGACAGAGAAGGTTATCCTGAAGTTGCAGAAGCATATAAAAGAATAGCTTTTGAAGAAGCTGAACATGCAGCTAAGTTCGCAGAGATGTTAGGTGAAGTTGTTACTGAATCTACTAAGAAGAACCTTGAATTAAGAGTTGCTGCTGAAAATGGTGCAACAGCTGGTAAGGTTGAGTTAGCTAAGCTTGCTAAACAGCAGAACCTTGATGCTATCCATGATACAGTTCATGAAATGGCTAGAGATGAAGCTAGACATGGTAAAGCATTTGCCGGTCTTTTAAACAGATACTTTGGTTAATATTAATTGACAAAAAAGACGGAGATTACTCCGTCTTTTTATATAATAATACCATCACAATGGTCTACTTCATGTTGAATTATCTGTGCAGTCCAACCTGTAAATTTTTGCTTTTGTTTCTTAAAATTAATATCCAAATATTCAACCTCAATATTTTCATATCTAGTTGTTTTTCGAACTCCAAATAATGAAAGACAACCTTCCTCTGTTTCAAATGGATTATCTTTCCATATTATATAAGGATTAATCATAGCTATATTTGTAAAACCTATATTCACAGCAATAATCCTTTTAGCAACACCTATCATATTTGCAGCCATACCTACACAATGTTCTTCATTTGCTTTTAATGTATCCAATAAATCAATCACAACAGCAAAATCTGCTTTTGTTGCGGTATCAGACTTTTGTTTTAAAAATAAAACATCCTTCATAATTGGTTTAATCAAAAAAATCTCTCCTTTTACTTCATATGTACTAATATTATATAATGTATATAAGTCAAAACGCAAGCCCTTAAAGAAATTTTAATACCAATTTATTGCCAAGTAAGATTGAAATTTATTTCGTTGTATGTTAAAATTAAACAGTAATCAAGGAGGGGTTTAATGGGTATAATAAATTGGCAAAAAGAGCTATTGCCTTTTGAACAGGCAGTTGATGAATTAATTGTAAAGTTTAATGGTATAAAACGAGATTATATGAGGCTTGACAAACAATGTCCTATTGAGCAAGTTGAGGGCAGAGTAAAGAAAGTTTCTAGTATACTTGAAAAAGCTAATAGAAGAAATATACCTATTAATCAAGCTATTGATAAATTGGAAGATATAGCCGGTATTAGAATAATATGTAGATTTGTTGCTGATATTGATACAGTAGTAAAAATTATAAGGCAGCGTAGCAATTTTGATATGAAAATTCTCGAGGAAGAAGATTATATCGGAAACCCAAAGGAAAGTGGCTATAGAAGTTATCATATTACCATTAAATATCCTATATTATATGGCGAAACTAGAAAAGATGTTGTATGTGAAGTTCAAATAAGAACTCTTGCAATGAACTTCTGGTCAACAATAGAGCACTCTCTAAAATATAAATATGAAGGAAAAATTCCAGAAGAACTTAAATATAAACTTCAGAGTTCTGCTGAAATAGCTTTTAATTTGGATAAAGAAATGGACTATATCCGTAATGAACTTTTTGAAACACAAAATATCCAAGAAACAAAGGATATTATTGTCAATAAAATTATGGAAAATATACATAATCTTTATTACCATGGAAATAATGAACAAATGGCTGAATATAATAATCGTTTCTTACTCTTATATAGAGAGGGTAACATCAAAAAACTATCTGAATTTAATATAGAATTAGAAGCAACTTTAAAACTTTATTCAGCCTAGGAGAAAATTATGTCTTTATACGCAATATCAGATTTGCATTTAAGTTTTTATAAAGAAAAGCCTATGGATATATTTGATTCTGTGTGGAAAAACCACCCGCAAAAAATATTAGAGATGTGGAATTCTACTGTATCAGAAAATGATACCGTTTTAGTTCCAGGCGATGTTTCATGGGGAAAAAACTTGAACGAAGCTACCCCAGATTTAGAATTTATAGATAACTTGAATGGTAAAAAAATATTATTAACAGGAAATCACGATTATTACTGGAATTCTACACAAAAACTGAACGAAATGTTTAATAGTATGTATTTTCTGAAAAATAATTTTTATGAATTTGAGGATTATTTGGTTTGTGGAACCAGAGGTTGGCTTTGTCCAGGCGATACAAGATATACCGACCATGATAAAAAAATATATCTTAGGGAAGTTGGTAGGTTAAAACTTTCACTAGAAAGTGCTGTAAATAGCGGTAAATATAATGATAATATAATATTAATGATGCATTTTCCACCAACAAATGATAAACATGATAAGTCTGAATTTATCGAATTAATTGAAAAATACAATATAAAAAGAGTTATATATGGTCATTTGCATGGTAAAAAGAAGTATGATAATAGTTTGATAGGAAATGAAAATAATGTAGAATATTCGTTGGTTTCCGCCGATTATCTTGGCTTTAAACCAATTAAAATATTATAAAACGAAAAGGAGAAAAAATATGTCTAAAAATCCAATAGTAACAATCGAAATGCAGAATGGAGATATAATCAAAGCTGAATTATATCCAGAAATTGCACCTAATACCGTAAATAACTTTATCAGCCTTATAAACCATAATTTCTATGATGGTCTTATTTTCCATAGAGTAATTAGAGGTTTTATGATTCAGGGCGGTTGTCCTGATGGCACTGGTATGGGTGGCCCTGGCTATGGTATCAAAGGCGAATTTGCTGGAAATGGTATAAAAAATGATTTAAAGCATACTGCAGGTATATTATCTATGGCTAGAGCTATGAATCCAAACTCTGCTGGTTCACAGTTCTTTATTATGCATCAGGATGCTCCTCATCTTGACGGTTCTTATGCCGCATTTGGTAAAGTAATTGAAGGAATGGAAAATGTAAACAAAATTGCTGAATGTCCAACTGACCATTATGATAGACCATATGAAAATCAGATTATAAAGAATGTAACAGTTGAGACTTTTGGTGTTGAATATCCAGAACCTGAGACTATGTAATTTCTAATCCATTTTTAATATTGGACTAATTTTATTTTAAAAATATTTTTGTATTATAATAAACGGGTAATGGAAATAAACCATATCCGTTTATTTTTATATAATTGAAAATTTATAAAAGAAGGTGTTACACATGGAAGAAAAAAAGGAAAAAGTACTTATTGTTGAAGATGAAACTAAATTAGCCAGATTTGTAGAATTAGAATTAAAACATGAAGGATATGAAGTTTTTGTTGCAAATGATGGTAGAAGTGGCATAGAAAGTTATTTTGAACACGAACCAGATATAATACTATTAGACTTAATGCTTCCTCAATTAAATGGTATAGAAGTATGTAGAAGAATAAGAAAAGAATCTAATGTTCCTATTATTATGCTTACTGCTAAAGGGGAAGTTATGGATAAGGTGTTAGGACTTGACAATGGAGCTGATGATTATATAACCAAACCTTTCGCTATAGAGGAGGTATTGGCCAGAATTAGAGTAGCATTAAGACATACTACAATAAATAACAAAGAAAATGATGAAAATATACTTACTTTAAAAGACTTAACTGTAGATTTACAAAAACATGGTGTTAAATACAAAAATGAAGAAATTGAACTTACAAAACGAGAATTTGAATTACTTGTTTATTTACTACAAAACAAAAATATAGTTATTACAAGAAATCAAATTTTAAACCAAGTTTGGGGTTATGATTACATCGGCGAAACCAATGTAGTAGATGTATATATCAGATATTTAAGAACTAAAATTGATGATAAATTTGGTGTTAAACTTATTCATACTATAAGAGGTGTTGGTTATTTTGCAAAAGATGAATAAAAAAATAAAATTAACTAAATTCAAAAATATGCCTATAAGTAAAAAGGTTACTTATTTATATACACTTTTCTTCTGTATTGTATTATTTATTATTTCGATTTTAATAGTTTTTAATGCCTGGATGTATTATTCTAGCGTTTCCAAAAAGGAAATTAATGATACAGCAACAAAAGTTGAAAATTATATAAAAAATGGTGGGGAAATATCAAAAGAAAACTTGCAAAAAATAACAGATAATAAATATATCGACATTAGAGTTACTCTAAGAGATAACAAGTTTTTTGCTGATACAATGAAAAATCCTGATGAATTTCCTTCATTAGAACCACCTATGGATAGCAGTGGTCAAAGGAAGAAAAATAACCCAGATAACAGATTTCACACAAAAACAATATCCAATCAACCATATATGTTTACTCATAGAGAAGTAACATATAATAATAAGGTGTATGATATAGGTATATTTAGAACTTACAGCCACGAATATTCTATAATGAGAAATTTTGTTATTTTATTTATTATTATTAACATAATCGCATTTTTTATATCATATTATGCTGGTAAGTATATAGCAAACAAAATACTTAAGCCTATAAGAAATATTACTGAAACAGCTGAAAATATAAGTATAAATGATTTACAGCAAAGGATAGAAGTTCCTGAAACAGACGATGAAATAAAAAAACTTATTGTAACTTTTAATGATATGATTTCAAGACTTGACCAATCATTTAAAAAGCAAAAACAATTTGTTTCTGATGCTTCACATGAATTAAGAACTCCAATTTCTGTTATACAAGGTTATGTCAATCTTATTGATAGATGGGGTAAATCAGATACTGAGGTTTTAGAAGAGTCAATTTCGTCAATTAAGTACGAAACCGAACATATGGCTAATTTAATTAAGCAACTACTATTTTTAGCTAGAACCGATAACAAAACGCAAACAGCACAATTAAAACCTGAAAATATTTCTATTATCGCTGAAGATGTTGTAAGAGAAGCAACTGTTATGGATTCTAAGATAACAATAAAATTTACTGGGGATAATTCAGTTATTGCTAACATTGATGAGCATTTAATAAAGCAGTTAATGTGGATTTTTGTTGATAATGCAATAAAATATAGTGCAGATAAGCCAATAATTATTAATGTGAATACAGGTTATGAAAATGAAAAACCATTTTTTACTGTAGCAGATAAAGGCATTGGTATGGAACAAGAAAACATCAATCATATTTTTGATAGATTTTATAGGGCTGACCAATCCAGAAACAAAGAAATTGATGGAAATGGACTAGGTTTATCTATTGCCAAATGGATTATTGAGCAACATAATGGACACATTGATGTTGTAAGCGAGATAGGAAAAGGTTCATGTTTTAAAATTACTTTTCCCAAATTATAATACAATTTTATGCCTACCTTAATATTAAGAGGTAGGCTTTTTTAGTTTTATTAAATAAAATTTATAGCTTAAATGCAAAATATATGATACAATTAATATTGAATTGTTAATACGCCTATATGTTTAATGGAGGTATGGTATGTTAGATAAATTATTAGTTAGTGATATATTGTATGCTGCAACTTCAACTGGTGCTGAATTTGCAGAAGTATTTGTAGAAAACAACAAAAAAAACTCATTAGGACTTATAAACGGTAAATTAGAAAGAGCTTTGAGCGGTATTGATTTTGGTATCGGTATACGAATTATAAATAAGGACCGTATGGTTTATGTATATACAAATAAAAAAGATAGAGAAAGCCTTATTAACTTGGCAAAAAATGGAGCTACTGCAATAAAAGGCAATTCAAAGCAAAAACAAATCGTATTTAATGATTTAGATTATAGGAAAATAAACAATAATAATATAGAAATTTATCCTAGCTCAATATATAGTAATAAAATTGTTGAAATTATGAAAGATGGTAGTAATACTGCCTTTAATTATAATCCATTAATTACTCAAACCAGTATCGGTTATATGGATTCTATACAAAATGTTTTAATTGCAAATACTGAAAATCTTTTTGTAACAGACGAAAGAACAAGATGTCGATTATCAGTAAATGCTGTAGCATCAAACGAAAATGAAAAACAAACTGGATATTTTGGTCCAGGTGCAATGAAAGGTATCGAATTTTTGGATACCATCAACATAAAGAACATAGCAACTGAAGCTGCTCGTTCTGCGGTTACGATGCTTAACGCCAAAGATTGTCCAAGTGGTAAAATGCCTGTTATTATGGATAACGGCTTTGGTGGTGTTATTTTTCACGAAGCTTGTGGACATGGTCTTGAAGCGGCTGCTATAGCAAAAAAAGCATCTGTTTTTACTGACAAAATAGGAGAAAAGATTGCTTCAGATAAAGTAACTGCAATAGATGATGGTACAATTTCAAATAGCTGGGGTTCTATTAATGTAGACGATGAAGGTATACCAGCACAGAAAAATATTTTAATTGAAAATGGTGTATTAAAAAATTATATGGTTGATAGATTTAATGGTAATAAAATAGGTATGAAACCTACAGGTTCTTCAAGGCGTGAATCTTATAAATTTATACCAGTTTCCAGAATGTCTAACACATATATTGCCTCTGGTACAGATAAAAAAGAAGATATTATTTCAAATACTGAATATGGCTTATATGCGAAATATATGGGAGGAGGCTCTGTTAATACAGCCAGTGGCGAATTTAATTTTGCTGTTAATGAGGCATATATTATTAGGAATGGTAAAATATGCGAACCAGTACGCAGCGCCACTCTAATAGGTAAGGGAAATGAAGTCCTTAAAAATATAGATATGGTTTCTGATAATTTAGAATTAGCCGAAGGTATGTGTGGTGCATCTAGTGGTTCTATCCCCGTATGCGTTGGTCAGCCTATGTTGAGAGTTCAAAATATTACAGTTGGAGGTAAAAACTAATGGATATAAAAGGTTTTAAAAATTTGTTATTTACTAAAGCAAAAAATGAAGGTTTTAGCGAATATGAAATATATTATAGTGAAAAAAAGTCTTTTAGTGTCAATATCTATAAAAAACAAATAGAAAAGTATCAAAATAGTGAAACATCCGGTTTTGGTTTTAGAGGTATTTACAATGGAAAAATGGGATACTATTATAGCGAAACTATAGACGAATCAATTATTCCAGAGGTTATAGCAACAGCTAAAATCAATGCTGAATTACTTGAAAATGACGAAAAAGAATTTATTTTTGAAGGGAACTCTGAATATCCAAAGTTAAATCTATATAATAGTAAATTAAATGAATTAAGTGCCACCGATAAAATAGACTTAGCACTAAAAATGGAACAGGCAGCTTATAACTATGATAAACGAATTACATCTGTAAATACATCTCTTATAAATACAGGTGATTCCAGTATATATATTGCTAATTCTAAGGGATTGGAACTATCTGATAAACAAAATTATGCCGTTGCTTATATTGGAATAATGGCTCAAGAAAATAATAGTGTAAAAGAGTCGGGAGAAATATGGATTGGTAATGATGTATCCAGTTTTAACCCTATTAATTTGGCAAATACTGCTGTAAAGAAAGTTATAAGCTCTCTATGTGGAAATAGTGTTAAAAGCAACACATATAAAACTATTATAAAAAATGAAGTTGCTGCTGATATGTTACAAGTTTTTAGTAACGCCTTTTTAGCTGACAATGTTCAAAAAGGATTTTCTTTATTATCAGGTAAGCTAGGAGAAAAAATCTATAGCTCTAAAATTACTATCTGCGACTATCCTCTTTTAGATAATGGTTATGCTACAACTCCTTTTGATAGTGAGGGTGTAGCTAGTTACAACAAAGAGGTTGTTAAAAACGGCGTATTAAAGACATATCTACATAATTTGAAAACTGCAAATAAAGATGGTGTAAAAAGCACCGGAAATGGTTTCAAATCATCATTTAGAGGAACTGTTGGAGTAAGTACTACTAATTTCTTTATACAAAATGGAAATATGGAATTTGAAAATTTATTATTAGATGTTGACAATGGACTATTAATTACTGATGTTGCTGGTCTTCATTCTGGTGCAAATAGTATTTCAGGAGATTTTTCATTAGCAGCAGAAGGATTTTTAATCGAAAATGGAAAAATTACTACTCCTATCGAACAGATAACTATAGCTGGAAATTTTTATAATCTCCTATCTGATGTAAAAGAGATTGGAAATGATTTAAAATTTAATTCATCTGCTATTGGTTCTCCATCTTTGGAATTTGATTCAATACAAGTTGCTGGCTTATAATTCAGAACAAATTAACTTTCTTAATTCGTGGTTTGACGGGTTAGATTTATCTATCCAATTCATTATAAAAAAGACACATTTGAAATTTATATCAAATGTGTCTTTTTTGCTATATTAGAAATTATCATCAACAGCAAGAGCTTCTACAAGGTCAATATCAGGATTTTTATCCATAAATGTGTTTAATGTATATTGATTTGCAAAAAGTAATATAGGTCTATCAAAATGGTCATAAACTAATGTACATCTTGAATTTTCATATTCATGAAGCTCTTCACCAGTTTTATTTCTTACCCATCTTGCAACACTAAAGTTCATTGGTTCCATTCTTACACTAGAGTTATATTCATTTAAAAGTCTATATTCAAAAACTTCAAACTGCAAAGCACCAACAGCACCAAGAACGACCTCATTGTACTCATTCTTATATATCTGTATAGCACCTTCCTGTGCTAACTGATCCACACCTTTTTGAAAATGTTTAGCACGCATTGTATCTACAGGTCTTACTCTCATGAATAATTCTGGAGGGAAAGTAGGGAGTGGTTCAAAGAAAAGTTTCTCCTTACTTGTAGTAAGAGTATCTCCTATCTGGTAATTACCAGAATCATAGATACCTATAATATCACCAGCTATTGCTGTATCCACAGTTTCTCTTTCATTTGCCATTAACTGAGTAGACTGATTTAATTTCATAACTTTTCCAGTTCTTGAAAGTGTAACAGCCATACCTCTTTCAAAAGTACCAGAACATATTCTTAAAAAGGCAAGTCTATCTCTATGTGCTGGGTTCATATTCGCCTGAATTTTGAAAATAAATCCAGAGAAGAAGTCATCTGTAGGCTGAACTTCTCCTGTAGTAGTTTTTCTTGCTCCTGGGGCAGGGGACATATCTAAGAAATGTTCCAAAAATTCTGTTACACCAAAATCAGCAAGAGCAGTACCAAAAAATACCGGAGAAAGTTTACCTTTTGAAATAAGTTCCATATCAAATTCATTTCCTGCACCATCAAGGAGTTCAATCTCATCTCTCAAATTAGCCAAATTTTCATGGAATAAAATGTCATCTAATTGTTTATCAAATACACCTTCATCAGAAAGCTGTATTGTCTTTTTTTCTTTGAATAAATGAACAACATTTTTTAATCTATCGTATACACCTTCAAAATACGCACCATTACCAATTGGCCATGTTACAGCAACAGATGGTAGCCCAAGAGCATTTTCAAGTTCTTCTAATAGAGAAAGTGGTTCGTTTGCATCTCTATCAAGCTTATTCATAAATGTAAAAATCGGTATACCACGCATACTACATACTTTAAAGAGTTTTTCTGTCTGTGCTTCCACACCCTTCGCTGCATCAATAACCATTACAGCAGAGTCAACAGATGTAAGTATTCTATATGTATCTTCGCCAAAGTCATTATGTCCTGGTGTATCCATAATTGATACAATTTTATTCTGATATTCAAATTGCATTACAGATGAAGTAACAGAAATACCTCTCTGCTTTTCAATTTCCATCCAGTCAGACTTAGCACTTCTACCTTTTCTCGCTTTAACTGTACCTGCTTGATGAATAGCTCCTCCATGAAGAAGTAATTTTTCAGTCAATGTAGTTTTACCTGCATCAGGGTGAGAAATAATACCAAAAATTCTTCGTTTATTTATTAAATTAATATCTGGTGTTGCCATAAGTAAAATTTTCCTTTCTATGATTACAATACTTCTATTGTATGATATATTGATGATTGTTTCAAGTAAAATTTTAAAAATATATTGAATAATCTACACAAACATTTATTAAACAAAACTATTTAGTTCTTTTTAAACTATTTTTTCCATATCTCCCATATATTTATTATTTATTTATATTATATATTACGCTATAATAGCTTCCATAGACGTCTATCTAAAACTGTTATAAATTTGCAACTTGAAAAGGAGAATATTATGAAAAAGACAATTATAATAACGGTACTTGCTACTGTTGCAATGACATTTTCTGTAAACGCAGAAACAGTAAGTAAAAATATACATATTGAAACTATAAATAAGCAATGTAACTTTAATTCTGGTGAAATCACTACTTACCCACAAAATTGTGAAAGTACTACAAAATCAAATTGTACTTGGATAACTGAAACTACTACCTCTATAGAACAAAAGCCTATAACTTTACCAACATCTAGTTCTACTACAGAAATAACTACAGAATCTAAACCGACTTTTGAATTTACTACAGAGGCAACTACTCAAAACAAGCCAACTTTCGAATTTACTACAGAAGTAACTACTAAAACTAAACCAACTTTTGAGTCTACTACCGAAGTAACTACTAATACTATAAGCACTTTTGAAACAACTACCGAAGTTACTACAACAAAGCCTAATATAGAATCATCTACAGAAACTACTACTATATTTCAAAGCAACTCAAACTATAGTACACAGGTCTTAAATTTAGTAAACAAACATAGAAGAGAAAACGGCTTAAAAGAACTTACATTAAATTCAAATCTATCAAATGTAGCACAAATTAAAGCTGACGACATGAAAAGCAATGATTATTTTTCCCATACATCACCTACATATGGTTCACCTTTTGATATGATAAAACAATTTGGCATATCATATAAAACAGCAGGTGAAAATATTGCTAAAGGACAAAAAACACCTGAAGCAGTTGTAAACGCCTGGATGAATTCTGAAGGGCATAGAGCTAATATTTTAAACTCAAATTACACACAAATGGGACTTGGATATACGGCTAACGGAGCGGTATATTGGTGTCAAATGTTTATTGGTTAACACATAATAATAACCCTAGTCATTAAATGGCTAGGGTATTCTTATATCTACTCTGTATTATCTTATATATAGAACATGTAGCCAACGCATCATAATAAGCTCTATGAGCATGCTCTAATTTTACATTAAAGTGCTTTGTTAAATAATTTAAGTTATGCTTTATACAATCTTCATTAAATTTACGGCTTAATAACAATGTATCTAAAACAACATTATTTACTTCATAGCCCAATCTATGGGCATTATTAATCAAAAATCCCATGTCAAAACGAGCATTGTGAGCAACTAAAGGAAAATCCGCTATGAATTCTAAAAAATTCGGCAACACATCTTCTATGATAGGACAATCTTCAACCATATCATTTGTAATGTTAACAACATTTGATATTCTAGTTGTAATATATTGCATCGGGTTTATTAATTGACTAAAAGAATCCACAATATTATTATCAATAACCTTTACAGCACCAATTTCAATAATTCTATTTACAATTGGATTCATCCCTGTTGTTTCAAAATCGAACACAACATAACTTTCAACACTTGGAATTGATATTTTCTTGTAATTAAGACTATCTTCACTTATTCTTTTCTTTTTGCTACTGTGGCCTTTTATCGAAAACTCTTTACTTACATCCGATTTTTTAATTAAATAATCAAGAAAGGCATCCATTATTTAAAACTCCTAAATAAACCTTTTACAAGTCCAAGTATAGTACAATCCTTTACATAAATAGGTTCATAAGAATCATTTTCTGGTTGCAATCTTATGTATTCTTTCTCTTTAAAATATCTCTTACAAGTTGCAGAATCATCAATCATCGCAATAACTATATCGTTATTTTCAGCTGTATTTTGCTGTTTTACCAATACTAAATCCCCATTAAATATACCGGCATTTGTCATACTGTTTCCTTTTATTTTTAACATAAAATTTTCAGTACCAGAAATATATTCTGTAGGTACAGGGAAATAACCGTCTATATTTTCTGTAGCTAAAATAGGTTCACCAGCTGCAACAGTTCCCACAATAGGAATATTACAATACTCTATATTGTCATTATTAGTATTATAGAAATCATCTTCCAATATCTCTATACATCTATTTTTTGACTTAGGCCTTGCAATATATCCTTTAGCTTCTAAATTATTCAAGTGTAAATGAATAGAAGATGTGGATGAAAGCCCAACAGCTTTTCCCATTTCTCTAATTGTAGGGGGTACCCCTTTAGAACGAACCTCTTTTTTTATAAATTCATATATCTCTCGTTGCTTTGGAGTCAAATCGTCCATAGTAACCAACCTTTCGAAATTATTTTCTATCATTATTTTATCATATTTTGGCGAAAACGCAAGTATTTTAAGATAATTTGTTCGATTATTTTTATTGAAAGATTAGATAAATATTGTAAAATAAATATATAAACAAAAGGGAGGGTAACATTTTGAAATTTCACACAGAAATAATAGATAAAATTTTAATATTACATTTATTTGGAGATTTTGACCATAGTAATTCCGAAGTAATTAAGAATCGTGTACGAAAAGAATTAAATGTTAATAATTGTAATAGTTTAATCATAGACTTTTCTATGGTTGACTTTATGGATAGTTCTGCTATAGGTATGTTAATAGGCAGATATAAAGATATAACTTTACTTGGCGGTAAAATTGCTGTCTGTGGAATAAAAGGAAATCTTGAAAGAATATATACATTATCTGGTCTTTATAAAATAATCGAAAATAAGGACACAATTGAAAAAGCCATAGAATACATTAATGGAGGATGTACATATGAACAAAGTAAAAATTGAATTTGATGCTATACCACAAAATGAAGCCTTTGCAAGAATGGCTATATCAGGGTTTATATTGTATCTTGATCCTACAATTAATGATATGGCTGATATTAAAACTGCCGTATCTGAAGCAGTTACTAATTCTATAATTCATGGCTATGACAACAAGGGTGGCAAAATATTTTTAAACGCAGAGGTAGAAGAAAAAAAATTACGAATAGAAATAACCGATAAGGGTAGTGGAATAGACAACATAGACAAGGCAAGAAAGCCTTTATACACAACAAAACCACATGAAGAACGCTCTGGTCTTGGTTTTACCGTTATGGAAGCTTTTATGGATTATTTAGAAGTTATTTCTGAGGTTGGAGAAGGGACAACCATAATAATGGAAAAGCAATTATAGGTGTAAATTTATGGACGAAATAATTTCTTTAATAAAAAAAGCCCAATCTGGAGATAAAAAAGCATACGAGATTATTCTTGAAAAAAACAAAGGATTGATATGGAATATAGTAAATAAATTTATCAACAGGGGAACAGATAAGGATGATTTATTTCAACTAGGTTCTATTGGTCTAATAAAATGTATCAAAAATTTTGATTTGACTTATGATGTAAAATTTTCAACTTATGCTGTCCCAATGATATATGGAGAAATCAGAAGATTTTTAAGAGACGATGGAATAATAAAAGTAAGTAGAACTCTAAAAGAAATTTCTGCCAAAGCTAATAAGGAAAGAGAAAACTATATAAAGTTTCATAATATAGAACCAGATATAAAAACATTGGCTAAATTAATAAATGTTAGTGTTGAAGAATTGGTTTCCGCATTAGACTCAAACAGAATTGTCGAATCAATAGACAACGAAGATACTTCCGAAAATAATTTTTCTATTAAAGATAGAATTTCATCGAACATAAACGAAAGTGACTTAATAATTAACAAAATTGATTTAACAACCACCTTACAAAAATTATCTACAGAAGATAGAAAAATAATACAATTGCGATATTTTCAAGATAAAACCCAGACACAAGTAGCTAAATTAATGGGAATTTCACAAGTACAAGTATCAAGATTAGAAAAAAAAATATTATTAAAAATGAAAAAACTTTTGGCAGGTTAGTATAAATTCGAATATTTTGATAAAAATAGTATTGTGCAAATAAAGTACAATACTATTTTTATATGGTGGTAATTATGGATATATATATTAAACCTGAAAAAAAAATTATTACATCTAAAACTGGAAAAGTTAAAATTAAAGATATTGCAAAAGTCTATGTAGAAGAGCCTTCTCTTTTAAAACATATTAATAATCTAACTGTATTAAATATTAAAGAGAATGAAAATAAATGTTATCTAATTACTGTTATAGATATTATTAAT
>ERZ791830.1473-NODE-1473-length-14404-cov-2.630358_pt1 | contig 14404 bp, 21 predicted proteins | sample MGYA00509945_ERZ791830 | MGnify/ENA primary metagenome ERZ791830 (study PRJEB30046, sample SAMN00792021) | human gut metagenome | study: EMG produced TPA metagenomics assembly of the A metagenome-wide association study of gut microbiota in type 2... | reverse complement strand
GGGGATGACGATGATTCAGAAGGGGACGATGGGGACGACGACCCGGAAGATGATGAAAAGAAATTTTCTCAGAAGGAAGTAGACGAGGCTGTAAAAAAACGTCTCGCAAGAGAACGCCGGAAATGGCAGAGAGAACAGCAGAAAGCTGGAAGTAAAAAGAAACCTGACGGCAAGGGAAAAGCCGGAGATGACGACAAAGAGGATGATGAAGAAACGCAGGAACTCCGTAGCAAGGCAGCCAGAGCGGAGGAAATGGAGCTGAAATGGACGTGTCTGGAGCATGACGTGGATAAGTCCTGCGTGGATGATGTCCTTGCATTGGCAAGAGTGCATATGGCAAAGGATGAGGACATGGACATCGAAGATGCGATTGATGAGGTACTGAAAAAGTACCCACAGTTTAAGGAATCCTCCAAAAAAGACGATGACAACGACGATGACGAAACAAAAAAGAAGTCCTGGGGACAGAGACAGAGCGGTGGAAGAAAGAAAACTTCAGGAGTTGAAGCCGCTTTTCTGAAAAGAAATCCGGGGCTTAAGATTGATTAAAGGAGAAAGTGAATATGAAATTTAAAAAGTTTTTAATGTTTTTACAGATTTTCGCGCACGAAAGCCAGGAAAGATGGTCTTCCCTTGTAGACGCAAAGCTGAGACAGACACTGGTAACAAGAGACAATTACATTTTTAACACCAACTACGAAGGAACTCCGACAGCCGGAAAGGTCAAGATCCCGGTAAGAGATACGGAAGTGACGGTTAAGCCGTATAACAAGGCTACTGGCGTAGATCTTGAAGCCGGTTCTACAACTTACATGGATCTCAACATTGATCAGGATGTTGCCGTAAATGAGCTGATCGACGGATATGATGCGGCATCTGTACCGGATAATATCCTTGCAGATAGACTGGACTCTGCCGGTTATTCTCTTGCGCTGGACATGGACAAGAAGTCTATCAAGTGCTTAGAGACAACCACCGGTGTAAATGTATGTGCAACAAAGACGGCAGCTACGGAAGAGACAGCTTACAGAGAGGTTCTTGCGGCAAAGACCTATCTTGGAAGAACAGGAGTGCCACAGGCGGGACGCTGGCTGATTTGCTCTCCTGAATTTATGGCGGTGCTGATGATGGACGATCACTTTATCCGTCAGGGAGATCTTTCACAGGAGTTGAAGAATACCGGAGCAGTCGGAGCAGTAGCAGGATTTACTGTATTTGAGTCAAGCAACCTGATGTACGAAGATACAGAGACAGTGAAAAGCAAGAAGACCACTACGGAATTTGTGGCCGGTCATCCAAACTGGTGTCATCGTGTGCAGGAGTGGGCAGTGGATGTCCATGCACAGGATCTTTCAGGATCCGGCAAATACATTGGTGCATCTGCTGTGCAGGGACGTAAGATCTTTGGCCTTAAGATCTCCAAACCGCAGACTGTATATGTTAAGAGAACGGAAGTTGCAGCATAGGAGCTGATCTGAATGTATGTAGACGAAATGTATTACAATGAAGCATTTAGGGGAGAGCCGGTAGATCCTGCCGACTTTCCCGGATTATGCAGAAGAGCAGGGGAACTCATCGAAGAACTGACCTTGTACCGGCTGACAGAAACAGGATTTCTTGTTATGCCGGCAGAGTTGCAGACTGCTGTAAAGAATGCGGTCTGTGCACAGATCGAATACCTGGACGCAAATGGTGGGGCAGAGTTGGACATGGGGGCAGGAATGGCAGGGGGGACGCTGGGAAAATTCAGCTACTCACGTTCTTCTTCCGGAAACGGATCAACAGAGCAATCCATCTTTTCTCCCCGTGCTGAACGAATCTTGTGGACAACAGGACTTACTTACAGAGGGGGCAGGATATGAGGCCAATACCTAAGAAGCTGCTTATCCACACTGTATTACTGCACAAGCGGAAAAAAGTGGATAAGTGGGGAAGAGAAGAACTTGATGCAGGTGAAGAGTTGGTAAATGTCCGTATTGAACCATCCCGTCAGATTATCAGGGACGGAAACGGGGCAGAGATCCAGCTTGCGGCGACTCTCTTTTTCGACTGCCGGAACAGCAGACCAAAAGAAATAGAGATTCACGTCGATGATATCATTGACTTTAACGGGCAGATGCATCAGGTGAAGTCGGTTGAGCCATTATACGACGAGAAGAAGCTGCATCATTACGAGATAGGACTGGTGAAGTATGGCAAAAATTAAGACCCGTGTGACGTTTGACCGGGCGGCAACGATCGCAAGGATTAAAGCGGCAAGCAATGATGCGTTGACGGCTATGGGGAATCAGGCATTAATGGATGCATCAAAGCACGTACCGAAAGATCAGGGAACGCTGGAGAACAGTGGGTTGTCTTTAAGTGACAAGAAAGCAGTAGAGGGTGTTTACGCTTTACGCTGGGGTGAGGACTACGCAAAATACCTTTGGCATGGCGATGTGATGTACGGAAATCCGAACAGCAGGACATACGGACCGGAGAAGCTCAGCTTTACCTCTGCCCTTGCCCATGAAGAATGGGCGAAGTATGCAAAGGAAATCTACGGAGAAGAATGGAAAGCGGTCTACCAGGCAGCATTAAAGGAGAAGATGAGATGACAGCATTAACAGAATTGTTGGAACTGGTTGTTGATACAGCTGAAAAAAACTGTGATCTTGATACTGAGATCACACTGGAAGAACTTCCGGCAGAGGGCGGCATCTATGCAGAGCTTGGCGAGGGGTTCACGGAATCGACGTATTACAATCAGAACAGGGTAAAAGTGATTCCAATACTTTTCTTGTGCCGCCATGCCGATCAGAAAAGGGGACTGGAAGAACTGTGCAGCATTACAGACTATTTGGAACACCTGAGGGTATATCCACAGGGGAAAATGGTAAGCTGGCTGGATGCATCCACAGTAAAAGAACCAAGCAGGATCGGGAGAGATGAAGACGGAGTTTATCATTTTTCCTGCATTATAAATTGTAAAATTTATTACTGAGAAAGAGAGGAATAAAGCAATGAAGAAAATGGATTTACAGATTTTCGCAGAGCCGAATCTGCCAAAGAATCCGATCACACCGGAAATCAACTATGAGACAGAAGCCTTTATCAATACAACTCCAAGTGCAGAGAGTCCGACTTGGGTGACGATGGCAAATCTGATGACAAATATGTCACAGTCTCTGAATGAGGTGATCCAGCAGTTAAGTTATTATGCTGATAAGGGTTGGGGATCCAGTGAAGTGACTGGTGCACAGTTGACTCTTACATTAACTGGATCGGTGAAACCGGGCGATAAAGCGTGTGATTACATTCTTGGTGATGAAGTAATGTATGGACTGGGCGAAAAGAGAAAGACCCACATGAAACTTCAGAAAGGGAACAAGGTGATTCTTTGGCCAATCACGCTGGCAAACATCACTCCGTCATACGGAGATGCGAACAATATCAACAGTCTGACTGTTACGATCCACGGCAATGGACGGCCGGAGATCGGTACAGTGGAATAAGGAGGGGCTTCGGCTCTTCCTTTTTTGTAAGGAGGAAGAAAATGGCATATCAGGCACAAAGACATAAAAGGGTGATTGAAGACCTTGAGCTTCTGAACGAAGACGGAACGGTGGCACACGTTCTGCACGTGGATCTCGATGCAGATAACATGATTGTAAAGCTCAGCCGGAAGTATACAGAGCTGACGAAAGCACTGGTTGAAGTGGACGGCATGAAGAGAGAGGGTATGAGTGCAGAAGAGACCGTGGAGGCAGTTGAGAAGCTGGGCCGTATCGAAATTGATATGATTGAAAGTGTATTCGGGGAAGAGGATACAAAGACGATCCTGACATTCTTTGAGAACCGTTACGAAGAAATGGCAAAAGAGATCATCCCGTTCATTACATCGGTAGTATTGCCGCAGATAAACAAGATCCGTGCTGAGAACCGGAAGTTGGCGAAAGCAGGGCATAAAAAGCGGGGCTTCTTCAGGAAGATGTGAGCCTATGGGAGTATTGACAGAAATCCCGGATTGTAAAATTTATACCTCTAAATGCAGGCTGTCTGTAAACCCGGCTTTTAACTATGTGCTGGATATACAGAAGCTGTATAAGGAAGACTGCCTGACGGATTTGGAAAAGATTGACACGGCATTGGAGATGCTGGTGAGGAACAGTTGGAATCTCAGACTGCTGAATCCGAAAGAAAAGGCAGAAGCGATGGAAGAGATTGCCGCCCGGTTTATACGGACGAAGAAACGCCCGGAAATCAAGAAAAATCCGGTTCCTGTTCTTGACTTTGAGGAAGACGGAGACTACATCTATGCGTCTTTCATGAAGGATTACAGAATCGACCTGATCGACGAACAGGGAAGGCTGCCGTGGAAGAAATTCCTGTACCTGTTTAATGGTCTGTCAGCAGATACAAAAATCAAACAGGTAATGCAGATCCGGCAGATGGAGCTGCCGAGATACAATGGGAAGAACGCGAAAGAGATTCAGGAAATCAACGAATTGAAATCGTATTATGCATTACCTGTGCAGGGAGGCGGTGGACAATCGGGGCTTGACCTGCTTTTCCACACTCTCGAAGGGATGGCGAAACGATGAGGGCAGATGGAAAGAAGATTAAAAAAGTGAAATGTCCGCATTGTGGACATGAACAGAATATTTTTTATAAAGAAGGGGCTGCCTGCAAAGGTCTCTTTTTTAAATGTAAAGAACGAAGTTGTAGGAAGGAATTTGAAATAAAGCTATAGTCATGTGTGCCATTGTGCCGACTACATAAGAAGGCAGGTGGGATGTGTGGCAAAGAAAAATGACGGAGAAGTCACTTATGAACTCCGGGCAGATGATAGTAATCTGGACGCTGATCTAAATGAATCGGAGAAAAAGATTGAAAAATCTGCAAAAAAGACAGCCGAGCAGGAATCTAAGATTGAGAAAGAAAAAAGCGAATCTATTAAGGATGAGCAGAAAAAGGTCACAAAAAACCATAAGAAAGAAAAAGAAAATCAGGAGAAATCCTCCCAACAGTCCGCAAAGACATTTAAACAGCTTGCGAAGAATGTGGCTAGTGATGTAAAGGAATCTGCATCAAAGGCGGTCAGCAAGGTATCTAATACGATCGAGGTGGTAAAGCACCCGATCAAAAACGTATCGTCATTCTCGAAGCAGAAAGCAAAAGATATCAAGGAATCTTTTACGTCTGCTTTTTCCAAAACCCGTGAAAAAGCAGTTTCAGGGATGGAAAAAGTAGCAAAATCAATTCTACATCCTGTAAAGACAGCAAAGACAGCGGCAGGAGAGATGAAAGAGCATTTTTCCAATGCTTTTGAGGGGGTGAAAGAATCTGCCGCAGAAGCAGGGAAGACGATGGCAAAAGCTACGGCTGTATCGGTCGGTGGTGGACTTGTGGCGGCAGCCGGTACGATTGCAGGAGTCGGTGTGGCAGCTATAAAAAGTGCGAATGATGTAGATAAGGCGATGAACCAGTACATCGCAAGCACGGGGAAAGGCACGGAGGAAACGGAACGCTATAAAAGCGTGATGGAGTCCATCTATGCGAATAACTATGGTGATTCATTCGAGGATATTGGAGAAGCGATGGCAAGCGTGTCGCAGAACCTGGGGGATTTGGATGATTCGGCTTTGCAGAGCGTGACAGAATCAGCGTTCGCCCTGCGTGATACATTTGGTTATGACATCCCGGAATCTACCAGGGCGGCAAAGGCGATGGTAGACAACTTCGGGATCTCGGGCGACGAAGCAATGAGCCTGATCGCTGCCGGTGCCCAGAACGGACTGGACTATTCGGGAGAGCTGATCGACAGCATATCAGAGTATTCGGTACAGTTCGCAAAGGTCGGATTGGATGCCAATGATATGTTCAACATTTTCCAAAAAGGTGCGGAGTCGGGAGCATTCAACCTTGATAAAGTCGGTGATGCCGTAAAAGAGATGGCAATCAGGGTAGTTGATGGATCTGATACAACAGTGGCAGGATTTGAAGCCATTGGACTGAATGCGGATGATATGGCAAAGAAATTCGCAGCAGGGGGCGATACAGCGAAGGCTGCATTTAACGAAACGATCTCTGCATTAGCAGCAATGGAAGACCCGATTGCTCAGAATACGGCAGGTGTAAATCTGTTCGGAACAATGTGGGAAGATCTTGGAGCGGATGCGGTCACAGCTCTTGCCGGGATTGAAGACGGAGCATACGACACAGGCGAAGCCATGAAGTCGATCAAGGATATCAAATACAATGATATCGGATCTGTATTCGAGGGACTGAAAAGAAGTCTTGAAGTGCTGATTATACCGTTAGGTGAGCAGTTAATTCCTTTACTGGCAGAACTGATAGATGATTCCCTGCCACTCTTGCAAGAGGCACTGCCGCCATTGATATCGGTTGTGTCGGATGTGATATCGGCAATGATGCCGGCTATCGAGGACGTTCTTCCATCCCTAATGGATTCATTGGGCGAGATTGGCGAGCCACTGATGGAGTTGGCAAGTGAAATCCTCCCGATCTTAGCAGATGCTTTTACGGGAATGGTTCCGCTGGTTGCGGATCTCGTGGGGGATATCCTGCCGATCCTGACCGAACTGCTGGGAATGCTGCTCCCGCCACTGGTGGAAATTATCAGTGCATTGCTACCTCCGCTCACAGAGCTTTTAGGGGCGTTAATGCCGATATTCAGTGCAGTAATATCAGTGTTGGAGCCTATATTGCAACTATTCATCCAGCTGTTAGCCCCGATCGTCAGCCTGATATCAGACGGACTGACCCCATTGGTTACAGCCCTCGTTCCGATCGTGAACGTGATCGCTTCGTTGCTGATTCCTGCAGTTCAGTTGTTGGGAAATATTTTTGCAACCCGTTTTGCCGGGATGCTGACAGATGCAACGTCTGTCATTAAAAATATAACCAATATACTGAGAAATCTTGTTGATTTTGTGAAAAATGTATTTACGGGAAACTGGCGTGCGGCATGGCAGAACGTGGTTGAGATTTTCAAAAATCTTGTAGCAGGACTCGGGAATATATTCAAACGACCGCTGAATTTTATTATTGATGGGATCAATGGCTTTATCAATGGACTGAATCAGATTAAGATCCCGGACTGGGTTCCGGCAGTGGGAGGAAAGGGATTCCACATTTCTAACATTCCCCGCCTGAAGATCGGAATGGATTACGTTCCGAATGATATGTTCCCGGCATATCTGGATGAAGGAGAATGGGTGCTGACGAAAGAAGAAGCGAATCTGCTTCGTTCCTTTGGCGGTCTTGAGGGAATGATTGGAAAACTCGACAGAAGTACCCGGGAAAGCGTCAATGTGACGGTTCAGGGTGGAAAAGGAACAGAGATTGATTATGACAGGCTCGGCAGAGCAACAGCTGATGCACTGATTAATGCGGGGGTTGGATTTAAATGCGACGAGCGTGTTTTTGCAAGATTAATAAAGGATCTGATTGATTATGTATGACATTTATTATATCGGAGCGCAGAACTCCGAGAAGATTGACTTTTGCCGGTGGCCGTATATGGTTACCGGCGGCGACCTGTTTGATGGATCGTATGATTCGATTGAGGAAGATGACCATATACAGGGATGGGAGAGAAAAATCACAGAAAAGAAATTGGAGATAGAGATCAGGGCAACTGGATCAGCGTTTGCCAAAGCAATTGATGACATTGAAAGTGTGGCAGAAAAAGATGTACTGAACACGACTCCGGGCAGGCTGTATGTTGGCAACAGCTACATGAAGTGTTGGATTGTTGGGACGAGCAAAGACCGATGGATAAATGACCTGAACAGCATCAGCAACTCTATTTCCATAAAATCAGATTATCCCTACTGGATCACGGAAGAAAGTTTTGTATTTAAAAAGCAGGACGAGGGAACAACTGTAACTTCGGACTGGCTGGAATATCCTTACGATTTTCCTTATGAATATTCCAAAGTGCAGAATCTGCGGTCAATTCGGAATAGCAATTATACCGGCAGCGGATTCAAGATGATTATCTACGGACCCTGTATTAATCCGCTGATCCGAATCGCCGGACACGTCTACGAACTCCGTACAACATTGTATGACGGGGAATATGCGGTAATTGATTCAAGTACCCGTTATGCAAAAGACAGGAAAGTTGTGAAAGTTAAGAATGACGGAACGGAGGAGAATCTTTTCAACAGCAAGAACAATGAGAGTTCTATTTGGGAGAAGATACCACCGGGAACGAGTATTGTCTCGTGGAGCGGAGGATTTGGATTTGATATCATCCTTTTCAATGAAAGGGGGACGCCAAGATGGACTTTGCAGTGACGGATACAAATGGATTGGAGCAGGGATTTCTAAATCATTGTGGAGTGAATATTACAGTAGGGTCGGAAAATGATTTTGAAATCAAGATTCAAAATTCACTATACGATCCTAAAATTCATGGGAAGAACTGCCGCTTTTTCTGTCAGGACACAGAATACGGTGGAATTATCAGAAGTCTGCATCCTGTGACGGCAGACAATATCGTAAAGCTTACCGGACCGACATGGCGGGGGCTGCTGAATCAAAGAGCAATCAGCCCAGGAAAGAATGACTATGTATATTTAAATGGAGAAGCAAACGCAGTTCTTGATTCTTATATAAAGAAGTTAGGATTGTCAGAACTCTTTTCTGTATCCGGGGAAGACAGCGGGATCGCTTTCAATAACTATCAGGTTCCCCTGCAGTCCATGTTGCTGGATGCATTTACGGAGGCATTGGATACGGTTCAGGCAAGGATTGCGATTCAGTACAAGCAGGGCGAAGCAAATGATAAAGGGTATGTCCTGCTTAGATGCGTTCCCTTCACAGACCACTCAGAAAACATCGAACTGAACGAAGATGGGAGCGTAAAACTTGACATCTTGGATTACCGGAACGGGACAAACCATCTGATCTGTCTCGGAACCGGGGAACTGACGGCACGAAAGCAAGTAGATCTGTATGCATGGCCGGATGGAAGTATCAGGAAAGAGCCTTATTATACAGGACTGGATCTAATTGAAGAATATTATGAAAACACCAGTGCTGATAGTCTTGCAGATTTGGAAGAAGAAGGCAGGAAGAAACTGGCTGAAATCATGGATTATAAAGAATTAAAAATTTCGGTCATTGATACAGATCTTGAACTCGGTGATATCGTCGGAGGCCGTGAACGAATCACAGGGATCAGCATGACCGCTCCGGTCATCCGTAAGGATTTGACAGTGGACGGAAATGGGTGGGTGACAATGGAATACAAGTTGAAAGGAGAGGAGTAAAATGGCGAATTTTGTAAATACAACTCTTATGGATGGATATGCAGGAGGCCCGCATATCACGGAAAAGCAGAGCGGGCTTGCAAATCAGGCAATCATCGGAGAAGCGGATTATGTCCTGGAAGGTGGACAGAATGCAAAGGCTCAGGTTCTGACAAACAATAGCATTCGCATTTTTGATGCTGTGTATAGTATTCAGGGACGCAGAGACGTGATTGCAGCAAATGACTACACGGATGTAACGATAGCGAATGGATCACAGGGAATGAACCGGAATGACATTATTGTGAGGAGATACCGGAAAAACAGCTCATCGGAAATCGAATCAACAGAATATGCAGTAATCAAAGGAACGCCAAGCACAGGGGCAGCTACTGATCCGAGTGTGACAGTGGGGGATATCCGTACAGGTGCGGTGCTACATGAGATGAAGCTCTACCGTGTCCGTCTCGAGGGATTGAACATTGTGTCAGTAGATCAGCTGTTCACGGTGCTGCCGTCAATGGCTACGATGCAGGAAGACATGACTCCGTCCACGGAAACGCTGAAATCAGGAGTGCGGCTGCAGCGGATGGGAAAGTTAAGGATCCTGAATCTTGTGGACACCAGTTCCGCAGCAGACGGAACAATCGTTAATCTTGCGGCGGGTGACCGTCCGGCGAATTATGTATTCGCACCGGCAGTAGTACGAGGGCAGACCTATCCGGACTTTTTTATTTCCGTAACACCGGCAAGCATGGGAACAGGAAAGGTAGGACTTTTCCGTGGAGCCAACGTGCAGATGCAGTATAACGGTTATATCTGTTCGCAGATTGCATGGCTGGTAGATTAGGAGGTGGCGACATGATACTTACATACAATGACGGAACAGACCTGCAGATCCAGTCAGCGTCCATCCAATGTGATGGCACACTGCTGATCAAGACCGTGGCTGACACAGAAGAGAATCTCCGGGGGATGTTTACGGATAAATTGAAGACTCGGAAGATGGTCATTTCTGAGCGTAGTCAGACAGTTGGAGAGTACGAGGGATACACGGCTCTTGAAGGGATTATCAAGTACACAGCCGGTATCACAGGCATCATCCTGTCAAAGCCGGGAGAGACAGTGGCAGAAAAGATGGACGCACTGATTCAGGAAAATGCAGGTTTAAAAGAACAGGTGGAGATGTTGAAAGGATGCATCTTGGAAATGTCTGAAGAGGTGTATCAGTAAAATGGTAACTCTATTAACCAATATATTCATATTAATACAAAATGCAGGAGGTAAAGAAATGATGGCAATGTTATGGGCACAGCAGATTATCTTAGGAAAAAAGACATATGGACAGGTTCCACGGCTCTTGAAGGAGAAGGTAAAAGAGATCCTGGAGGATTCCGGTATGGCGGAGCTTGTAAAAGGGGATGAGGAAAAAGCATGAAAATCAAAGTAGTAAATCAGCGGCTCTATCTTGAGCCGCCTACAAGCACTTATGGGGTTCGCCCGGTGTTTGCAGTCGGATGATTTTGACTTTAAATGCAAAAGGAGGTGAGAAAGATGGATGACGTAATTACAAGGGCAGAACATGAAGAGTTCAAGAAGCGGATCGAGGACGAAAATCATCGTCAGAACAAGCGGATTGAAGTATTGGAAAAGATTACGCAGCAGATTAATTCGCTTACAGTGTCAGTCGAAAAGCTCGCACAGAGTATAGAACTTATGGTAAGCGAGCAGAAGCAGCAAGGGAAACGCTTGGAAACATTAGAAAGTCGAGATGGAGATATGTGGAGAACAGCTGTAAAATACGTTCTTACAACTGCCCTCGGTCTTGTTCTTGGTGCAGCGGCAATGAAATTTGGATTGAAATAAAGGAGACTAACTATGAACATTGAAATATTAATGCAGTATATGAGTTACATATTGGCAGGAATCGGGGTACTGGCTTTCATGGTCAGCGTGATTGTGCAGGTTATTAAGGAAATGCCCGGACTTAAAAAAGTACAGACCAATGCAGTCGCACTGGCTACAGCACTGATCTTGACACCCGTGTCAGTGATCGTACTATGCACATATTATACAGTAGTAATTGAGTGGTATTACATTTTCGCATCATTTATTGCCGCATTTATTGTCTATCTGGTAAGCACTGGTGGTTGGGAACGTGTCACGGAAATGTGGAATCGCAATAAATATAAGAAGAACTAAGTTTGCACCGGTGCAGGAAGGGAGAAAAATATGAGTAAGACAGCAGCAGGATTAATCGCATTTGCAAAAAGTAAGATCGGAACACCCTATGTATATGGGGCAAAGGGTGCAGTGATGAGTCTGGCAAAGATCCAGGCACTCCGGAAAATGTATGGATCTAATTGTGTATGGAAATCAGATGATAAGAAAGCTGGAAGGGTATGCGTAGACTGTTCTGGTCTGATTAGCTGGTATACCGGCATTGTCCGGGGATCAGGACAGTATAAGAGTACAGCAGTTGAGGTGATCCCGATCAGCAAAAGATCTGATGTGCATATCGGCTGGGCAGTATGGATGAATGGGCATATTGGAATCTATCTCGGAAATGATCAGTATATTGCTGCTGATGGATCAGCTTACGGTGTACGGATCGCCAATCTTTCACAGAATGGATTTACGCATCTTCTGAAGCTCTGCGATATCGATTATGGACAGGGAACAACTTCTGCTCCGAAAGAGAGTGCAAAACCATCAGGTGGACACTATAATGCGGCAGTGGTATTCACCTACTGCGTGAAAGCTGACGGAAAGACGTATCCATCCGTGAAGAATCTTGCCGATTATGCAGGAGTCAGGGGAAAGGCGATCACAGACGTTGCAATCATGTGTAACGTGGGAAAAGTCGAATACCGTGTTCATGTTCTTGGTGGAAAGTGGCTGCCATACGTGAGCGGGTTCAATTGGGCTGATCCGGTAAATGGATATGCCGGAAACGGTAAGCCGATTGATGCTATCGAGGTGATCTATATTGCCCCGGATGGCAGCAGCCAGAAAGCACAGTACAGAGTCAGTCCAGTGAACGGCAACTACTATGACTGGCAGTACAATAATGAGACAGGCGGTGGACAGGATGGATATGCCGGAAGCTTTGGGAAGAAAGTTGACAGATTCCAGTTGTTCTGAAATGATTAACAGGTCGGAGGTTTCTCCGGCCTTATTTTTTTGCTTTAAAATACACTAAATCGGTGAAAAAACTATTGACATATACACTGAATTGGTGTATATTATAATTACAGAGAGGAAAGAAAGGAGAGCGAAGCGATGAATATTGAAGAAGCTCGCAAGGCACGGGGGATGTCCAGAAAGGACGTGTCCCGGAAACTCGGGATTCCGTACAGGAGTCTCGAAAATTGGGAGAAGGGGCTTAGCAAATGCCCCGACTATGTAGAACGGCTAGTTGTAGCCGAGATTCTGAGAGGAGGAAAAAAGATGACTGATATCGAAGTATTAATGAAAAATGGATATTCAAAAAGAAAAGCGGAAGAAGAACTTAAAAGAGGCACTGTAGTATTTGAAGGAGAAGACTTTGAAAGACACTTCGATGATTATATGGAAGAATGGGGAGTTGACGAAGACGAGCAAGAAAAGTATAGAAAAATGCTAGAGGAAAAGATAGCAATTCCAGACTGGGGAATTGTCGAAGATAATGGCAACACGTATTATATTATGTGCTGCCTGTAATCTGAAAGGTTGTGATTCCACGTTCACTTTTTTAAAATACACTAAATCGGTGAAAAAAACCATTGACATATACACCGAATTGGTGTATATTATAATTACGGAAAGGAAAGAAAGGAGAACGAAGCAATGAAGTACGATGTAACGTTTAGCTGCGGACACACCGAAACGGTAGAGATTTACGGAAAGGCAGAAGACAGAGAAAAGAAAATTACATATTATGGGAAAAGCGGAATTTGCCGTAAATGCTATGAAAAAATAATGAATGAAAAGAATTCTGAAAACTGTGAAGAAGTAGAAATGAAATACAGCGAATACAAAGAAAACTACGCGGACTGCAAGACAAAGGCAGGAAGCTATGATAAAGAAACAAAAACTATAGTTGTATATGTTCCTAAACAGGAAGAAAAGGAAGAAGACTCAAGAGAAGTCTTTGGAAAAGCTCTGAATGCAGCACTGGAAGAACTGAAGGGAGAAAACGAAAATGCAAAGCCGGAAGAAGTAACACCGGTAATGATAGCAAGAGAACTTAACAAGATGGGATACACAGAGGAAGAATTAAAGAAAATGAAAGATGTGCCGGAAACGGTAATGAAGGATGTGCTTGAAAAGAAGGAAGAATGGACAAGGTGAGGTGAATGGTTGTGTATACAAGAGAAAAAGTGGAATTGATCGGAGAAATATATCAGCGAACACTACAAGTATTAAATGGAGGTGTTCATGATCCGTATAACTGGATGTCAGACAGATATCCGATGAAGTGCCTTGTGATGATCTATCCGAGAGCGGTAGCGTTAGGAATACCGGAAAAATTAAACAAGAAGATGATGGAACTCATGGATCTGATCACAATAGAAGAAATGGGGGAGATGATAAAAAAGCAAATGCCACAAGAGATGATATTGTATCTCGAAATCGGAAAGAACAAGGCGAGGGACAAAAGAGAATAAGATTACCCCGGAGCAGTCACTCCGGGGCTGAATATTGTATCATCTGTTTTCGTGTTGCATTTTTGCGTATTTCGTGTTGCATAAGATTGTAAAATACGCTTAAAAAGTCTGAAATAATAGAATCATTTCAGTAAAAGAAAAAGCGGAGAACCTTTATTTTAAAGGCTTTCTCCGCTATCCTTGAAATTACGCACTTTTTTGAAAAAGTGGACCTGGCGGGAATCGAACCCGCGTCCAAAAACCTATCCCATGTACTTCTACTATCATAGTTAGTTCTTTAACATTCCCTCTGCCGCACGAAAACTAACATCCTTACGGGGTCAGTAGCTTCATGATACGCCTGACGGTTCAAAGCTTTGCCGCCATCGTTTCTCACAGGATCGGTGCCAGATTCCTGAAGTGTGAGTGCTTCAGGGCTGACATGCAGCATTTAGGCTGCAGCTAATTCGAAATTATCGTTAGCGTTTAATTTTAAGTTTGCGATTTAACGCA
>ERZ791830.1469-NODE-1469-length-14433-cov-3.846710_pt1 | contig 14433 bp, 17 predicted proteins | sample MGYA00509945_ERZ791830 | MGnify/ENA primary metagenome ERZ791830 (study PRJEB30046, sample SAMN00792021) | human gut metagenome | study: EMG produced TPA metagenomics assembly of the A metagenome-wide association study of gut microbiota in type 2... | reverse complement strand
TTCCTGTGCAGCCTGAACGTCATTATCATCGGTTTCGGCGGCTTTTATGTCATGGAGGGGGAAATGGACTACCGTGACCTGCTGACGTTCTGCCTGTATATTTCCTCCTTCGTCAACCCCATGCGCAAGCTTTCCAGCTTCTCCGAGACATTCGCCAACGGCTTTGCGGGACTGAAGCGCTTTGTGGACGTCATGCGCACCGAACCAACCGTGCAGGATAAGCCCAACGCAAGAGAACTGAAAAACGTCCGGGGGGAAATCAGGGTTGACCATGTTTCCTTCGCCTATGACAGCGATCTGCCGGTGCTTCACGACGTGAATCTGACCGTTGCTCCCGGGGAGACGGTTGCCATTGTCGGCCCCTCCGGCGGCGGCAAGTCCACGCTGTGCCAGCTGATCCCCCGGTTTTACGACGTCAGCTCCGGCTCCATTTCCATTGACGGTCAGGACATCCGGGACGTGACCCAGCGAAGCATTCACGAAAACATCGGCATTGTCCAGCAGGATGTGTTCCTGTTCGCCGACACCATTCTGGAAAACATCCGCTACGGCAAGCCCGACGCCACCATGGAGCAGGTCGTTGACGCGGCCAAAAAGGCGGAGATTTTCGACGACATTCAGGCCATGCCCGATGGCTTCAACACCTACGTGGGCGAGCGGGGAACCCTTCTCTCCGGCGGGCAGAAGCAGCGGATCGCCATCGCCCGTATCTTCCTGAAAAACCCGCCCATTCTGATTCTGGACGAGGCCACCTCCGCGCTGGACTCCGTGACGGAGGCAAAAATCCAGCACGATTTTGACAAGCTTGCGGCAGGTCGGACGACGCTGGTCATCGCACACCGCTTAAGCACCATCCGCAACGCCGACCGCATCATCTCGATTTCCGACGGCGTCATCACGGAATGCGGCACCCACGACGAGCTGCTCAGGAAGGGCGGCATTTATGCCGAGCTGTATAAGACGCAGAATGCACTGGCGTTGGAGACGCTCGGGCAGTAAACGAGCCGGAAGGATAGAAGCCAATTTTCAACATGCTCAGAAATGCAATCACAGATTGCCTAAATGTAAACCGCATGTGGTTTACTCTCGGGAGGGGTGAACTAAAATGGAGACAGAAACCGCAAGAAACTTACCGGCGAAACTGGTTTCTCTGAGAAAGCAAAAAGGGATAACACAGATGGAAGTGGCTAGAGAAACTGAATGTTTCCCGTCAGGCGATATCCCGATGGGAGGTCGGCTCGGCAGTACCAACGACAGATAATCTGAAAGTTTTAAGTGAGCTGTACGGCGTATCTATTGATTATCTGTTGAATGACGCGGCGGAGAATGTCAGCAAGCATAATGAGGTAAAGCAAGATCAATCATCAGCCAGTGAAACGGAAGAGAAAAACGGATTCCGCAACCGCAGGAGATGGTACATTGGCGCTGCGATTGGCTTAGTGCTGATGGCGATTATTTTAGCAGTGGTGGTGACTGCTATTGCTACAGCGAGAAATTCAAAAGGAGAACGAAGTCAAGTCATGCCAATAACGGATTTGACAGTTGCAGAGGAAGACAACTATACAACGTATACGTTCTCCTTCGAATAATCCCATTTGAAAGGGGGTGATGAATATGCGGGTGAAAAGAATAATCTGTATGGTTTTGGCTTGCGTTGCGATTGTGGGAGCAGTTTCAGTGCCTGCAAGTGCGGCCGAAATTGAAATCACTGCCCTTGAAAATTTTACAGACAAATTGATCGCCCCCTTTGCAACAAGATCGTTCAATATGAGCATTCCTGCAAAATCCAAGGTAATAGCGAACAGCAGCTTTCCTTTGGCTGCGTGGGAAACGGTTACCATTAAGGCATCCTATTCTCCTTTTTCTGCAAGCGTAGATTTTGGATTGGTTGATTCTCAGGGAACGTTCTATTACTTCAATGTGACCGATGGAAGCGTGGATAAGACCATACAGGTTGAAGAAAGTGGGGACTATACGCTCCAGATACGGAACAACTCTAATGTAGAAGTAAAGGTGTCTGGCTTTGTGAACTACTGATAAAAGGAAGGTTTGCTATGAAGAAATTATTTGCTTTGGCGTTGACTCTTGTTTTGGTGTTCTCCGTATCCGTCTCTGCCTTTGCGAGTGAAACAAGTGAAGATGATACAGCCTATTTTACTGTTGACGAGCAGCAAATGCTTGAAAACATAAATCCTGTATTTACAACGATGCCGGAAGTCCTTGAATTGAAGAAACAGGGGCGCCTGAATGAATTGACGACAGCAATCGAAGAAGCGTATACATCAAGATACGCTTCAGAGAAGGAAGACTATACTAAGTCTATTGAAAACTGGGGTTTAGCCCTTGATATGACAGTTGAAGAACTGGCTGACGTTGCTCAGAGCTACTTGGATGAAAATTATGATGGCATTCAAATCGAAAGTGCAGCATTTCAGGATTTGGTTAAAGAAATGTTCCAGGGAGACAGTTATCCGCTAATGCTTATGACTGAGGAAGACCCTGATTTTGGCGCACTGTATCTCTATATGTGTATATACTATGACGAAAATATAAGCGACGAAACATGGGACTTTACGAATGCTGTAGAGCAGCCCCTGCAAAGTGCCACGGCGGAGAAAACATTGGAGCAGGTCTTTGAAAATGACTTTGACCGAGATTTTCAGGAAACCGTAACCATGGAGGTGGTGCATGAGGTGGCAGAGAATGCTTCCGTGATGCGCGCACCCGTGAACCCATTGGATGGAAGTGCTATTCAGACTTATGCAAAAACGTGGGCAACCACGTACAATACGGATTCATATGTAACACAGCCGTCTAGTTCTGGGGACTGCACGAATTTTGCTTCTCAGTGTTTGTATGCCGGCGGACTTCCTAAGACGTATAATACTTCGGACCAGACTGCCAACGGGTATGTGAGTACGACTTCAAGATGGTTTTAATTTAACAATTCATCCAGTTCGAAGTATAGTGCATCAACTTCGTGGGTTAGAGTTGTTGATCTATATAGTTACCTCTCGCCTAAATACGCTGTTTTTGAGACGTCGGATGGAACGACAATGAGCAGATATCTGAATAAAGGATTCTTGTTGCAGGGGAAGCCGATCATTGGCCGCTATAACCACAGTGTCATTGTTACAAAGGATTCTAATGGAAATCTGTGCTATTGCGGACATAGTTACGACAGATTAGACGAACCCATCAGCACATTTTATAATGGCTACAATAAATTCCGGGTAGTACAGACGTATTAAATTACAAACGTTGATACTTCCGAACTCCTGAGAAGGATAGTGGAACCGAAAAAATAAGGCTCGCATGTTGCAATATTTAGCAATGCGTGTTTATCCATAACGATACCCCTCTCGTGTAGGCTTGCTGTCCTGCACGAGAGGGAGTTTTGTCTGTTGCTTATTTTACCGGTTCAGCTCAGCTCAAGGCGTTTTTTCTTTATTTCCTGTCCGAACTGCCCGTCCTTTGCGTCTTATAGAGCAGAAGGGCCTTTCACAGAAGCGGGATGCCCCGGAATAGACCCGGGCTTCCCAAGGAGGAACAGCATGAACGATGAACAGATTCTGGACTTGTATTTTGCCAGAGATGAACAGGCGGTGGCGGAAACCGACCGGAAATACGGCGGCTATTGCTTCACCCTCGCCAATTCCATCCTGCACAGCGATCAGGACGCGGAGGAAACCGTGAGCGATACATATTTAAGAGCATGGAACACCATCCCGCCCAAGCGTCCGGGCATCTTCAAAATGTTCCTCGCCAAAATCACCCGGAATCTCGCCTTTTCCCGCTGGCGGAGCATGAACGCCGAGAAGCGGGGCGGCGGGGAGATGACACTGGTGCTGGAAGAGCTGGACGACTGCATTGCCGCGCCCGGCTGTGTGGGGGACAGCATGGATGCCAAGGAGCTGGCCAAGGCCATCCGGGCGTTCCTGAATACCCTCCCGGCGCGGGAGCAGGACATTTTCCTGCGGCGGTACTTCTTCGTGGAGGAAAGCGGCGTGATTGCCCAGCGGTACGGCATGAAGCCTGCCACGGTGCTGCGCACCCTTTCCCGCACCAGGCAGAAGCTCAAAAATTATCTGACACAGGAGGGCTATACGGTATGAAAGCGGAAGAACTGTTTCTCGCCATCGGCGAGGTGGAATCCAGCCGCCTGACGCGCAGTGAGCTGACGGCTACAAGACCCTCCGGTCAAAGGGAACAGGAGGAACCCAAAATGAAGAAAAGAAACGTTTCCCGGATTCTCCGGAATCTGCTGGTGGCGGCGCTGATCGTAAGTCTGCTTGCTGTAACGGCCTATGCGGTGGCGGGCTTTGTGATCTTCGACAGCCCCCAGGACATGATATCCGGTCTGTTCGGCGACAGAACAGGCTATGACCACAAGGATGTGACGCATTTTACAGACCCGGAAAAGCCCGGCGAGGTCTACGACATCCCGGCCTATGACCGGGTGCCGGTGGACGAAAGCGTGGCGGCGTCCGAGGCGGTGCCGCTGGTCAGCCCCGTGGGGCAGAGCATTTCCTGGGAGGGCTACACCCTGACGGTGGACGCCAATATGTACGATCAGGTGACCAAATGCGGCGTGCTGACCTACACTTTGGAGAATCCCGACGGCATTGCCGACTATGCATTACAGGAGAACGGCGAAATTTATTTCCCGGAGGGGGAAATCCTGGACATCAATCAGTACGGCTACAGCTACATCATTCCCGATCAGTCCACGGACACCAAGCTGACGGCGGCGTATTACTACCGGCTGGACAACCCGGAAAGCACCGATCTGGTGCTGAGCTTCACCCAGTGGGCGCCGATCCGTCTGTCGGATTATAAGGAACTGTGGAAACAGACCAAGGAGCAGGTCAAGCAGGAGTTCAGCGAGGACGAGGCGATAGAGCATCTGAAGCAGGCGCTGGGCGACGAATACGAGGAAGTGGCGTCTGGGGTTTCCCGTGAGGAAATCGTGGATACCGGATATGAGAGACTTGTGTACGAGCGGCTGGATGGGCGGTTTGACTGCCCGGAGAAGATCACGATCCCCGAAAAAGCGCTGGGAGAAATGAGCAATCTGACGCTGGCGGACGGGAATATCAAGGTTTCGCCCATTGCCATCTGCGTGGATACCAGAGAAATGCAGGACTATCCAGAAAGATGCATTGGACGGGTGAAGATTTCCTTCAAGGACGGCACGGAGTACGTGGTTATGGACGAGAATGTTGCCAACCATATGTTTGCGGTAGGATACACCGACCGTGACGTCACCTTTATGTTCAACCGCATGATCGACGTGAACGAGATCGCGTCCGTCATTCTGGACGGCGATGTAGAGTTTCGGGTGTCGTAAATAGCAGTATGCCCCCTCCCGGTCGGGAGGGGGCATTGCTGCGTGAATCATTCCGGGTCGGTCAGGAATGGGAGGATGCCATGCAGCTCCTGGTATAGGCCGACGGCGCGGGTGACGCCCAGCGCTTCGCCTTCGATCAGTAGCTCATCTAAATCCTCCGGGGTGCGGAACAGGGTGAAGCGGGCGCTGTCCGCGTCTGTGTGGATTTGGTAGTGGCAATGGAGCCGTTCATCCCGGTGTCCGCCTGAAAGCTGCGCCGACGGGGGCAGGGGAGCTGTGGTGGCTCCTGCGGGTGTCAGGGCAATGGTCTCGCCGTCCAACGCCAGTTCCAGCCAGATTTCCCGGCCATTCCACGGGGCAAGATAATCGGCAAGACTTACATCCGGCGGCACGGGCGGCAGAAAGACCGGGCAGGTCAGCCCCCGCCCGTAAAGCGCGGACACGCCCACGGGGCAGGGGAGGGCTTCGGACAGCCGCTCCGCCAAGAGACCTGATTCCTCATACCCTGGCCGCTGAAAATCAAGCAGAACGCCGCTGCATTCCATTTCTTCCAGCCGGGGGCGCAGCTGGGCAGCGATGGCTTCGGAGTCATGCTCATGGATGGGAGTGATATCGTCCAGAATCACCATGGAGCCGGGGGGCAGGTCTTTCGGCAGATTGGAAAGCCCCGTGGAATAGGGGGAAAAATGACAGGCCATCCAGGCAGTTTTCGGCGGAAGCGTCTCGGTTCCCCGGATTTCCGCCGCTGTCATGGCAAGAAACGGACGAATCGCCATGGACAAATCCTCCTTTCCGTGATATAATATAGGCCGAAATGCGGAGACGGCTCCGCTCTATGAATACTATACGAACCACGGGAGGATATTATGCCCTTTTCTCTACTTCCCAAGATCATCGCAAACCGCCTCACCGACATAACGCCGGAGCTGCTGCACGCCCGTGACATCCGGCTGCTGATGCTGGATTTTGACAATACCATTGTACCCTACACCACCGACGTCCCCACGGCGGAAATGACGGCGTGGCTGGACCGGATGAAGCAGACGGACATCACCGTGTGCATCGTCTCCAACAGCCGCAAGGATCGGGTGCCCCGCTTTTGTCAGGAACACGGTCTTGACTGCATCACCCACGCGAAAAAGCCCTTTTCCAAGGGTATCCGGGAATGTCTGGAAAAATATGACATTCCCGCAAAAAACGCCGCGCTGGTGGGCGATCAGATTTACACCGACACCCTCGGCGCCAACTGCGTCGGTGTGACCTCCATTCTGGTCAGCGCCATCAACAATCACAATTTCTGGCTGAAGGCACGCCACGTGCTGGAACTGCCATTTATTTTATCTGCAAAGAAAAGGAGAATCTGACCATGAAAAATCTTGACAAGTATCTGACCCTGCTGGACGGGGAAGTGGACGGCCTGCTGCTGACCTCCCGCTACAGCCGCCATTACGGCGCGGAATTCGACATCGCCGAGGGCGTTGCCATCGTCACCAAGAAGGGCTGCCGCTACTTCACCGACAGCCGCTACATCGAGTCCGCCGAGAAGAACCTCAAGGGCTTTGAGGTTCTGGAGGTGAACCGGGAGAACAGCTACATCCAGCGCCTGAACACGGCCATTGCCGATTTCGGCGTGACCGCCCTTGGCTATGAGGAGCATTATCTCACCGCAGAGGAGTATTTCCACTACAACGAGAAGCTGAACGCCAAGCTGGTGCCCTTCCACAAGCCCATCTACGCTTTCCGCGGCACCAAGGAAGACTGGGAGCTGGAGCTGATGCGCAAGGCGCAGGCCATCACCGACAGAGCCTTTGCCGAGGTCATCACCCGCATCAAGCCCGGCATGACCGAGCTGGAGCTTCAGGCGGAGCTGATCTACTGCATGTACAAGAACGGCGGCACCGGTCTGGCCTTTGACCCCATCGTGGTATCCGGCCCCAATACCAGCCTGCCCCATGGCGTCGCCGGGGAACGGGTCATTCAGAAGGGCGACTTCGTCACCATGGACTTTGGCGCGTCCTACATGGGTTACTGCTCCGACATGACCCGCACCGTGGCCGTGGGCTACGCCACCGACGAGATGAAGCACGTGTACGATACCGTTCTCAAGGCGCAGCTGACCGCCATCGCCGCCACGAAGGCCGGCGTTCCCGGCAAGGATATTGACGGCGTAGCCCGGAAGGTCATTACCGACGCCGGCTACGGCGAATACTTCGGCCACGGCTACGGCCACAGCCTGGGTCTGGAAATCCATGAGAATCCCAGCCTCAACGCCAGCAACACCGAGCCGCTGCCCGCGGGCGTCGTCTGCTCTGCCGAACCCGGCATCTATCTGCCCGGAAAATTCGGCGTTCGCATTGAGGACGTGACCATTATCACGGAAGAAGGCTGCGAGGATATTACCGGAAGCCCGAAGAACCTGATTATTATCTGATTATTCGGGTTTGCTTCCTCTTTTTACGAAAATGGTATAGCGTGAGCAGTTAAGGAGAATAGGGTGCAAGAACCACTGATTTCTGTTATCGTGCCTGTCTATAATGCGGAAAAGTATCTCAGAAAATGTGTTGCCAGTATCCGTGCGCAGACCTATCGGAATTTGGAGATTATTCTGGTGGATGATGGATCTTGCGACAGAAGCGGGGAGCTGTGCGAAGCCTTTGCTTTGGAGGATTCCAGAATTGTCGTGATTCATAAAGAGAACGGCGGCTTGGGGCCAGCCAGAAACACCGCGCTGGATGCCATGCATGGCGACTATGTTGGATTTGTGGATGCGGACGATTGGATTGACCCGGAAATGTATGAAGTCCTGCTGCAAAGAATGATAACGGAAAATGCGCAGATTTCCTGCTGCGGTACTGCAATCGTTACAGGGGAGAAAATCACAGGATATTTTAACCCTGATATGGACGTCCAGTTTACAGCTGGTGGTACCGATGCTCAGTCGGAACTGATTCGTTGCAGTTGCATAACCAATGCGATGTGGGATAAATTATATGCTGCTGAAATGTTTGATGGGCTACGGCAGAAAAACGTGTATATGGAAGATATGGCTATGCAGCATCTGCTTGTCGCAAGGGCAAAGCGGGTAACCTACATGGCACGGCCGATGTATTACTGGTATCAGTCGGAAAATAGTATTACACGTGGGCATTTTACAACGCGCTTCTTTGAATGGATTACCAGCACCGAGGAACGGCTGGCTTTTTATCAGGAGCATTTCCCGGCGTGTGTCCCGGAGGCCTACAATCAGTATATCGGCCTTTGTATGGATATGCTTCTCATCACTTGGAAGATGCCGGAGTGGAAAGATCAGAATCAGGAGCTTGTCCGGAGAATCGCTGCGCCTCTTACAGGTAATTATGGCGAGGATATGGGAAGAATTACGAAACTTAAGCGGCTTCTGGTCAAAATTCACCCCCAACTGTTTATCTGGCTAAATCCGCTTTTTGAGAAGCTCAAGGCGCGGCAGGGATAGAAGACAGGAAGCGATTTCTGCCCGCAGAAACAATCGCTTCTACACGTTTGATTAAGCTGTGACGGAGAAGGCAAAGAAGAATCCGGATAGGGCGCAATTTTTATTGGATTTTCCTATTGAAAAGTCGAATTTTTTAGGCTATAATACATGTGTAAAATTCTTGCATACACAATTTGCTTTTCCAAGGGAAGGCATCATAGGAGGAAATAGAAAATGATTTCTGCAGGCGAATTTAGAAACGGCGTTACCTTTGATATGGACGGTAAGGTTATGCAGGTCGTGGAGTTCCAGCACGTCAAGCCCGGTAAGGGCGCGGCGTTCGTCCGTGTGAAGATGAAGAACGTCATCACCGGCGCTGTCACCGAGACCAGCTTCAACCCCACCGCCAAGTTCCCCACCGCGTTCGTTGAGCGCAAGAAGATGGAGTATTCCTACAATGACGGCGCCCTGTACTACTTCATGGATCAGGAGACCTATGAGCTGGAGCCCATCGACGCTTCTGCTCTGGACGATTCCTTCAAGTTCGTCAAGGAGAACGACGTCTGCACCATTATGAGCTACAAGGGCAAGGTGTTCGGTGTGGAAGTCCCCAACTTTGCCGACCTGGTGGTCACCAAGACCGAGCCTGGCTTTGCCGGCAACACCGCCACCAACGTCACCAAGCCCGCTACCGTGGAGACCGGCGCTGAGGTGAAGGTGCCTCTCTTCATCAACGAGGGCGACAAGATTCAGATCGACACCCGCACCGGCGAGTACCTGGGTCGCTCCAAGGCTTAATCCATAAAAGCAGGGGACGTTTTTCGCCCCAATTACGTGTAAAGGAGGATCATTATGACGATTTCCGAAAAGTCCGCCTACCTCAAGGGCCTGATGGAGGGCATGAACCTGAACACCGAGTCCAACGAGGGCAAGATGATCGCCGCCATCGTCGACCTGCTGGGAGACATGGCCAAGCGCGTCACCGACATCGAGGAAACCACCATTGCCATTTCCGACGAGCTGGATGAGATCGAGGAAGACCTGGACGCCATCGAGGACTTCATCATGGATGAGGACGATGACGACTACGAGGATTACGACGACGAAGACGAGTGGGATGACGACGAGGATTCCGACGAGGGCTTCGAGTTCGGCGACGAGGAGACCACCATTTATGAGGCGGAATGCCCCAGCTGCGGCGAAGTGGTCGACTTTGACGAAGAGACCCTGGAAAAGGGAAGCATCGTCTGCCCCAACTGCGGCGAGACGCTGGAGTTTTCTCTGGAAGACGAAGAAGAGTGATTTGAAGCTTGAAAACCCAGCCCGAGAAATCTCCGGCTGGGTTTTGCCATAGAGGGGGAAAAGAACGATGCCCGACAGCACGATCACCGAAAAAACCCGGGGCTTCATCACGATTGCTACAGGAGAAGAGAAATATTACCGTTTCGCGGTCAATTTACTGATGTCCTATAGGCTGTATTGCCCCAATCCCATGCCGTTTGCAATCATGTGCGACCAGGAAAATACGTATACCGCTGAATTTGACCAGGCAATATTGTTCAGAAAGTCTGAGCATCCCTATTTTGATAAATTTGAGCTACTAAAGCTGGCACCCTATGATGAAACAATTTTCATCGACGCCGACTGTCTCGCCTATGGTGATTTGAATGAATTCTGGGCGTACTTTGCGGGGGGGGGGGGGACTTCACCGCTGCCGGAATAAACTTCCCCATTGATGATAAAGGCGGACTGTTTCAGAGGGACGAAATAGGGCAGTATCGGGACAGAGTATTCTGGAAACCGAGTATTCACGGTGGGCTGTATTTTATTCGCAAAGGAACGCAGTGCGATGCCATCTACAAGGACTGCCAAAACATCGCAAACCACTATGATGCATATCGATGGCCGGATTACTGCGCACCATACGCCGACGAACCTGTCCTCTGTCTCGCCATGGCGGCGAATGGCTGCCGGGCCTTGGATGCGGATCCTCGCAACTACGGTATTCCCTGGGAAGTAACGGAGATGGACTGTGATATTCTCACTGGAAAATGTTCATACGCGACCGAGTGGCATCCCAGGATAGAACACGGAAGAATGATTCATTGGTCTGTACGGTATTGCGGGAAGCCGCTATATCGCTTTGAGGTGGAAAAGCTCAATCTGATGCTGAAACACCATTCTCGTCCACCTCATGGATCAGAAGGATTTACGCTATGGGAGAAGCTGCTGTATGTTTGCAAGCTGCGCCTGTACGGGATGCGCGCATGGGAGCTGATGACTCGGATTGTGAGAAAGCTTGTCATAATTTTAACGCGGAAGGATAACCGATAAATCCCTTCGCAACCAATATGAAAACTGTCATGGCTTTGGCCATGACAGTTTTCATATTCTCGCATGTTAATCTTAGGCAGCATGACGGCAGATGACTTGCATCCAGCACAGGGACAGAGCGCATCATGCTTCCCGGTAACGGATAAAATCCAGGGTCAGATAGTCCAGGTACACCTGCTTGTCCGGGGTTTTGCCCATGGTGACGCGGTGGCAGTTGACATCCCAGACGGGGAAGTTGTCCAGCTCGCTCTTTTTGATTTCAAAAACGTGGTTCCAGCTTCGGCCTTCCAGATAGGGGGCGTCCTGCTGGACGCGGATGAGTTCCAGACGGCGGAACGTGTAGGTGGGAAAGGCGTTCTTGACGATGGTCTCGAAAAGAAGCTCCGCGTCTCGGACGCTGCCCAGTTCAAAGGTGCTGCGAATCATTGCGCCATAGTCTTGCATACTCAATAACCTCCTTACAGCTTGCTGTATGCCTTGTCCAGAAATTTCTGACTGTTGATGACCACGCGCTGGTGGGTGCCGTGGCCAATCTCATCGGCTTCGTCGAAAGCGCGGACGGCAAAGGTGACGACCTTTCCCTCCACGGCGGTGACCTCGGCCTCTGCCCGGACTTCCAGCCCCACCGGCGTTGCGGAAATGTGTTCAATGTTCAGCGCGGTGCCGACGGTGGTCTGGTCTTCCGAAAGTCCTTCCGCCACGGCGTCGCACGCCGCGCCCTCCATCAGCGCGACCATGCAGGGGGTGGCGTAGACCAGCAGATCGCCGGAGCCGACCTCCTTGGCGGTATCCTCCCGCTCACAGAGGGTTTCGGCGACGCCCTTCATGCCAACGGTAATTCCCATAGGGTATCACGACCTTTCTACAATTTAATAATACTCTAACTTCCGGAAGGTGTCAACGAAAAAGGTTGCTATTTTCCGAAAGGTTTTGTATAATAGCCGCAAGTATAATAATGAGGTGACCGAAATGGTTGTGAGCGACAAATTGAATCTGACGATGCTCTGCGATTTTTACGAGCTGACCATGGGCGCGGGGTATTTTGCCAACGGCTATGCCGACCGCATAACGTATTTTGACCTGTTTTTCCGCCGCTGCCCCGACGGGGGCGGGTTTGCCATCGCGGCCGGTCTGGAGCAGATCGTCCAGTATATTCAGAAGCTGCATTTTGACACGGAGGATATCGCGTACTTGCGGAAGCGGAAGTGCTTCAGCGAGGATTTCCTGAACTATCTGGCCAATTTCAAGTTTACCGGCGATATCTGGGGGGTGCCGGAGGGAACGCCCGTTTTTCCCCGGGAGCCGATCATCACCGTCCGCGCGCCCGCCATTCAGGCACAGCTTGTTGAGACGTATCTGCTGCTGTGCGTGAACCATCAGAGCCTGATTGCCACTAAGGCCAACCGTGTTGTGCGTGCCGCCGAGGGTCGCACGGTGCTGGAATTCGGTTCCCGTCGGGCGCAGGGGGCGGACGCCGCCATCCTGGGCGCGAGAGCCGCGTATATCGGCGGCTGCCACGGCACCGCCTGCACCATTTCCGACCAGCTCTACGGCGTCCATGCGGGCGGCACCATGGCTCACGCCTGGGTGCAGATGTTTGACAGCGAGTACGAGGCGTTCAAGGCCTACGTGCAGATGTTCCCCCACAACGCAACCTTGCTGGTGGACACCTACAACACCCTGAAATCCGGCGTTCCCAACGCCATCCGGGCGTTCAACGAGGTTCTCAAGCCCATGGGCATCACGAAGTGCGGCATCCGTCTGGACTCCGGCGACCTGGCCTATCTGACCCGGGAAGCCCGGAAAATGCTGGACGAGGCCGGATGGACGGACTGCAAGATTTCCGTGTCCAACTCCCTGGACGAATACATCATCCGGGACATTCTCCGGCAGGGCGCGCAGATCGACATGTTCGGCGTGGGCGAACGGCTCATCACTGCAAAGAGCGAGCCGGTATTCGGCGGCGTGTATAAGCTGGCCGCCATCGAGGAGCCGGACGGCACGGTGGTTCCTAAGATCAAGATTTCCGAAAACGTGGAGAAAATCACCAATCCCCACCACAAGAAGCTGTACCGTTTCTACGCCAAGGACACCGGCAAGGCCATTGCCGACTATCTGACGGTTTACGACGAGGTGGTGGACGACAGCAAAGACATGACGATCTTCGACCCGGACGCCACCTGGAAGACCAAGAGGGTCTACAATTTCACGGCCAGAGAATTGCAGGTTCCCATTTTTAAGGACGGCAAGCTGGTTTACAAGCTGCCAAGTCTGGAAGAAATCCGCGCCTACTGCCTTGCCCAGGTGGACACTCTGTGGGATGAGATCAAGCGCTTCGACAATCCCCAGACCTACTTTGTTGACCTGAGCCAGAAGCTCTGGGACATCAAGTATAGCCTGCTGAAATCCAATGGCAAGTAAGCGGACGCCTGCCTCGTCGGTGGCGCTGGGCGGGGTGCTTGCGGCGCTGGCGGTGGTCGTCATGAGCCTGGGGACGATCATCCCCATCGCAACCTATGTCTGCCCTATGCTCTGTGCGCTGCTTCTGCAAGCCGTGCTGAAAACCTGCGGCGTCCGGATTGCCTGGGCGTGGTACGGCGCGGTGGCGATTTTGTCGCTGCTGCTGGCGCCGGACAAGGAAGCCGCGGCGGTGTTCGCGTTTCTGGGCTACTATCCCATCGTCAAGCCACGGCTGGACAAGACGCGGCTTCGCTGGCTGTGGAAAGGGCTGCTGTTCAACGTGTCCGTAGCGGTAATGTACTGGCTGCTGCTGCGGGTGTTCGGACTTACTCAGGTCACGGAGGATTTTGAAGAAATCGGCGCGGTTATGCTGATTATCCTCCTGATTCTGGGGAACGTGACCTTCTTTCTGCTGGATAAGCTGCTGGGAAAGCGGCTTGGAAAGCGAAAGTAGGGGACGCGGAATGTGGTATCTGTACATTCTGCAATGCGGCGACGGGTCACTCTACACCGGCATCACGACGGACGTGGAGAAGCGGCTGGAAGCCCACCGCAGCGGAAAGGGCGCGAAATACACCCGGGGAAGGTCACCGCTGGAACTGAAATACCGGGAAGCCTGCGGCACCCATTCCGACGCCCTGAAGCGGGAATTGGAGATCAAGCATCTTTCCCGGGAGGAAAAGCTGGCCCTGATCGGGGAAACGGAATAATGGTTACGCCCTGCGGGCTGCTCAGAGCTTTCAAAAGCCTGAAATCCCCGCAGGGCGTTGTGTTTTTGATGTGTCATACTGAACTCCAATTAAAATCTTTAGAAAAGATTTTAACTGCCCGAAGGGCA
>ERZ791830.1462-NODE-1462-length-14611-cov-3.074540_pt1 | contig 14611 bp, 9 predicted proteins | sample MGYA00509945_ERZ791830 | MGnify/ENA primary metagenome ERZ791830 (study PRJEB30046, sample SAMN00792021) | human gut metagenome | study: EMG produced TPA metagenomics assembly of the A metagenome-wide association study of gut microbiota in type 2... | reverse complement strand
TATTTGTTCTGCCAACTTATATATTATTTCATTTTTTAAGAATGACTCCTCTGGTAAATTATTTAAAACAGCCATTGTTTTATTGTAATAGCTTTGAAAATTACTTATTAAGTCCTTAGTGCTTTCTATTATTGTTGGAATTATAAAATTAATTATAAATATAATTGCTATTATTGCTATTACATATATTGTGAATATTGCTATTGCTCTAGATTTTCTTTTTATAAATTTGTTTTTTGTCTTTGAATATACTTTTTCCAATTTTTTTGTTGGCATATAGAATAAGTATGCTATTAATATTCCTATTACAAATGGCATTAAAATTGAAAATAATTTTCCAAACCAATTTAATATTTCTCCTAAATTATCTACTGTTTTGTAAACTAATATAACGGCAACAGCAAATACAAACCAATATAACCATTTTGTAATTACACGTTTATTTTCTCCCATTTTTTCCCCTTTCATATTTTAATTTCTAGTCCTATTGGGCAATGGTCACTTCCCAATACTTCTGAGTATATCATTGAATCCTGTATCTGGATTTCTATTGACTTTGAAACAATAAAATAGTCTATTCTCCAGCCAACATTTTTTTCTCTTGCATTTGACATATATGACCACCATGAGTACGCATTTTCTTTTTCTGGGTATAGATATCTAAAAGTGTCAGTAAAACCTATCTTTAATAATTCAGTCATTTTATTTCTTTCTTCATCTGTAAATCCTGCGCTTTTTCTATTTGTTTTTGGATTTTTCAAGTCTATTTCTTCATGTGCTACATTCAAATCGCCACAGTATATTACAGGCTTTATCTTATCTAATTTTATCAGATATTTTTTTATTTCATCTTCCCATAACATCCTATAATCTAATCTTTCCAAGCCTTTTTTTGAATTTGGAGTATAACAATTTACTAAAAAGAATTTTTCAAACTCAAGTGTTATAATTCTTCCCTCCTTGTCATGCTCTTCTATTCCTATTCCATATGTCACATTTATAGGCACCTTTTTGCTAAATACTGCCGTACCTGAATAACCTTTTTTTAATGCACTATTCCAATATTGCTTATATTTTTTTAAAATATTCTGAATAGTTATATCAATTTGTTCTTCCTGCATTTTTGTTTCCTGAATGCAAAAAATATCTGCATCTATTTGTTTAAAAAAAGTTTCAAATCCTTTTGTAATATTAGCTCTTAACCCATTAACATTCCATGATATTAGTTTCATTTTTCTTCCTCAATTCATTTTTACTTTTACTATAATATCAAAAAAGAAGCGTATATGCAAGCATTTTACTTAGCAATTACTCTAATTGATATTAAAATAAATCGGCTATCGTAAATGTGATAACCGATTATATTATTAAAATTCATATACATAACATTCTAAATATCTTCTACCAAATTGTAGTGCAGAACTATGTGAATTATAGAAAATATCTAATCTATCACTTGATATTGCTCCACCTCTGTCTTGAACCACAAACCATCCACCATTTGGTTTATCTTTAAAATATGGTATATATATAACTGTTCCTATTGGATATACCGAACCTGCTGCTAATGTGTACCATTGAGATGCTAATGCACCAGATGATGTTATACCATTTGTTTTACCACAGCAACTCATACATGGACAATATGCCGAAGTATTAAAAGTTGCAACTTTTGGTGTTATTCCTTCTACTTTTTTTGCCAATGTTGTAGATGCTGTTGTCGCTGGGTTTGTGCTAGCTGTTCTTAGGTTTGAACTTCTTGATGTAATCTGTCTTGTTCTTACTTCAACAATTTTGTTTATTGGTTCTTTTATAATTTCGCTAGATATTTCTGTTTTTTCTATTTCTACATCATTTTGATATTTTATTTTATATGTTACTTTTTTTAGTCCATCAACACCATTTTGTATTATTCTGTCTTGCTTTGTTCCAGAACCTGTTGATACGTCTTTAGTAATAGTTTCATATGGTATTTTTACTTCCACAGTTACTATTTTTTCAATTATTTGTTCATAATTTTTTAAAATATCTTCTGTTTTAATATTCTCTGAGCATTCTATTTCCGTAGCTATTTCAACTTCTTCATCTGTGTTTTTAAATATTTTTATAGTATTGTTTGATGAAAGTTCTTCGTCTAAACTTGGAATAACCTTTTCATCTTCCAATATTATAATATGGTTTTCATCTAATATTTCTGAAATTTTAGTTTTTGAAGATAATACATTCATTTCATAACCACTTGATAATATTATTTTTACGCTATTTAATTTAACATTTCCTGCAACTACTGCTATGCTTGTTAAAAATAAAAATATTAAGCTTATGGCAATGATTCTTTTCAGCGATATAGATGCTTTCTCATCATTTTTCATAAGAAATTTGTTCCCTCCTTTAAAAGCAACAATTATATTATACCATTTATTAGCAGATCTGTCAAATTTAACTTTTCTACTATTTTCGCGTTAACATCATTTTTACCTCTTTTTCCACATTATTTCTTTGTATTCTTAATATAACTTCATCTCCCACATTTTTAGTATAAATATATTTTCTTAAGTCACTCATCTTCTCTAGTGTTATATTATCTATTTTAATTATTATATCTTTTTCTCTCAATCCTGCATTATACGCTGATGAACCCTTACTAACTTGAACAACATATATGCCTGTATCAAACTTTAAATTTTTATCTATATATGGTATCACATTTTTATCATAGGCAAATATTCCAATACTTGCTTCTTCAAATTTTCCCTGTATTGCCAATTTTTCTATTATTGTTTTAATAAGATTTATTGGCACAGCAAATCCTATTCCTTCTGCTGAACTAATTTTTATAGTATTTATTCCTATTACTTCTCCATCTATATTTATTAATGGTCCTCCACTATTTCCTAAATTTATTGTTGCATCTGTTTGAATTAAATTGCTCATATAAGAAGCATCTTCATCTTCTTCTATTTTAATGGTTCTATTTACTGCACTTATTATACCAGATGTTACTGTTCTTTCAAACTCAAATCCAATTGGATTTCCTATTGCATATACTTTTTCACCAACTTTGATATTATCAGAATCTCCTAATACTGCATATTTCATATTTTTACATGATATCTTTAAAATAGATAAATCTATATTAACATCAGACCATACCACATTCCCTGTAAATGTTTCACCAGACTCTAATGTTACATAGCACGTGCTATACTTTTCCCCAGAAACATGTGCATTGGTTAATATATATCCATTATCTGTTACCACTACACCTGTGCCTAACCCAAGTTTTGATGTACTATCCTTTAAAAAAATGCTACTACCAACATTTTTTACTTTTGATATTCCTACAACATTTGATGTTGCTTTTTCTATAACATCAACCGCTTCTTTATTTTCCTTTTTTTCTTCCTCCACAGTTCTTAATGTTCTTACCGCTTCTGGTGGCTGATTGGTTTCATTTATATCTATTTTCTCATAAAATTTATATAGTATTATACCACTAGCAATTATAAACATAAAGATGATTACTATTAAGATTTTATTTTTTGATGATTTTTTTCTTCTTTTCGCAATGTATGCTTCCATATCTTTCCTCCCCATATAATATAATTTTTACCATTTTTCAAAAAATTAAACAAAAATTTTGCATCTATTTTTGATTACTATTTAATATATTATACAGATAAAACGCCGAAGTATAAGTTTTTAATCCCATCAAAACTTATGCCTCTGCACATGCAGATAATATAACTCTTAAAAACATTACCCGGTAACCTTTTTTGTTAATTTTATGTGTATTTTATTGAATTTTTAATATATGTATGATATTATATTAGTTATATTATTGAGGTATTTTTATATTGCCTTAAAAGAAAGGATGGATATTAAAATGGGATGGATTATTTTAATAATTGTTGTTCTTATATTGGTTTTCCTAATAAATATATACAATAATCTTGTTTCGCTAAGACAAAAAGTTAAAAATGCTTGGAGCCAAATAGAAATACAATTGCAAAGAAGATTTGACCTAATTCCTAATCTTGTTGAGACTGTTAAGGGATATATGGGACACGAAAGTAATATTTTAACAAAAGTTGCAGAACTTCGTACTGCATGGGCAAATGCAAAAACTGTAGCAGAAAAATCTAATTTAGACACTCAACTTTCTGATACTTTAAAAACAATTATGGCTGTTTCAGAAGCTTATCCTGATTTAAAAGCAAATCAAAATTTTATAAGTTTACAACAAGAACTTGCTAACACGGAAAATAAAATTTCTTATTCTAGACAATTCTATAATGACATTGTAACTACATATAATACAAAGATTCAAGTATTTCCTTCAAACATTGTAGCTGGATTGTTTAATTTTACACAAGAAACTTTATTTGAAGTAGATAACCCAGAAGCTAGAAAAAATGTAAAAGTTGATTTTAATAACTAGAATTTATACATAAAAAACATAGTGTATTTAATTGTAATACACTATGTTTTTTGTTTACTAAACATGTATGTTTTAAAATTTCCAATTATTATATGTAATTTCTGCAATTTTTTCTGGTTCAATTTGCTTTACTTGTGCTATTTTTTCTACTAAATACTTTAAATTCCTTGAGTCATTTCTTGTCCCTCTATTAGGTTCTGGCGCCAAATATGGGCTATCCGTTTCAATAAGCATTTTTTCTAATGGTATCATTTGTATTATTTCATCTGCATTTTTAGAATTTTTGAATGTTATTGGTCCTGCTAGCGAAATGTAAAACCCTAGTTTTAGTCCTTCTTTTACAAGTTCTATGTTTAATGGGCAACAGTGAAATACTCCCTTCTTACTTGGTGTATTTTCCTTTAAAATTCTTATAGTATCCATAACCGCTTCTCTTGTATGTATTATTATTGGTAAATTCAGCTTGTTCGCTAATTTTATTTGGTTAATAAACGCCATTTGTTGTAGTTCTTTGTTTTCTTTATTCCAATAATAGTCGAGTCCGATTTCTCCAATGCCAACAACTTTATCGGCTTTTGCTATATCTTCTATTTCTTTTATTTGCTTTATTATTTCATTTTCTGTTTTTAATATATCATTTGGAGATATTCCACATATAGCATATATAAAATCATATTTGTTTGATAAGTCTATTGCCTTTTTAGAAGATTCTATATCATAACCTGCAACTATAATTTTTGTTATTCCAGCTTCATATATTTCATGTAATATTTTTTCTCTGTCCTCATCAAATTTTTCATCATTATAGTGTGAATGTGAATCGAAAAACCTCATTTTAGACTTTGCATCCTTTCCTAAATAGTTATCTTTGTTACAAATACTCTATTAATTATCTAATATTAAAGTAAAGCTTGCCATTGCGTAGTTTTCTATATGTGATATACTCAAATCCTGGCTTATTATTTTTTTTATTTCTAATTTACTTATATCTGCTATTGGCCTTCCTTTTTCATCATTATATATCTCTATATTTTTCCATAACCAGTTAGAAGTATTGTTTATATTTTTAGAAATCGCTTTAAATATAGCTTCTTTTGCCGCAAATCTTGCCGCATAATGTTGATACTTCATTTTATTAGTTTTTTCGCAATATTCTTGTTCTTTTTCTGTGAATATTCTATCCACAAAAACCTGTCCTATCTGCTCAATACTTTCCTTTATTCTATTTACCTCTATTATATCTACACCTGTTCTTATCTCCATCTAAATTCTCCCTTATATAAGATTTTATCTGATTGAACTTTTTTATTTTCCAAATAGGTTCATAAGTGTGACAATAAATATAGCTATTACTATTATTGCAATTATTTTATTTCCCTTTGCAATTCTTTCTATATTGTAATTTTTATAAAGTATATCATATTTATTTTTTAATCTTAGGTATGTCTCTTCTAGCAATAAACTTTCTCTTTCCTTTTCTTCTATACTTATTCCAAGCTCATTGTTGGTTATTTCTTGTATCCATATGAATTTTGTAAAATTTATAAATTGCTCCTTGATCTTCTCAAAATTGTTGCTCATATTAAACTCATATATTAACTTTTTTAGATATATTTTTTTGTATATGTTAAATATATAATGATATAAATATTTATTCTCATATTCAAATGGCAGTTTTGTATAATTATCTGTATTTATATCTGATGCCATTACCACTGCACTCCAGCTTGTAAACCCAAATTTTACATATCTTTGTTCAATTTCCTTTACCTTGCTATTTGTTTTAGAGTTTGCATTTGCTATATTGGCATAATTTAAAAATCTTTCATTTAGTACAGTATTATTTGTACTTTCGTTCCAACAATTTTGATCTAAGCATACATATGAATATGTAATAAACCTTTCAGTATCTACATTTATTTTTTTTGCTCCTGTACTATTGCCTGCTATTTCTTTTATCAAACTTGAAAAATCCCTTATATCTTTAAAAGTGCTTGTTTGTATTCGTATGTTTTCATATTCCCTTAGTTGTGATAAATTTGAGTTTATATCTCTGAACTTATAATTAAAATTCAATACGTCATCTAAATTGTTTTCTCCATTTAAAACAGTTTTAAATGTTAAAAAGCATATACCTGTATTAAAGCAAATAACCTCCATTTTTAAAATATCAAAAAATATACCGTTCTGTTCTCCTACTTTTCCTTGTATATTTTTCTCTAATTCATATTCAAAAATTGTACAAGGATATTTTGAAAGTATTGCACTCTGCATCTTGCTTTCCATATTTTGAAGCTCATTTATTTTTTGAGTTGATAGTCCAAATGTCCAAAACATATAATCTCTTATATTTGGTAAAAAATATGTGTATATATCAAAATCTTTTATTCTATCAAATGTTTTTAATTTACACTTAGGATTTCTTATAAGCTTTAGCATATATTTATTGTATTTATTCGGTTCTATAATATACGGATATATGAAATACGTATATTGATATTTAATCTTTTGTTCCATCTGTATGCTTGCTCCTCCTATAATTTATTTTTCATCTGTATAATAATTTAAGTTTAAATCTTGGCCTCTATGCCATTTTCCTATAAAGTCTATTAATATACTGTTTTCTAATGAGTATGCTGGTGATATTGTGACTTCTCCTTTTGAATTAACGCATCCCCATAATCCATCTTTTTTTACACTTGCATATCCAAATTCATTTTGTTCTGTTGCATCATCATATATATAGTCAACCATTACTATACCATCTTTATTTACAAAACCATATTTCTTATCTTTTTTTGATAAAAATAATGTGTTACCTTTTAGTAATTCTATGTTAGATTTTTCCTCAAATTTAAAATTATAATATTTATATTCATCGTTTATTCTAATCTTCATATATCCTAAATCTTTGTTAATTTCTGTTACAATTCCATTTAATTTAACATTAAAGTCTCTGTCTATTAAATCTGAATTAATATTTTCTTTTGAACCCTCGTAGAAATCCACATCACTTCTATATATCAAGTTATTATATACAAAATCCAATTTTGTTTGTCCTGCTACATTTACAATCCCATATTTGCCTTCTAGTTTAGCAATGTAGTTATCCGCATATGTAAATTTTATATCTTCATATTTAGTTTCTAGCTTTGTATCTCCAGAAATTGTCATTATTCCATATTTTCCATTTTTCTGAATTACAACATTTTCTCCATTTATTGATTTTACATCATCAAATTTTTCTTCTAAATATGAATTACCTGTTGTATCTACTATTTTCCATTTTCCATCTTGTTTTACTACAAATCTACCATTGCCATATATCTGTTTTACTTCATCATATTTAGCTTCAAGCGCAACTGATTTGTCCCAATTTATTACTCCATATTTTTCATTTTGCACTATAAATCCTTCTTCATATTTATTTCCTAGTTGTTTTATAGCTTTATATTGGTTTGGTATTACTATGTTTCCTATGTCATCAACTAATCCAAGCTTTCCATCTTTGTCTGTTATCAAGCTATTTTTTATTCCTTTTAATGTTGTAATTGAATTATACTCACATTTTAATAATTCATTTCCTTTATAATTTATTAATCCATATTTTCCATCTTTTTTTACTAACAAGACATCAGATTCATACCACAAATTATTATTTTCATCATAATTTTCTAATGCTTGCACAGACTCATACCCTGTAAGTACTTCTTCTTTCTTATCATTTAACACTTTTGTTTTATATAAGCCCTTTTCATAATCTACATCATATGTACAAATAAATATGGCTTTTGATGGGTTTGGGATTATTATTGTTTCATCATATGTTGGTTCTATAACAGTAGTCCCTTTTGAATCTATTACTCCCCATTTATTATTAGTATATACTGCGAAATACTTTTGAACAACTGTCTTTTCCACAGCTCCTTTATTTGATTTTAGTATCTTTCTTATTCCTACAATAAACATTATAATTACTGCAAAAGCTATTATTACAGCAAATACTTTTTTCATGTTTAGTTTTCGTCCTCCACTATATCTTCTTCCTCTTTCCATATATTTTTTCATTCCTTTCAATATAGCTTTTTATACATATATAATATATCATACTTTTTTGTAGAAATATAGTATTTTTTTATTTTTTTTATTAGCAAATAAACGGAACTATAAAAAGTCCCGTTTACTTTATTAATTATTGCATTCTTCTTCACAGTCACATTCTTCTTTTTCTGTGTCTATGTGTATATTTTTGTATTTGCTTAATCCTGTTCCAGCTGGAATTAATTTACCTATTATAACATTTTCTTTTAAGCCTATTAATTCATCTACTTTTCCTTTTACTGCAGCTTCTGTTAACACTCTAGTTGTTTCTTGGAAAGATGCTGCTGATAAAAAGCTCTCTGTTGCAAGTGATGCTTTTGTTATTCCTAATAATACACGTTTATATGTGGCTGGTTTTTTACCTTCTGCTATCATTTTTTCGTTTTCTTCTTCTAGTTCATTTATATCCACTAGTGAACCTGCAAATAGTCCTGTATCCCCATTATCTTCAACTCTAACTCTTTTTAACATTTGTCTACCAATAACTTCAATATGTTTATCGTTAATATCAACACCTTGGTTTCTATAAACTTTTTGAACTTCTTGTACCAAGTATTTATGAACTCCATCAACACCATTTATTGCTAATATTTCATTTGGATTTATAGAACCCTCTGTTAATGACATTCCTGCTTCTACTTCATCCCCGTCTTTTACACGTAATTTTGATCCAAAAGGTATTGAATATGTTTTACTATCATCTTTGCTTGTGACAATAACTTCTTTTTTGCTTTTATCCTCTGAAATTTTTACTTTACCAGAGATTTCTGTTACTATAGCTAATCCCTTTGGTTTTCTAGCTTCAAATAATTCCTCAACTCTAGGAAGACCTTGAGTGATATCTGCAACACCTGCGACACCACCAGAGTGAATTGTTCTCATGGTTAACTGTGTTCCTGGTTCTCCGATAGATTGTGCAGCAATAATACCTACAGCTTCGCCTATGTTTACCTCTGCTCTTGAAGCTAATCCCATTCCATAACATTTGCGACATACACCATGTTTTGTTTTGCACTCTAATACTGTACGAACTTTAACTTTTGTTATTCCTGCTGCAACTATTTTTTCTGCTATTGCTTCTGTTATAAGCTCTTCGGTTGTTACTATTATCTCACCTGTTTCTGGATTCTTTATGTCTTCTAATGGATATCTTCCCAATAAGCGTTCTTCTAGTTTTTCTACTACTTGATTTCCGTCTTTAATATCTGAAAGTTCCATTCCTTCCTTTGTTCCACAGTCATCTTCTCTTACAATTATATCTTGTGCTACATCAACTAATCTTCTTGTTAAGTATCCTGAGTCTGCAGTTCTTAAAGCTGTATCTGCTAAACCTTTTCTAGCACCGTGTGCTGAAATAAAGTACTCAAGAGCATCTAGCCCCTCTCTAAATGATGATGTTATCGGAATTTCAACTGTTTTACCTGTTGTACTTGCCATAAGTCCACGCATACCTGCTATTTGTCTTAATTGGTTTATGTTACCTCTGGCTCCTGATTGCGACATCATATATACTGGGTTTAATTCTTCAAAATTACTCTTCATTGCTTCTGTAACTTCATCTGTTGCTTTTTCCCATATTTTAATTACAGATTGATATCTTTCTTCGTCAGTAATTAAACCACGTTTATATTGTTTTAATACGTCATTTACTTTTTCGTTTGCACTAGCTAATATTTGTTTTTTAGCTTCTGGAACTTTTACATCATCAACAGAAACTGTAATAGCACCTATTGTTGAATATTTATATCCTGTTGCCTTAATATAATCTAGTAGTTCTGCTGTTGCATCTAATCCATGTTTGTTTATTGATTTTGCAATTATTTTTCCTAAATTTTTCTTAATAACTGGGAAGTCTATTTCTAATTGGAACTCATTTTCTGGGTTTGTTCTATCTACAAAACCTAAATCCTGTGGAATTCCTTGGTTATATATAATTCTACCAACTGTTGTTTCTATTATTTTATGTTTTTCAACTCCGTCTACTACTTTGCTCATTCTTACATGAATTTTAGCATGCAAACCTAAATCTTTGTTTACATTTGCAATAATTGCCTCTTCTGGAGAAGAAAAATACATTCCTTCGCCTTCTTCACCTTCTACAATCATTGTTAAATAGTAGCTTCCTAAAATCATATCTTGTGTAGGAACAGTTACTGGTTTACCATCTTGTGGTTTTAACAAGTTATTTACAGATAGCATTAAAAATCTTGCTTCTGCTTGTGCTTCTGGTGATAATGGGATATGTATAGCCATTTGGTCACCGTCAAAATCCGCATTAAAAGCTGTACATACTAATGGATGTAATTTTATAGCTCTTCCTTCTACTAAAACTGGCTCAAATGCTTGAATTCCCAATCTATGTAGTGTAGGCGCACGGTTTAATAATACAGGGTGGTCTTTTATAACCTCTTCCAATATGTCCCATACTTCTGGCCTTAGTCTTTCTACCATTCTCTTTGCATTTTTAATATTGTGAGCTATTCCACGTCCAACTAATTCTTTCATTACAAATGGTTTAAATAATTCTACAGCCATTTCTTTTGGAACACCACATTGATATATTTTAAGTTCTGGTCCAACAACTATAACTGAACGTCCTGAATAATCAACACGCTTTCCTAATAAGTTTTGACGGAAACGTCCTTGTTTTCCTTTAAGCATATCTGATAATGATTTCAAAGGTCTTCCACCAGCACCTGTTACTGGTCTTCCTCTCCTACTATTGTCTATTAAAGCATCTACAGATTCCTGTAACATTCTTTTTTCGTTTCTTACAATTATTTCTGGTGCTCCTAACTCTAGTAGCCTTTTTAATCTGTTATTTCTATTTATAACTCTTCTGTATAAGTCATTTAAGTCTGATGTTGCAAATCTACCACCATCTAATTGAACCATAGGTCTTAAATCTGGTGGAATTACAGGTACAACATTCATAACCATCCACTCAGGTTTATTTTCTGATAGTCTAAATGCTTCCACAGTATCTAATCTTTTAATTAGTTTTGCCTTTTTCTGCTCGCTTGCTTTTTCTAATTCTTTTTTTAGTTTTTCAGATAGTTTTTCTATGTCTATTTCTTCTAGTAATTTTCTTATTGCTTCTGCTCCCATTTCTGCTTTAAATGAGCCTTTTCCATATTTCTCTTCTGCTTCATGATATTCTTTTTCTGATAATACTTGTGTCTTTGTTAATGAAGACGTTCCTTTATCTGTAACAATATATGAAGCAAAATATATAACTTTTTCTAGGTTTCTTGGAGAAACATCTAGTAATAAAGCTATTCTACTTGGAATTCCCTTAAAATACCAAATGTGAGCTACTGGTGCAGCAAGTTCAATATGCCCCATTCTTTCACGTCTTACTTTAGATTTTGTTACTTCTACACCACATCTGTCACAAACAATTCCTTTATACCTTACTCTTTTATATTTACCACAATGGCATTCCCAGTCTTTTGTAGGTCCAAATATTCTTTCACAAAAAAGTCCATCTTTTTCTGGTTTTAATGTTCTATAATTAATAGTCTCTGGTTTTTTTACTTCTCCTTTTGACCACTCTCTTACTCTTTCGTCTGATGCAATACCTATTTTAATTTTATCGAAAATTTCTAGTTCATCCACTGCTTTTAGCCCCCTTGACTTCTATTTTCTCTTGTTTCTTAAGCATTTTTACTCAATACACTGCTGTGCAATTCCCTTTTGTCTGCGTAAAAATCCTTTTTGAAACTATTTAATTATTTTACTCGTCTAGCATATCTTGGTCTTCTAGCAAATTCTCTTTGCCTAAGTCTGTATCATCTATTAGTATTTCGTCCTCATCTAGCATTCCGTCTATGTCGTCTAATAGCATATCTTCCCCAAGTTCTTCTCCGTCTTCTTCTATATATCCATCATTTAAGTCATTTTCATCTACAGCATCTTCTTTTCCAGAATCAAAATTAAAATCTATGCCGTCTTCTATATTTTCTTTTAATTCTAATTCCTTGTTATCTTCTGAGTATAGCTTTATGTCTAATCCTAAACTTTGAAGTTCTTTTATTAATACCTTAAATCCTTCTGGTACTCCTGGTTCTGGAACATTTTCTCCTTTTACAATAGCCTCATATGTTTTTACACGTCCAACTACATCATCTGATTTTGTTGTTAGCATTTCTTGCAATGTATAAGCTGCACCATATGCCTCTAATGCCCAAACTTCCATCTCTCCAAAACGTTGTCCACCAAACTGTGCCTTACCTCCTAATGGTTGTTGAGTAATAACTGAATAAGGTCCTGTTGAACGAGCATGTATTTTGTCATCTACTAAATGGTGAAGTTTAAGCATATACATAACACCTACTGTAATTGGGTGGTCAAAAGCTTCTCCTGTTCTTCCATCATATAGTATTGTTTTACCATCTTCTGATAATCCCGCTTTTTTTAATAGTTCTCTTATTTCTTCATCTGTTGCTCCATCAAATACTGGTGTTGCAACTTTCCAGCCCAATGCTTTTGCTGCCATTCCCAAATGTACTTCCAATACTTGACCTAAGTTCATACGAGAAGGTACACCTAATGGGTTTAAAACTATATCTACTGGTGTTCCGTCTGGCAAGAATGGCATATCTTCTTCTGGAAGTATACGAGAAATAACACCTTTATTTCCGTGACGTCCTGCCATTTTATCTCCAACAGATATTTTTCTTTTTGTAGCTATATAACATCTTATTATTTGATTTACGCCAGGTCCTAATTCGTCTGAATTTTCTCTTGTAAATATTTTTATATCGACTATTGTTCCTGCTTCGCCATGTGGTACACGTAATGAAGTATCTCTTACTTCTCTAGCTTTTTCTCCAAATATAGCTCTTAACAATCTTTCTTCTGCTGTAAGCTCTGTTTCGCCTTTTGGAGTTACTTTACCTACTAATATATCTCCTGGTCTTACTTCTGCACCTATTCTTATAATTCCATTTTCGTCTAAGTCTTTTAGGCTATCATCTCCAACGTTTGGAATGTCTCTTGTAATTTCCTCTGGTCCTAATTTTGTGTCACGACATTCACAATCATATTCTTCTATATGAATAGATGTATATACGTCTTCTTTTACCAATCTTTCATTAATTAATACAGCATCCTCGTAATTGTAGCCTTCCCAAGTTGTAAATGCTATTAAAACATTTTTTCCAAGCGCCATTTCGCCATTTTTTGTAGATGGTCCATCTGCTATTAGATCTCCAGCCTTAACTTTTTCTCCCTTTACTACAACTGGTCTTTGGTTAATACATGTTCCACCATTTGTTCTTTTGAATTTTCTTAAACGGTATGTATCTATTTCATCTTTTTTATTTCTAATTCTTATTTCATCACCAGTTACTTTTTCAACTATTCCATCAGATTTTGCAAGTACTGTAATACCAGAATCTCTTGCTGCTCTGTATTCTATACCTGTTCCAACTATTGGCGATTCTGCTGTAAGTAATGGAACCGCTTGACGTTGCATGTTTGATCCCATTAGAGAACGTTTAACATCATCATGCTCTAAGAAAGGAATCATTGCAGCCGCAACAGAAACAAGTTGTTTTGGCGATACATCAACAAAATTAACCTTATCTTTATCTGCAACTGTTATTTCTTCTCTATGTCTTACTCTAATTCTGTCATTTATAAATTTTCCTTCTTCATCAACAGGTTCAGAAGCTTGTGCAATTATATATTTATCTTCTTCATCTGCTGACATATACATAATTTCATCTGTAACTTTTCCGTCAACCACTTTTCTGTATGGTGTTTCTACAAATCCATATTCATTTATAATTGCAAATGAAGAAAGCGCAGATATTAATCCAATGTTTGGTCCTTCTGGTGATTCTACAGGGCAAAGTCTTCCATAATGTGTATAGTGAATATCACGAACTTCAAATCCTGCTCTTTCTCTTGAAAGACCCCCAGGGCCTAATGCAGATATTCTTCTTTTATGTGTTAGCTCAGATAATGGGTTTGTTTGGTCCATAAATTGTGATAATTGTGAACTTCCAAAGAACTCTTTTATTGATGATGTTATTGGTTTTGTATTTATTAATGTTTGTGGAG
>ERZ791830.1452-NODE-1452-length-14721-cov-4.125324_pt1 | contig 14721 bp, 22 predicted proteins | sample MGYA00509945_ERZ791830 | MGnify/ENA primary metagenome ERZ791830 (study PRJEB30046, sample SAMN00792021) | human gut metagenome | study: EMG produced TPA metagenomics assembly of the A metagenome-wide association study of gut microbiota in type 2... | reverse complement strand
TTAACGCCATATCACTCTCCTTTGATGCGAATGTCAGCGACGCGTAATGCGTGTTCTAGGTCAATCAGGTAAAGCCAACTGCCATTTTCTTTAGGTATCATGACTTGTCGCTCATCTGCATTTATCGGGTGTCCATATCGAAGGTCGTAGCGAGTCGGTAATTGAACTTCCCTCGCTTCCAGTTCTGCAATTCGGCACATAGCATCAATATTTGTGTCCTCCAGGCGCTTAATTTCATCCAGCAGCGCCAGTACTACCGACGGTGTGACCTTCATCCGAAACGCCTGCAATTTTTGAGGCGTTGCCACTGTTTCAATTGCTACTGCTGCCTCACGCAGTGCCTGATAGTTAATTTGGGTCACTCTTCATCCTCCAAGTCGGCAACGGCGTCCATCACATCAGAACCGCGAATAACCTCAAAAGCACGGCAGGCCATTTGAAATACCAGTTGCTCTTGCGGATGCGGTGATTCCCAATATTTGAATCCAGGGCGATGCGCGTACCCCATCATTGAATAAAAATCACCAGCAAGCTTAATCGCGGCATCAACAAGCTCTCTGTTAGTCATTCTTTTTCCGCTCACTGGTTGCCTCCTTTGCGAATCTGTTCCGCCCATTCTTCTAGGGATTTCTCCGCATATTCACCGGACAGGCCATCAATCGGGTGTGGTTCATTAGCCAACTCTTCTTTCGCTGACAGAATCATGCGTGTAACGTCGAAAACTTCACGTAAAGACTTATTGATAAATCCGTGATTGAAAGCAGCAGCAAGACGGCTTGCGGTATAGTTAATCCCCTCGTTGCGTGCTTCCGCACGAATTTCAGCCAGGAAAGCATCGGTGGCTGGAGTTTCGCTGTGGTGCAGGGCATCGTTGATAATCATTGCAGCAACACCAGCCTGCCCTGCATCCGTGACCGACACATGCTCAAGAGTTACGGCCATTGCGTGTTTCAGCCCCGCATTCTCCGCCGCCAGCGCCGAAAACTTCTCGTGTGCCAACTTAACAGCTGCATCAGCCTGCTTAATTGACTCAATCGCTTTCTGTTGGTCTTCGGACAGAGCCAAAATCTTGGCCTCCGCTTCAGCAAATTTACGCACCAGATATTCAGCATTTGTTTCATTCACTTTCAGATCTCGTGGTACACATTTCCCGCGAAGAAACCCTTCCATTTCGAAAACATTCATGCGCATGTGCGTAACTCCGATAACTCGTTAAAGCGCTCCATAAACATCCCGTAGGCATGGCTCGGAGCCAGTGGAATAACTTTGAACATTTCTGTTGCCGGGATACCTTCCAGTACTGGCCAGAAAGAGCCATCATCAAGCCCGAGATCGCGGCGTTCGGTTGCCAGCATGATGAGATCGGCATATTTCACTGGCGTGCTCATAACAGGAGGTAACCCGTATTTCTCACGGATTACGGCGTCTATTTTTTCTTCCATCCGTTTATAGTCAGGAAGAAGTCGTTTCAGTGGTGCGGGGATGTCCTGGCAATACGCTTCTGTTGCATCATGCATTAACGCTTCAAAAGCAAATTCCTGCGGCACCAGCTGGCTGCAAAGCACCGCATGCTGGGCGACACTGTAGAAGTGTGAAAGATGTCCTGCAAAGCGACAGATATTTGAAAGGGAAACCGCGATATCGTTAATCACGATGTCGTCTTTATTTATCTTGTCATAATAAAAATGCTTCCCGGAAAAAGTTTTAATAAATGACATTTCGTTCTCCACTTTATATGCGCTGCACCGCGCTGAATTCGGGTAAAAGGAATCCCGCACCATCCGGCGATTATTGAGTTAATTACGTTTCCATAAATGCCCCCGCAGGGGCATTTGCAGTAATGAAATCAGGCGGTGAAAGTACCAATAAAGGTTTCTACTTTGCTGTCTTTGAATTTCTCAACAAGCAGATCACGAAATTCGTTAGCCATATCTTCCTGCACCGCTTCCAGCTGAATAATGCGCAGAACCAGTACAGGACGATCGCCAGTGATAATGCTGAGGCGTAATTTAAACGGACGTTCTTTCAGACCTTCAAACGGAACGCATTTAAATTCAAATGCCACTGGCATAATGTCTTTGGTCTTCGCTTCGACAGATTCCATCAGGGAGCGTTTGCCGCTGAAGTCATTATCTTCAAAATCAGCGGTCTGGTTTGCTTCAATCGTGATTTTACGGACTGCCGCAGCCGCTTTTGTTGCCTGAATAGCGTCACCATTAGCATCAAAGCCCACAAGGTAGTCGGCCCAGTCTTCAATCCATTCTGCCAGTGACTTCTGGGAGTTACGCTCGTCGTTAACAGACAGCAGGGCAGAGAACGGTGCTGTCTTTTTCAGTTTGAGAGTGGCGGTGTTATCTGCGTGACCTGGTTCATCAATAGTACCCAGGTTAAGTACACTGACGGCACGCATATTATCAGCATCGATAAAGCAGCGGGTGCCTTCATCTGCAAGATCTTTAGAATAACGGGTAAAGTCATCGATGCTGGCAGTGGAAAGCGCACCACGGAAACGGAAGCGATTTAAATTAAATTTTTCCAGATCATGAATGCGGAAATTCTCAGGCAATGCCACAGCATCGGCACCAATCTTACTGATAATTTCATTAACACCCTGAGCAGAAATAAGGGCATGGATTTGATTAATTGCGGTTGCGTCTAAGTTCTGAGACATAATAAGTCCTCACTATATAAAGATATTCAGTGATGAGATAAATAATCAGTTAATTAAGAACGATATTAATGACCTGCTGCGCGTAGTTTTCCGTCAGGTTCACCGGCAAGAGTCAGTAATTGTCCCTGGTCTTCCTGCAGAATAGTCAGGCGACCACCGCGATTGACATACATCGGCGTTTCGGTGGTGTCTTCTTCGGAAATTTTGCCGCGGTTAGTCGGGCGAACATATGAGAGTTTGTGTTTGATTTTCACACGGTTCTCATCAAATGGTTCGATTTCCAGGTTGAGTGAGACCTTACCTTTGGTTTTCGTGTTCATCACACCGGAAGCGACTTCACTGAGAACTGCGCCGATTTTGGTTTCAAATACGCCGCCGTCCAGCTCCCCGATAAATGCCTGCACATCAGTACTGCGTTCGCTAGCCATTTTGCTGCTCCTCATCATATCGACCCTGAAAGGTCGGTTGGTTTCTCCACAAAACAGAGAAGAACACCTGCGGTGGCAGCCGCCCGGATGGATTGGGTTATGAGCCCGTCGTCCGGTGATGCTCTTCTCTGTTTTGTAAAAAGAGCGGTACCAGCCGGAAGCAAGTGTACAAACTGGTACCGCCAAAGCAGTGGCTGTTGTGGTGGGGTTGTCACTCAGGCGTATGGTCAACCTGACAATCCGGTGTCCTCAACGGGGAAAGAGTAACCCCGCCATACTTACCGCCGCGCCATTTCGCGGATTACCACAACGCTGAGAGCACTTAGCCAGTTACGGCACCACACTTTGTCGCGGCTCCATAAATGCCCTCATCGTTGCACCCTGGTCTCTTCCCAAGCGTCAAACCGAATCGCCACGCTGGTTAGGCGTCTTATCAGCATCATCATTGACTTGCACATTCCGGCTACCTGGTTTGTTTGCCCGAGCAAGGAGTGGATTGTCCCCTTTAACGTCCCCAGACCGCTAACGACGCATGTGCCATACGCCGTGTTACAACCAACCTTTCGTTAACAACAGTCTGTTGTTTGTTCAGATAATGATGCTACTAAAAGTAGCAAAAATCAACAACAAAAAGTAGAAGTGTGTATTTAATTTTTAGTTTTCTATATAACGTTATGAATTAAAAGGTTTTTCACAGATGGGGGGATGTGGTGTAGTTACGTATAGAAAATATCGAGTGTCTTTTGTTTTGGTTTAATTATTAGGTTAATTAGATAGTAATAATTTTGGGGAAAATAGTGGGAACTATGGATACAACGGGTCAGGAACAGTGTTATTAAGCAGGCTACGAGTATAAAACCCGACCTGTTGGTCGGGCGAGAATTATGTTCGTTCTAAATCATGGTTATTGTATTACAGACACTTGACTACTGTTGAAACATCAGATTCTAGTGCTTCAATTTGTGCTCTATTAGCTTGGGTCGCCATACCATAGATAGTGTAACTCTTATGCTGCAGCCTACTTAAAGGGCATCCCTCATGGTTTATTATTGCTGCAAGAGTATTACCATCTTTGACATTTTGAACTCTCTCGAAAGTAGCCACATTTGTGAACAGATGAGGATGTGTATTTAACAGGTCATCCGTGATTCTTTTGATCTCTTCTGCATGTGATTTGAATGCTTTTGCTGCATCACTTTCATTAGTTCTTGAGCGGTTTTGTACGAAAAGGTGTAGTTCAGGTAGTTCGATAAGGTTTTGCTTTGCTTCTTTGTTGAAATCTAAGAACATTTCATCTTGTTCTGACTTGTCAATAGACACTCCATAAATAAGTTTAACAAGGTTTTTTATTCCGCGAATTGATGCAGCATCGGCAGTGCAAGGGATAATTATTCTATTTGCCGCGACTACTCCCAATTCTGTGTAGCTGGCAAAACTTGGATTACAATCAATAAAAAATGTTTTTGCTCTGTCAGAAATGTTTTTATCGGCTTCAAAAGATGCTATTAGATCTACCAGCAAAGATCGGCTTTTCTTCCATGCTTCTTTTACTGGGGATGAGCCAATGTGAGATATTAAGCGTGAACAGATATCAAGATCGACATCACCAGGAAGAATATATAAGTTCTCTGGCATTTTTGCATTAACATCATGGGCTCGTACAAAGTAAGAAGATTCATTTCCTAAACGAGACAAAGGAGATTTGCTAAAACGCTCCTTGATATAACCTGCGATTGTAACATTTCTGTCTCGCAATTTATTTAGATTTTCTTCCCCGGTACCATTGCCACCAAGAATAATTTCTGAAACGTTTGATTGAGGGCATGAGTCAATAACCACAACATCTTGATCCGGATGAGATATAGCAAACTCAACGGCAAGATTATATGTAAGAAAAGTTTTTCCTACACCACCTTTGTTGTTCCATACTAAATATTTTGTATTGGTGGAAATCATATCTGCTACCCCATCTGTCGCTTCAGTACGTTCATTAATCATTATCGTATCCTGTTGTATAGAATTGTCTATTATTTATGTTTTATTTTGGTTTTTTTTGTGTTAGTAACGCACCCAAAGATAACATATGGTCTTTATCTTTTCTTACTTAGGGTAACAGCTCAGTGTTAATCCATTTTTATGGACCAATGTGCCAAATAAAATTTGTATAAAGATTTTCTATCCTTATCTTTTATCATCTGTGCTCGTTTGCTTTAACGATTGCTAGATGCCTAATTAAAGTCGATTATATTTAATCGACTCATGAATCAGTGCCTTACCCATAACATAAAGCTGATCTTGCGACTTCTCATCAATGTACCATTTCTCATAGGCGGGGTTATCCGAAAGAACAGCTAGTTTGTTGCCTTGCATTTGTAGACGTTTAACATGGAAAGTCTTACCGTAAACGAAAGAGTAAACTCCATCAGTCTGGAAGTGGCGAACGGAAATGTCGACAAACAATCGATCCCCGGAAACAAGAGTTGGGGACATACTATCTCCATTTACCGTCATAACTTTTATATCATTCTGAGAACGGTTTCCGAAAAGAGAACGGGCATGTTCAGTTGTGAACTCAATGGCGTAGAGCACATCAACATAGTCTGAAAGCATATAGGTCCCAGGTCCTGCGCTAACGCTAAGATCCAAAACTTCTATCCTGTATACATCGGGCTTTGTTGGATTGGGGATGCTTGCCATTTCCTTACATTCCTCTCTATCTCCAACACCATATTCTAGATATGAAGCTGATACTCCAAGAGCCAACGCAAGTTTACTCATGACAGAGACACGTGGCTTCGCTGCGCCGATTGTGTATCGACGAGCCATTTCATATGTAACGCCCACAAGACTTTTGAGTTGAGTGACAGAGATTCCTTTGATTGTCATCAATTCGTTTAGTCTCTTGGCGAAATCTGGATACTTCTGTTCTTCTACCATAGGTAGAAGATTACTCACATCGCACGCGCTAGTCATTTCTATTTTAAGTAGTTGCAATTTGCTATTTTAAGTAGCATTATCCCTCTGAATTTCAGAGGAGAAAGGTATGTCATCTCAAAACTACACAGAGAAAGCAGTAAAGGCTGCGGGAAAATCTTTATCTGAAGTAGCCCGTCGCTTTGGTTTTAAGTCCACTCAATCCGTCGCCAATTGGGTAATTAACAATCAAGTCCCGTCAGAACGGGTTTTACAACTTTGTGAGTTGGGAAACTGGTCCGTGACCCCTCATGAACTGCGTCCTGATATTTACCCCAATCCAAATGATGGATTACCTGAGTGCTATTAAAAAGTTAGCGGTTCAACTGCGTAAACGTAACCACAGAAACGAGGAATTAACCGTGGGTAAAGAACCTGAATGGAAAGTTGATAAGCAACCAGCATGGCTGGTGGCAGCAATACGAAGAACGATTGCTGATTTACCTCATGGCTATGAGGAAGCAGCGGAAATTCTTGGTTTGTATAAATCTGATGATATCACCCCAGCGAAAGATCAATTGCATAACAGACTGCGTAGCGGTGGGGATCAAATTTTTCCACTTGAGTGGGCCATGGTTTTACAGGATGCCAGTGGTACCAGGCATGTAACGGATGCGATAGCGCGTCGTTGTAATGGGGTGTTTGTGCCGCTGGTGGACATTGATGACATTGACAATGGTGACATTAATCAGCGGCTGATGGAGTCAATAGAATGGATTGGCAAGCATTCCCAGTACTTACGCAAGGCAACTGCTGATGGAGTTATTGACCAGGCTGAGCGTGAGCAAATCGAAGAGAACAGCTACCAAGTAATGGCGAAGTGGCAGGAGCATTTAACACTGTTATTTCGTGTTTTTTGTGCGCCGGAAAAGAGTAACGCCCGCGAGTGTGCAGCTCCGGGCGTCGTGGCGTCGATTGCTTCTGGTTGTGGAGAAACTAACGCATGAACAGTTTAACGGCAAATAACCGTTTGTCGCAACAGCTGGTGGTCAGCGTCGCTGAACACCTGTTGTTACGGCATGAATGCAGATTACCAAATCACCTGGCTGTAAGTAACCACAGAGAACTTTACCTGACTGTGGGGGGCGAGTTGTGCAGGAACTTAACCGCTGGTTTCGTGACGGAAGAGGGCTTTATGTCCATGTTATTCGTTGGGAGCCAGAAACACAGCGCGTTATCTATCTTCGCAAAGACTACCCGCATGAGTGCTTTAGTCCTTTGTGGAAATTCAGGCGTGATTTTGTTGAGTGTGAAGGAACACCAGCATATTGATTCTGCAATTCCGGGACGTTACACTGTTCCGGCACCTTATAAAGCGGGTGCCGGGCGTGGAAACCCGAAATTCAATATAGAGCACAACCGCGCTCATGCGGTTTTTTCGTGTCATGAGCATCGTTACGCCCAAATTATGGTGGGGCGTGCAGGGCCAACTTCGGTTGGGCCGGGTTCTATGTTGACCGGTATTTCCACCCCTGTACGTCTCACCACCTATATGGTCGTGGAAAGCCTTGGTGGTGAGTTCATTGAATTCAACATAGGGGCTGTCACCATGACTACTCTCCCAACCCAATCTCACCCTGAAATCACGATTATCAATGGTCGCGTTGTCACCACATCTCTTGCAGTAGCTAATTACTTTACTAAACGGCATGAGCGGGTTTTAGATAGAATTAGAAACCTCGAATGTTCCGCTGAATTTACTGAACACATTTTTGTGTTAAGTGAATACACCGACGCATCAGGCCGCAAACTCCCTTGTTACCAAATCACCCGCGACGGTTTTGCGTTTCTTGCTATGGGTTTCACGGGTAAACGTGCTGCCAAGTTCAAAGAGGCATACATCAATGCCTTTAACCAGATGGAGAAACAGCTTTCAAAGCCTGCTGTACCGAGCGACGTTGCACATAACGCCAGCGTTCTCTGTTCCTACATTTCATCAATTCATCAGGTCTGGCTGCAGCAGCTTTATCCTATGTTGGCAAAAGCCGAATCTCCGCTGGCTGTTAGCTTATATGACTATATTAATGATGCTTCGGCGCTGGCCTGCCTCATAAATTTGTCGCTGAACCCTTCAGAGGCAAGGGGGCGCAAATGATCCGGAATATTTTCAAACGTTTTACCAATCAGACTTTCCGTTGTCCTCGTCCGGGTCAGTGGTACACCACGCCTGCAGGGCATGTTCTACGTGTTAGCCTGGTTGACCGTGAATGTCAGAAGGTGATTTGTGAACCGCTGGGCCGTAATTACCGCGTCAGTATGCCGCTTATAGCCTTTTGCTCCGGAAAAATGTTTAAGCGTCTGGGAGGTGTGGCGTGAACTGTTTTCAGTTTGTGTGCGGATGTGCTTTCGATAACCCGATTCAGCGCCTGATTATGTTGCGCGTTTTGATGTCGGGTTCTTCAGACGGTGAAGGCGAGAGAGTTATTGATCATCAGGTGCTTGCTGATTTCTGCTGTTGTTCTAAGCAAGCGATATTCAGGGAAACCCTGGCACTGGAAAGAGCTGGTTATCTTCATATCCGAAAAATTGCAACGCTTACTATTGATGCAAAAGCCAGACTACAACCTGCGCGTGGCTACACAATTCTCATGCTGCGGAAGGAGGTTGTATGAGCCGTTACGCCCCCACACCGGAAGTTATGGCTATTGGTCAAATTAATATTTCCGGCAATGTTACACCTGCGACCTGGTGGAAATATATTCGACTACCCAGTGGGCGTCCGGATGCGACGGCTATCGCTCTGCTTTCAGAGATCGTTTACTGGTACCGCCCGACAGAGGTCAGGGATGAGCACACCGGAGCGTTGCTGGGATATCGCAAGCGTTTTCAGGGCGACAAACTGCAAAGAAGCTACCAGGCGTTTGCTGAGCAGTTTGGTTTCGGGAAAAGGGAAACCGCAGATGCGCTGAAGCGTCTGCGCGATGCAGGGTTTATTACTCTGGATTTACGCACGGTGGAAATGCTCGATGGGGTGAAATGCAGCAATATTTTGTTTGTCGGGATCAACCCACAGGCAATTGCGGCCATCACCACACCTTCTTCTGTTTCGCCAGAAAGTAACAGCAATAATGCAATCAGCGATACAGCTATTACGTTAAAACGGAACACCCCCCGACGTCATAACGGAACAGGGGATACGCCGAATGTTGATACAAATACAGAGATTACTACAGAGATTACAACGGAGACTAAAAACACTATTGATGCATCCGCTGACGCGTCTGCGCCAGCGCGTTCTGCCCGACAGGAATATTCACCGGAATTTGAACAGGCCTGGCAGGAATATCCCAAACGTGCTGGTGGCAATTCAAAATCAGCAGCCTTCAAAGCCTGGAAAGCCCGTTTGAACGAGGGGGTAAACCCCGAAACCATGCTGGAAGGTGTGAAACGCTACGCGGGCTGGGTATCTGCGATGGGCAATAGCGGCACACAATTTGTGAAACAGGCTGTCACGTTCTTTGGTCCGGATCGTCATTTCGAAGAATCCTGGGAAGTTCCTGCGGTATCTGCAGCCAGACGCGAGGACCCGTACTTCAAAGCCAGTTACGACAACGTGGACTACAGCCAGATCCCGACAGGATTCAGGGGGTGATCATGAGTCTGATGAACGATGTACAGAAATTCATTGAAGCCCATCCGGGGTGTACTTCAGGTGACATTGCGGATGCTTTTGCTGGTTACTCACGACAGTGCGTTCTGCAGTCAGCAAGCAAGTTACGTCAGAGTGGCCGTGTGGCTCACTGTTGTGAAGGGAAAACACGCAGACATTTCCCACACCAGGCTGAGATATCGCAGGAGGAGAAACTGCAACCTGTTCTTGAAACCATACCTGTGCGCAATTTCTATGTCGGCACTAACGATCCCCGGGTGATTTTGTGCCTGACCCGCCAGGCGGAAGAACTGGAGTCCAGGGGCTTATACCGTCGTGCTGCAACCGTGTGGATGGCGGCATTCCGTGAAAGCCACTCCCAGCCAGAACGAAACAATTTTCTGGCGCGTCGTGAGCGGTGCTTACGGAAAAGCAGAAAGCGCGCTGTAGCGGGTGATGAGTGGTATCTGTCAGGGAATTACGTGGGGGCTTAATGAGTAATAAATATTGCCAGGCGCTGGTGGAACTACGGAACAAACCAGCCCATGAACTGAAGGAAGTGGGCGATCAGTGGCGCACGCCGGACAACATTTTCTGGGGAATTAACACCCTGTTTGGCCCGTTTGTTCTGGATCTGTTTACTGACGGTGATAACGCCAAATGTGCCGCGTATTACACGGCGGAAGACAACGCGCTGGCACATGACTGGTCAGAACGTCTTGCGGAGCTTAAAGGTGCTGCCTTTGGTAATCCCCCGTACAGCCGCGCCAGTCAGCATGAGGGACAATACATCACCGGCATGCGTTACATCATGAAGCATGCCAGTGCCATGCGTGATAAAGGCGGGCGCTATGTTTTCCTGATCAAAGCGGCCACCAGCGAAGTGTGGTGGCCGGAAGATGCAGATCATATTGCTTTTATTCGCGGGCGTATTGGTTTTGAACTGCCAGCCTGGTTTATCCCGAAAGACGAAAAGCAGGTGCCAACAGGTGCTTTCTTCGCTGGTGCTATTGCTGTTTTCGACAAGACCTGGAAGGGAGCGGCAATCAGCTACATCGGGCGCGATGAACTTGAGGCATGTGGTGAGGCATTTCTGGCGCAGGCTCGCCAGCAGGCGGAAAAACTGGTCAGGGAGATGGCGGCATGACGACATTAACTCAATGCCAGCAGCAGGTGCTGGATATGCTGATTTCTTATCAGAAAGAACGTGGCTTCCCGCCAACCAATCAGGAGGTGGCAACCATGCTGGGATACCGTTCGGTGAATGCAGCGGTGGAGCATCTTCGCGCACTGGAGAAAAAAGGCGTCATCACGATAAAGCGTGGCGTGGCCCGGGGGATAACGCTTCATACTGCGATGAAGGACGACGACAGCGAGGCGGTCGGGATTATCCGCGCACTGCTTGCCGGTGAGGAAAACGCAAGGCTGCGTGCAACCCACTGGTTACATGAGAGGGGCCTGAAAGTATGAAGCTAATACTGCCTTTTCCGCCCAGCGTGAACACGTACTGGCGACACCCTAACAAAGGGGCGTTTGCTGGTAAGAGCCTGATAAGCGCGGCGGGGCGAAAATTCCAGAGCGCGGCGTGTGCAGCAATAGTTGAGCAGTTACGTCGTCTGCCGAAACCAACGTCGGCACCTGCTTCAGTGGAGATCGTGTTGTTTCCTCCGGATAACCGGATCCGCGATCTGGACAACTATAACAAGGCGCTGTTTGACGCCCTGACCCACGCGGGTGTGTGGGAAGACGACAGCCAGGTGAAAAGAATGCTGGTGGAGTGGGGACCGGTTATCCCGGAAGGGAAGGTCGAGATCACTATCAGTAAGTACGAAAAAGCGAGTTGCAAATTAGCAACTCGGTAACGGAATTGAGCAACACCCTAAATTTGGGTATTACCTCGTTAAAGATACTGTATTTATGAACAGTGTATCCTTGATAACTATTAAAAATCGCAGTAAGTTCATCCTGCATCAACGAAAAGGGAGTGCAGTCCCGCTCGTGGATAAAAATTTGTGGAGAAACCAATGAATCAGTTGCTTGTAATTGATGGCGTTTCTGTGCGCCAGTACTTCGAATCTAACTACTGTCTTAACGACCTTCAGAAAGCTGCTCTTCTTGCCGCTGGTGAGAATCGCTCCTCCCGTTCGCTGGAAGTTCACGAGTTTATGCGTCGTCCTGAAACGAAGGCTCTTGTGGAATTATTGGAAGAAGAAACTACGGGAGATTCCCGTAGTATTCCTGTCATCACCATTCAGGGGCGCAATGGTGGGACGTATGTCTGTAAAGAGCTGGTCTATGCATATGCAATGTGGATCAGCCCGGCATTCAGCTTAAAAGTGATACGTACTTTTGATGCGCTTCATAATTCATCACCAGAAGAAACCACATCCGACAAAATTAAATCCGGGGTCATTCTGCTTGAATCAGCAGCAAAGACTCTAAATCTGTCAAACTCCTCGAAACTTGGTGCATACCAGAAATTATCAAAGGTAGCTGGTCTTCCTGAACTTATGCCGATCTATGCCATTGATGCACCTGCTGATGCGCCAGATGGTTCAAGCCGCCCTACGCTGTCGCTGAGTGCACTGCTGAAGCAGTATGGTATCCGCCTGACGGCTAATCAGGCATATCACCAGATGGCGAAGCTGGGGATCGTTGAACAACGCGAACGATACAGCCGTACCGCGATTAACAACATCAAAAAATTCTGGTCGCTGACAGCGAAAGGCTGCATGTTCGGCAAGAACATCACCAGTCCTGCAAATCCGCGCGAGACGCAGCCGCATTTCTTCGAATCCCGATTCCCTGAGCTGTTAAAGCTGCTCGATACCGTTCACTGATGGGAGGCGTGGAGCATGAGAATTACACCACCCCATCTGCAGCCAGTTTTATCCAGGGTTAAACGTTTTGTTGAACGAATGCCGGAAGGCGCAACACTGACCCAGATATCACAGAAAGTGCAGGCGTACAGTCTACTGAATAAAAGGGATAAGGAGATACTCATTGGCATTATCCGCGACAGTGGACTTCTGGTCGTTGCGAATGATGGAAGAACTACAACGTTACATCATCCTAAATTTGGACATCAGGCAGTAAATAGTGAAATACCAGTAAAAACAGAGGAACCCGTTGTGATTAAAAAGACCGTTACTCCGGATGAATTACGCAGGCATGCTGAGGAGCTGATCAGGGCTGCGGAAGAAGCAGAGAAGAAATTTAATGATCGTGCGGAAATTAAAAAGCAACTGGATCCTCTGAAACTGGAAATCCTCCAGGCGTATGGAATGGCAAGTCGTAAATTTGATGAGTTTGTTGATGCTATGGCGGATATGGGGAAAGCGGTACAGAAACTGAAACAGATTGTGCTGTGAGGTTCTACGTTGAGAGCACTACTGACCCCTGAAATTGCCCCGCGTATGGGGATCGTATTGTTCAGGCCTGGTTCAGAGCTGATGCCCCTGTTTATGCAGGGGCGTGTCCTGCTGGAGCCTGAGCCGGAGCGTTATTCATCTTTCGCCAGTGGTGCCGTTCCGGCGGCATCACAACCGCTGGCGGATGATCCTGCCGTTCGGGCCGTGTTCCGCAATGAGGCGGTGATCCGTCGTGCTGGTGGCGTGGAATGCCTTGAGAGCTGGTTACTTCGTGAAAAGGGCTGTCAGTGGCCTCATTCCGACTGGCACAGCGAGAACATGACCACAATGCGGCACGCGCCAGGCGCAATCCGTCTGTGCTGGCACTGTGACAATCTCCTCCGTGACCAGTTCACGGAACGGCTGGAATCAATGGCAACGGATAACTGTGCCCGCTGGGTGTTGTCTGTTGTGCGCCGTGATCTTGGTTTTGATGACAGTCACGTTGTGACAATGCCGGAACTGTGCTGGTGGCTGGTTCGTAATGACCTGGCGGATGCCTTACCGGAAAGTGCAGCCCGTAAGGTACTGAGATTACCGAAGACGGTTGTGCCGTCTGTCACCCGGGAAAGTGACCTTGTGCCTTCGGTTCCCGCCACCAGTATTATCCGGGATAAAGCGAAAAAGGTGCTGGCGCTGAAAGTGGATCCGGAGTCGCCGGAGTCTTTTATGTTACGCCCAAAACGTCGCCGCTGGGTTAATGAAAAGTACACGCGCTGGGTTAAGACGCAGCCGTGCGCATGTTGTGGAAAACCTGCTGATGATCCCCACCACCTGATAGGTCACGGTCAGGGCGGAATGGGTACAAAAGCGCATGACCTCTTTGTGTTGCCTTTGTGCAGAAAGCATCACGACGAGCTGCATGCGGATACCGTGGCATTTGAAGAGAAGTATGGCTCCCAGCTGGAGCTGATATTTCGTTTTATCGATCGCGCGCTGGCGATTGGTGTGCTGTCCTGATTTTGTGGAGAAAGTTGATGCGTGATATTCAGATGGTTCTCGAACGCTGGGGGGCATGGGCGGCAAGTGGTAACGCCGGGGTGGACTATTCTCCGATAGCTGCTGGATTTAAAGGCCTTTTACCATCCACCGCTAAACCTCGCCCGGCCTGCAGCGATGATGACGGCCTTATCATCGAAAACTGCCTTACGCGCCTGAAGAAGAAAAAACCGGACGAGTATTCGCTGCTGGTAGCTCATTATCTGCTGCGCATATCAAAAAGGCAGATTGCCAGAACAAGAAAGAAGAGCGAAAAGGCAATACGAATTGAGATGCAGATTGCTGAAGGATTTATTGACGGATGTCTGTCGATGCTGGGTGTAAGGCTGGAGATGGACGACTGGCTGCCCAAAAAAGTAAAAAATGATTAGCGCGGTCCGCAAAAAGTATGTCAGTATGTTAAGAGTGGTTACTACGCCACACAACTTAAACCCGCCGCCTGGCGGGTTTTTTATGACTGAAATCGCATCAGTACAGTAAACGTGCTGGTGGTGAATACCTGTCTTTCAGCTTGCTGGCTTTTTAGACAAGAGTTATTGGTATGTCACGTTAACCGGAAAAGGGAAAAAGACATGCTAAAACAGTAGGATATGACAGAAACCGCCAGAGTGGTGTTTAATGAATTAAGCGTCACCTACCCGGCGACAGTCG
>ERZ791830.1451-NODE-1451-length-14735-cov-2.711717_pt1 | contig 14735 bp, 9 predicted proteins | sample MGYA00509945_ERZ791830 | MGnify/ENA primary metagenome ERZ791830 (study PRJEB30046, sample SAMN00792021) | human gut metagenome | study: EMG produced TPA metagenomics assembly of the A metagenome-wide association study of gut microbiota in type 2... | reverse complement strand
CAGCAGCGCAGCGCCCCGGTAAAAGGCGCTGCCAGCCACAGCCAGCACGCTGCCAAAGCTGCCCTTGTGGCTGTCCCGGACACGGGGCGGGATGCTTTGCCAGACAAATTCTTTGGTGATCTCCACAGCCATCGGTGCACCTCCAAAAAACGATTTTTAATGCCCTCCGCGTTGCTCTGGGCATTTTTAGCGGAATAAATATTTTAAGATCGTCGGTTTGGAAAATCCGCGGATTTTCCAAACCGACTTTTTCATAAAAGAGGAATTTTTCGGAGCGGCCTTTACGCCTGCCCCTGCACAAGGGCGCGGATCTGTTTTTCCACGTTCTGCACTTCTTCGTGGAACATCCGGGCGGACACACGCAGTGCGCCGTGGCCAAGGATGATGACCTGCTCCATGCCGTCCGAGGTCGCCACGCGGACGCGGCGGCTCTTGCCGATTTCATGGGTGACCCGCTCGATGAACATATCCGCGGTCTCCGCCTCCTTGGTGTAGACCACATGGATGTTGTGGTACTGCTCAATGGCGCCGGGGCTGCCGGGCACGCGGTAGGCATCGAACACCAGAATGAGCACGCATTTCTGGTAGCCCTGATAGTTGCACAGGATGTCCATCAACCGACGGCGGGCAGCGTCCAAGCTTTCCTTTGCCAGTGCATTCAGCTCGTCCCACGCAAAAATGATGTTGTAGCCGTCCACCAGCAGATTCTCCGGGCCAATTTCCCATTGCTCAGCGGCAAAATCCGGGCGGTCAGTCTTTTGCACCGGGCGGAACGCCGCCAGCGGATCCCGTTTGATGGGACCGTAGGTGCGCTCAAAAATCTTGAGCAGCTCGGCATCCTCTTCCAGCGTGGCGCGGTAGGCCATGGCGCGGCGCTGGGGTGCAGCCTGTACCTCCGGGCGGGCGGGCTTTGCCTTGCCCCAGCCGCTTTCAACGTGCATATGGCTGCGCACCTCGCTCCACGGCACCACAAAGCCTGCACCGTGGGCGCAGAACACGGAATCGGCGGGGGTTTCCAGATCATGCTCCGGCTGGTAGCCGCTTTCTGCAATGACCTCCTGTGCATTGTGACAGGGCGGTAGCCATCCAGCGTCAGGCTCAGCCGTCCCTTGCCCCGGGTGTAGCTGACTACCTCCATAGGGTAGCTGCGCATGGTGGATACCGGCGCAAAGCCGGTCAGGGTGGCGGTCTCCGCACCGCTTTCCGGCGGGTCAAAGCTGCCCTCCATGCGCTGGATATCGCTCATGGCGCGGCCAATGTTCTCCACCGGCACTTCCAGCCGGAAGGCATACCACGGCTCTAACAGCTGGCTTTTTGCCAGCATCAGCCCCTGCCGCACGGCGCGGTAGGTGGCCTGCCGGAAATCGCCGCCCTCCGTGTGCTTCAGGTGCGCTTTGCCGGTGAGCAGGGTGATCTTTACATCGGTCATCGGTGCGCCGGTCAGAACGCCAAGGTGCTGTTTTTCTTCCAGATGGGTCAAAACCAGCCGCTGCCAGTTTTTGTCCAGCACCTCTTCCCGGCAGTCGGCGGCGAACTGCATCCCGCTGCCCCGGGGCAGCGGTTCCAGCAGCAGATGCACCTCGGCATAGTGGCGCAGCGGCTCGTAGTGGCCTACGCCCTCCATGGGCTCGGTAATGGTCTCCTTATACAAAATGCCGCCCGGGCCAAAAGATACTTCCAACCCGAACCGCTCTGCCAGCAGGCTGCGCAGCACTTCCAGCTGCACCTCGCCCATCAGCTGCACATGGATCTCGGCCAAGCTTTCATTCCACACCACATGGAGCTGCGGCTCTTCCTCCTCCAGCCGGTGCAGCTTGCCCAGCGCGGCGTGCACGTCTGCGCCCTCCGGCAGCAGCACCTGATAGCTGAGCACCGGCTCCAGAACCGGCACTTCGCTGTCCCACTCTGCCCCAAGCCCGGTACCGGGCTTTGCATGGGTCAGTCCGGTCACGGCGCATACCTGTCCCGGGCCGACCGCCTCGGTCAGGGTATACTTTGCGCCGGAGTACAGCCGCAGCTGATTTGCCTTTTCTGCCCACGGCTCGCCGTCCGCTTCGCCGGTAAGCAGGGCTTTCACCTTCAGCTCCCCGCCGGTGACCCGCAGCCATGTCAGGCGTGCGCCCTGCTCATCCTGCGATACCTTGAACACCCTTGCGCCAAAGGCCTGCAGCGCCGGGGCAGGGCGGGTGTAGCGGTCCAGCCCGTCCAGAAGTGCATCCACGCCGTCCAGCCGCAGTGCCGCCCCAAACCAGCACGGAAAAACATGCCGCCGGCTGACTGCAGGGATGATATCAGCATCGGTCAGCGCACCTGCATCCAGCATTTTTTCCATCAGCTGCTCATCGCACAGTGCCAGCGCCTCGTTGCGGGCGGCAGGCTCTGCACCAAAATCCACAAAGCCCTCGCCAAGGCGGTGGTTCAGCTGGCTGAGCAGCTGCTCCCGGGTCATGCCGGGCAGATCCATCTTGTTCACGAACACAAAAGTGGGCACATGGTAGCGCCGCAGCAGCCGCCACAGCGTTTCGGTATGGCTCTGCACGCCGTCCGTTCCGCTGACCACCAGCACGGCATAGTCCAGCACCTGCAGGGTGCGCTCGGTCTCGGTGGAAAAATCCACATGGCCGGGGGTATCCAGCAGGGTGATATCCGTATTGCCCGCAGTAAGCAGCGCCTGCTTGGAAAAGATGGTAATGCCGCGTGCTTTTTCCAAGCTATCGGTGTCCAGAAAGGCGTCCCCATGGTCCACCCGGCCCAGCTTGCGGATGGCACCGGCGCGGTAGAGCATGGCCTCGGAGAGGGTGGTCTTGCCGGAGTCCACATGAGCCAGAATGCCCAGTACGATCTGTTTTTGCGTTGTTTCCATGCGCTGCTCCTACAGGAAGCCGCTTTCATAAGCAGCTCCCAAAAATTATTTCCTGTTTATTGTAGCACGCTTTGGCCGGAAAGGAAAGTTTTCGGGCGCAAATGCCACAGACAAAAAGCAGCACCGGACAGAAAACGCTCTGCCCGGTGCACGTTTTTAACATAAGCTCAGAAAAGATCCAGCATATTGTCCAGATAGATCGCCTCCCGCACCTGCAGCTGGTACTCCGGCTTTATCATGTAATAGAGCAAAAATTCCAGCACCAGCGCGCTGCCAAGCCCCCTGCCCTCTATCTTGAAGTGGGAAAAGCCTGCGGGCAGGTACCGCTGCCGGACGTCCTGCACCCCAATGAACCCGGGGTTGCGCATCGCCTTGGAAAAGCGGTAGCCCCCGGCTGCATCCGGGGCTGCACAGCGGTGGTCCGGGCAGTCCTCACCCAGATTCTGGCGGCTGACCGTTTCATAGCAGCGTTTGCGGTCGGTGCAGCCGAACCAGCAGCACTCGTTGCACAAAAATTCCACCTTGGCCTTTTGCTCCGGCGGCAGGATACGCAGCTGCTCCAGCGCCGGGTTCAGCCGGAAATCCGGCACCACATACCGGAACTGCGGCTTTTCCACCTCCTGCTGCAAAAGCTTGAAATCCGTGAGCACCTTTGTGGTGGAGGACACCAGATACAGCTCCGGCCAGCGCTGCTGCAGATAGTCCGCCAGCAGGTCGGAGTGGACGATAACGCCGTTCTGTGCCCCGCCCTCCTTGGCAAACTGCTCGCACAGGGCATTGCCCTGCGGGTCGGCAAGGTGCCCCGCCTGCAGCAGAGAGTTGCTGAAGGTCAGCCGCCCGGAGATGCCGTATTCCCGCAATAGCGCCAGCACCTCGCGCGCAGTTGCCCCGCCGCAGGAGATGCGTCCCCCGCCCCAGATGCAGCCCGCCGGTGCACCGTAGATAGAGCCGATGGCGCACCAATCGTAAAAATATTCCCGGTGCTCCCGGTACAGCGGTAAAAAGCGGCGGTACAGCTCGTAAAACTCAAACAGACCGGGCAGATGATAATAGGCGGCTGCGGGCTTTTCCATAGCGGTTCCTTTCCTTCAAGCGGGCACTTCTGCGGTTTTCAGATGGCGCTTTCCGTTGCGACCCTTCTCGTGAAAATGCGTTTGGAGCGCCCCGCAGGGCGCGACAAACGCAAAATATAAATAAGCTTTCCGCTGAAGATGGCCAGAGCAGCGCGGAGACCATTTCAAATCGTCAACTTGCCAAAAAGGCTGCTGCACAAAACCGTACAGCAGCCTTTTTTGTTGTGTTTTGCCGCTGTTACACGGTGGCACCGACCTGAGGGGCACCCCCGGCAAGCTGCTCTGCCGTAAGCGGCTGGGCTTCCACGGGGGCGTTCAGCCGCTCCTTGGCCACAGCCAGCATCAGCTTGATGCGGTTTTCCTGATTGACGCGGGTGGCGCTGGGGTCGTAGTCGATGGGGGTGATATTGGCGCTGGGGTACAGCGCACGGATCTTGTTCACCATGCCCTTGCCCACGATGTGGTTGGGCAGGCAGCCGAACGGCTGGGCACAGACGATGTTGCCGTAGCCGCCCTGCACCAGCTCGATCATCTCGGCGGTCAGCAGCCAGCCCTCGCCCATTTTTGCGCCCAGCGAAATGATGCCCTTGGGCTTTTCCACCAGCTCCTTGAAGGGACCCGGTGCGTAGAACCCGGCATCTGTTTCAGCCTTGAGCATGGCACGCTCCACGCTGTCCAGCCAGTTGAGCAGCTGATCCGTGCCCAGTTTTACAGCCAGATTGCCACCGTACAGCACATGATCCTCGCCCATGTTGAAGGCGCAGTACTGCACAAAGCCCATCAGGCCGGGGAAATTCACCTCGCAGTCCTGACTTTCCAAAAACTTCTGCAGGTCGTTGTTGCCCAGCGGGCTGTATTTAACATAGATCTCGCCTACAACGCCCACCTTGACCTTGGGCACCCGGGTGACCGGGATGGCAGCAAAGTCCTTGGCAATGAGGGGAAAGGTGTGCTTCATTTCCCGGGAAGTAAAGCCCTTCCCGGCCAGCAGTACCCGGCCAAGACGGGCGACCCAGCGGTCCACCATGCGGTCGGCAGCGCCCTTTTCGTTCTCATAGGGAGCTACCTGATTGCGCAGCGCACACAGCATATCGCCGTAAAAGATGCAGGCCACGAATTTGCGCACCAGCGGGAGGGTCATCTGGAAGCCGCTGTCCTTTTCCAGACCGGAAAAGTTCAGGCTGGCCACCGGGATCTGCGGGTAACCGGCCTTGACCAGCGCCTTGCGCAGCAGATGGATGTAGTTGGAGGCGCGGCAGCCGCCGCCGGTCTGGGTGATCAGCAAGGCAGTGTGCTCCAGATCATACTTGCCGCTGTTCAGCGCATCCAGAAACTGGCCGATGACCAGCAGCGCCGGGTAGCAGGTATCGTTGTGGACATACTTCAGCCCCAGCTGTGCCACGGCACTGCCGCAGTTGCCCAGCAGCTCACACTTATAGCCCTCGCAACGCAGTGCGTACTCCATAAGCCGGAACTGGGTAACAGCCATGTTGGGGATAAGGATGGTGTGGGTCTTTTTCATCTCCGGGGTAAATTTGGGATAATTATATTCCATAGGTTCCTCCTATGTTGCTTTCTGCAAGACCATTCCGCAAAACTTCCCCCGGTCGGGGGAAGTTTTGCGCTATCTCGGTTTTACTCTGCCTTTTCTGCGGCGGCCTCGTCCCGCTCGTCCAGTGCGGCAAACAGGCTGCGCAGGCGGATATTCACCGCACCAAGGTTGGTGATCTCGTCGATCTTCAGCTGGGTATACAGCTTGTTGCCCTGCTGCAAAATCTCGCGGGTCTCGTCGGTGGTAATGGCATCCACGCCGCAGCCGAAGGACACCAGCTGCACAAGGTCCATATCCTTCTGAGTGGTGCAGTACTTAGCGGCGGCATACAGGCGGCTATGGTAGGTCCACTGGTTCAGCACGCTGGTTGGGAACTTTTGCACCCGGTTGGAGATGCTGTCCTCGGTGACCACCGCAGCCCCGTGGCGGGTGATCAGGTGGTCGATGCCGTGGTTGACCTCCGGATCTACATGGTAGGGGCGTCCTGCCAGCACGATGATGCGCTTGCCCTGACGGCGTGCCTCGTCAATGATCTCGCTGCCCTTTACCCGGATCTTCGCCATGTGTGCCTCGTACTCCGCGTAGGCAGCGTCGGCTGCAGCCTGCACCTCTTTTTCAGAGATGCCGCCAAAGTACTTAGGCAGCACCTGTTTTGCCATCTTGTGCACAAAATCCTTCGGGCGGTGAATGCCCACATAATCACAGATGAACTTTTTGCCCTCCAGCTCCGGGCAGTTGCCTGCCAGAACCTCCGGGTAGTAGGCCACCACCGGACAGTTATAGTGGTTATCGCCCAAGCCCTCGTCTATGTTGTAGGTCAGACAGGGGTAGAAGATGGCATCCAGCTGCATCTGACTCAGCGCCTTGATGTGGCCGTGGCTGAGCTTTGCCGGGAAGCAGGCGGTATCGCTGGGGATGGTAGCCTGTCCGGCCAGATACAACCCGCGGGTGGACACCGGGCTGGTGTGCACCGCAAACCCAAGGCTCGTCCAGAATGTGTACCAGAAGGGCAGCAGCTCGTAGAAGCCCAGACACAGCGGAATGCCGATGGAGCCGCGCTTGCCGGGCACAGGCTTGTAGCTTGCAAGCAGCTGCTGCTTGTAGGCGTACAGGTTCAGGCTGTTATCCTCGCTTTTGCCGGTAACGGGCTTATCGCAGCGGTTGCCGGAGATGAACTTGCGCCCATCGGCGAAGGTGTTGACGGTCAGCTGGCAATGGTTGCCGCAGCCGCCGCACTTGACGCTGACTACCTGCTGTGCAAAGCTTTCCAGCTCCTGCTCGTCCATCATGGAAGAAGCGGTCTGGTTATTTTTATGGCTCCGGCGCAGGCCATACAGCGCAGCGCCGTAAGCGCCCATCAGACCGGCGATGTCCGGCCGGATGACCTCCACACCCATCTCCTTTTCAAAGGCGCGGAGCACGGCCTCATTATAAAAAGTACCGCCCTGCACCACGATCTTGCGGCCCAGTTCTTCCGGGCTGGAGGCACGGATCACCTTGTACAGCGCGTTCTTGACCACGCTGATGGACAGACCCGCCGAGATATTCTCGATGCTGGCACCATCCTTCTGCGCCTGCTTGACCGAGCTGTTCATGAACACGGTGCAGCGGCTGCCCAGATCCACCGGGCGGTCTGCGAACAGCCCCAGCGCGGCAAACTCCTTGACGTCGTAACCAAGTGCCTGCGCAAAGGTCTGCAAAAAGCTGCCGCAGCCGGAGGAGCAGGCCTCGTTCAGGAAGATATTGCTGATGGCGCCATCCTCGATCTTGAAGCACTTCATATCCTGCCCGCCGATATCAATGATGAAATCCACGTCCGGCATAAAGTACTTGGCAGCAGTAAAGTGCGCCACCGTTTCTACCAGACCGTAATCGCAGCGGAAGGCATTCTTTACCAGCTCCTCGCCGTAGCCGGTAGTGGTAACGCTGGCCACCTGCAGCCCCGGATGCTCCTTGTAGATCTTGAGCAGCTGCTCCCGGATGAGGGGCAGCGGGTTGCCAAGGTTGGGCTGATAGTTCGTGTACAAGATCTGGCTCTTTTCATCCACCACCACCAGCTTGACGGTGGTAGAACCGGAGTCGATACCAATATGCACCGGCCCGCAGTGGGCACCAAAGGCCACGCGGGGCACGCTGTGGGACATATGCCGTGCATGGAAAGCCTCGTACTCCTCCTTGCTGGCAAACAGCGGCGGCTCGCTGGCGTAGGTTGCGGTGGCGGCGTACTTGTCCAGTGCGGTGGCCACCTCGGTGAGTACAAATTCCTTATCGGCATACAGGGCAGCGCCCAGTGCCACATACAGCAGGCTGTTTTCCGGGCAGGTGCCGGTCACGTTCAGCGCCTCATCAAAGCTTTTGCGCAGCACGGTGCTGAAGGTGAGTGGCCCGCCCAGATAGAGGATATTACCCTTGATGGGGCGGCCCTGTGCCAGACCTGCGATAGTCTGGTTGACCACGGCCTTATAGATGCTGGCGGCGATATCCTCGGTGCGGGCGCCCTGATTGATCAAAGGCTGCACATCGCTTTTGGCAAACACGCCGCAGCGGGAGGCGATGGTATAGGTGCGCTGCGCCTGCTCAGCCGCCTTGTTCATCTCCTCGGCGCTCATCTTCAGCAGGGTGGCCATCTGGTCGATGAAAGCACCGGTGCCGCCGGCACAGCTGCCGTTCATGCGCACCTCGGTGCCATTGGTCAAAAACAGGATCTTGGCATCCTCGCCGCCCAGCTCGATCACGCAATCCGTCTTTGGCATAAAGCGCTTGACCGCCACGCGGGTGGAGAACACCTCCTGCACAAAAGGCACGCCGCAGCTGTCCGCCAAGCCCATACCGGCCGAGCCGGAAATGCTGAGCAGCGCCTTGCTGCCATGCAGCTGCTCGGCATCAATGCGCCGCAGCAGCTCCTGCGCCTTTTCCAGAATATGGCTATAGTGTCGTTCGTATGTAGAATACAGCAGTTCATCATGCTCGCCCAGCACCACGCATTTGATGGTGGTGCTGCCGATGTCAAGACCTACTCTCACCTTGTTTTCCCTCCTAAGGACAAATAACCGGAGCATAACGCCCCGGCTGCCATGGCAAGCGGCCGTTTGCAGCAAAGAGCTGCAGTGACAGCTTTCTCTTTTCGGCAGCCCGCATCGCGCAGCTACGCCTTTTTTAAGCAGCACACGCTGTAAAAAACGCAGCAGATGCGTTCTTGCATACATTATCATTATAATGCAATTGCGGGCCGCATTCAATCCGTGGCGTCTATTTTACACGAAAAAAATAGTATTTTTTACTCAGAAAGCTGAATTTTTTGTGAACAAGTGGCGGTTTTATACGCAAAAAAGCTGCCGCACAAAACGCTGTGCAGCAGCTCTCTCACATCTTCTGATATCAAAGCAGCAGCTCTTCCGGGTCGCCGCGCTCCGGCATGGTGCGCATCTCCCGCACCAGCATGGCACGCAGATGATACCGCCGCTGTTCCCGCTCGGTCTCCGTGTCGGCACGCAGCTCCACTGTACTGTCGGGGCGGTCGTCTGCGGTGTGCAGCGGAATACTTACCACAGCCTTCGTTCCTTTTTGGGGGGCAGACTCCAGCTGCAGGCTCCAGCCCATCCGGCGGCAGCACTCCTGACAGAGCACCAGCCCCAGCTGCGCCCCGCCCAGAAAGCTGCGGCGGTTTTCCAGCGCTACCTGTGCATCCTCGCCGGGCAGACCGCAGCCGGCATCCGCAAACGTCAGCTTCCAGTCGCTTTCGGTGCGGCACAGCGTGATATCGACGCTGCCACCCTCCCGGCTTGCGCGCAGCGCATTGGAGAGCAGATGCAGGCACAGCAACTCCGCATCGTTGCGGTCTGCCATTACGCAACAGGTGGTATGGCTGCCGTAGTCCAGCCGGATATCCACCCCCAGCTGCGCCCGGATCATATCGGCCTGCGCCGCCACCTGCTGCAAAAGCTCGCACAGGTCCATGGGGTACAGCTGCGGCTTTTTATCCGCACGCAAAAACTCCAGCAGCGTCATGGCCTCGCTGAGGGTGCGGTCCAGCTGCGCGGCAGCGGCGTTGATATCCACTACCGCCTGCCGGGCAGGCTCGTCCGCACCGGTGCTGCCAAAATGCTGTTCCAGATATTCACAGTTGCGCCCGATCAACGCCAGCGAACGGAAGCAGACCTCCTCGATCCGCTTCTGCTGATCTGCCGTAATAGACCGCGTTTCTGTCCTTTCCTGCTCCATTGCTCTGCCTCCCCGGGCGATGCTATTTTTTCAGGGGAACACCACAGTGTTCCGGGTACCGCAGCTGTGTGCAAACCTTACGGACGCCGGTCACGCGGCGGGACCCCGGCTTTTTGCCGCAACACAACATCCCTGACCGCGTAGATCAGCTTACCGGTGGTGGGCTTGCCGCTGCCCAGCCTTGTATCGGCCTTAAAAGCCAGCCACGCAGGGGTCGGCTTTTCCTCCAGTTGATCCACCATCCGGCGGATGCCGCTTTCCACGGCAGTCACCGAGGTTTCAAACTGCTCGCTTACCGCCTGCAATATCTCCTTGCGGATCGCCAGCTTCTGGCTGGTGCTGCATACAATGCTGACCGCGTGGGAAAGATATGCGGCGTTGATATCCCCTTGCGGGATATCCCAAGCCTCATACAGCCAGTTGCACAGCTGCTCCGTTTGCCGGCTCTGTTGCCCGGGCATCCGGTAGAGCTGCCACAGCAGCTTTTTCAGCTCCGTGCCCTCTACGCAGTAATAACCATCGCGGATCTTTTGCAGCGCCGCGCCGCAGTTGCGGCCATGGCTCTGTACCAGCAGCACCGGCCGTTCCTTCAGTTGGTACAGCCGGCTGACAAACTGCTCTTCAGACATATCCGGCAGCTCGCTGCAAAGCACCACGGCATCGTAATGCACGCCCTGCTGCAGCTGCGCAAACAACTTTTCTCCGCTGCAAAAACAGGTGCAGGCAAGGGGAGCCGTGCCCTGCTCCTGCAGATAGCGCTTCTGGACACGCAGCTCCTTCAGATCATAGCTTGCAAGGGCGACTTGCAGTTGGGCTGTCTGCTCACTGTTCACGCAACGCGCCGCCTTTCCCCCTTGCCGAACCGGTGACTGTCAGGTCCGCAATCGTATCCTGCCAGATCTCCGGCTGAACCCCATTTTCACACAGGTAACGCAAAAGTCTGTAACAGAACTCCGGCGCTGCCGCAACACGCTGGCTGGCTATCCGCTGTCGGCTGCCGATCCGGTACAAGGTCAGCCGGCAGTCCTGTGTTCCCTCCACCTCCATGGTATACACCAGCGTATACGCCTGCTGCAAGCCATCAATGGCAGAGTACTGCCGGATCATGGGTGAAAATGTGCGTTCCATTTCAGTTCCTCCTTACTACAAGGGCTATGCTTTTTTACCTTGTTTATACCTTGCTATTGTATGGAGCAGGAGGAGCCGTTACAATCCTAAAGAAGTGTTGTTACGACAGTTTTTGCGGAAACACCGTCGTTTTTCGCTTCGGCATTTCCCCCGCGGCGCATGCTGTGCGCCGCAATAAACTTTGCTGTCTTTTTTAGAATAACACGTTCTGCCTGTAAATTCAACCGGTATCTTTTACCTCTTTTTCCTTTTTTATTATCTGCGCAGAGTCAAACGCCGCCTTTCCCATTCCGGCCCGGCATTGTCATGATTTATTCACAAGATTTTGTTATACTTAAGTGTATATTGTCTGTAATTATCACTCATTTTCGAACCATAGGCTCAGCGCCCGGCGGCGCGGTACCGGAAAGGCTCATCTATGCTCAAACTCAAACAGATTAACAAGGAATACAAAACCGGCGAGCTGGTACAGCACGCGCTGAACAATGTCAGTCTAAACCTGCGGGACAACGAATTTGTGGCCATTCTGGGCCCCAGCGGCTCCGGCAAGACCACCCTGCTGAATATCATCGGCGGTCTGGACCGCTACGACAGTGGTGATCTGATCATCAACGGCATCTCCACCAAAAAATATACCGACCGCGACTGGGACTCCTACCGCAACCACACTATCGGCTTTGTGTTCCAGAGCTATAACCTGATCCCCCACCAGACCGTGCTGGGCAACGTAGAGCTGGCACTGACCATTTCAGGCGTTTCCAAGGCCGAGCGGCGGCGCAGAGCGGCTAAAGCGCTGGAAGACGTGGGTCTGGGCAACCAGCTGCACAAGCATCCCAGCGAGATGTCCGGCGGCCAGATGCAGCGGGTTGCCATTGCCCGCGCACTGGTGAATAACCCCGATATCCTGCTGGCGGACGAGCCCACCGGCGCGCTGGACAGTGAGACCAGCATTCAGGTCATGGAGCTGCTGAAGGAGGTGGCCCGGGACCGGCTGGTGGTCATGGTCACCCACAACCCGGAGCTGGCCGAGCACTACGCCACCCGCATCGTAACACTGAAGGACGGTGTCATCCGCTCCGACACCATGCCCTACGAGCCCGGGGACGAGGATGTTTGCGCCGCCCCTGTGCACCGGAACATGGGGCACGCCTCCATGTCCCTGCTCACCGCCCTTTCCCTCAGCTTCAACAACCTGCTCACCAAAAAGGCCCGTACCCTGCTTACCGCCTTTGCCGGTTCCATCGGCATCATTGGCATTGCACTGATCCTTTCGCTTTCCAATGGCGTAAGCCGCTATATCAGCGATACGGAAAAATCCACGCTGGCCTCTTATCCGCTGCAGATCAGCAGCTCCGGCATGGACCTGAACAGCCTGCTGGACCCCAGCACCCACGCCAACGCGGCCAGCTCTGCCCCCGCCCCGGAGGGCATGGTAACGGTAAGGCAGATGCTTGCGCAGCTGAATATCGGCGCCGCCACCAATGACCTGCGCTCTCTGAAGGCTTATCTGGACAGTGACGCCTGCACCATCCGCGATAACGCCACGGTCGAGTACACCTACAACGCTTCCCCTCTGATCTACCGGCAGAACGAAGACGGCACCGTGCAGAAGCTGAATCCGGACACCACCTTTACCGACCTTGCCGGCCAGAACACCTCGGTGTCCAGTCTGCTCACCTCGGTATCCAGTCCCCACGTGTTCGGCGAGATGGCCGAGACCCCCGCTCTGTACGAGGACCAGTACGATGTAAAGGCAGGCCGCTGGCCGGAAAAGTACAACGAGCTGGTGCTGGTGCTGAGCGCCAAGGGCAGCATTTCGGATTATGCCCTGTACGCCATGGGAATGCGGGATCAGGCCGAGCTGGACAAGATCCTGCAGCAGTACGCCAATAACCAGCTGGTCGATCTGCCCGACGATTACGGCACCTACGCCTACGAAGATTTCCTCGGCAAGACCTTCCGGCTGGTCAACAAGGCCGATTGCTATACCTACGATGCCGAACACAAGCTCTGGCTGAATAAGCAAGGCGACGCCGACCATATGCAGCAGGTCGTGGCCGACAGCGAGGAGCTGACCGTTGTGGGCGTTGTGCAGCCCAAGGCCGATGCCACCTCTGCCATTCTGCACACCGGGCTGGACTACCTGCACGCACTGACCTATCACGTCATGGATCAGGCTGCCGACAGCGCCATCGTGCGCCAGCAGCTGGCCGACCCGGACACGAACGTGCTGACCGGCGAACCCTTTGGTGCTGCCGGCAACACCGTGCTGGATATCACTTCCTTGTTCTCGGTGGACACCGATGCCCTCAAGGACGCTTTTCAGTTCAATGCCAGCGCCCTGCATTTTGATCTGAACGGTGCTTTTGACCTGACGGACGGCTCCTTCGATCTTTCCACCCTGATCGATCCTTCCGGCTTCCAGCTGGATCTGAGCGCGCTGCCCCTGCCAGACATCGATATGCGGGAGCTGTTCGACGGTGTGGAGCTGCAGCTCTCGCAGGATGCGCTGCAGGAGCTGATGAAAAAGATCATGAACGGCTACAAGCGTTATATCATCGGCAACGGCCTGCTGAATCTGGACAAGCTGAGCTTCTCTTCCTATATGAAGACCGAGGCCTTCCAGAAGTTGCTAGCCGAGTCCATCGGCGATCTGCTGGAGGCCTCCGGACTGGAAGAGCAGTTTGCCGAGGTGCTCCAGCAGAACCTGCGCGCCATGATGGAGACCTACTCCACCCAGCTGGGTGAGGCGCTGCAGGCCCAGCTCACCACCGCCCTGCAGACCCAGATCGGCCCAGCCATCCAGCAGCTGGCCGGACAGCTGGAGCAGAAGATCGTGCAGGCCATCCAGAGCAACATTGCGCAGCTGAGCGGGCAGGTGGAAAGCGCCCTCAAGATCGACCCCGCTGCATTCCAGAATGCCATCCAGCTGAACATGACCGGCTCCGACCTCACGGAGCTGGTCCGGAGCACCCTGCTCTCCTCTGCATCCAGCTACGACAGCGTTCTGAGCGGCATTGGCTATGTGGACTACGCCAAGCCCGACTGTATTTATATCTATCCCAACAGCTTTGACACCAAGGCGCTGATCGTGAACGAGCTGGACGCCTACAACACCGCCATGCGGCAGCAGGGCGAGGAAAACAAGGTGATCCTTTACACCGACATGGTGGGCACCCTGATGACCTCGGTCACCGAGATCGTCAGCATGGTCAGCCACCTGCTTATCGCCTTTGTAGGTATCTCGCTGGTGGTGTCCTCCATCATGATCGGGATCATCACCTATATCAGTGTGCTGGAGCGCCGCAAGGAGATCGGCATTCTGCGTGCCATCGGTGCCTCCAAGCACAATGTTTCGCAGGTGTTCAACGCCGAGACCTTTATCATCGGCCTGTGCTCCGGCGTAATGGGCGTGATTTTGTGCCTTGTGCTGCTGATCCCCGGCAATATGCTCATCCACGACCTTGCCGGCAACGCCAATGTGGTGGCTGCCCTGCCGCCGCAGGCTGCGCTGATCCTCATTGCTCTGGCCACCCTGCTCACCATGCTGGGCGGCCTGATCCCCGCCCGCGGCGCGGCAAAGAGCAACCCCGTCAAGGCGCTGCGGTCTGAATAAGCCGTTCCTTTCCGCATAAACAGAGGCCGCTGCACAAACGCTGTGCAGCGGCCTCCTTTTGCATTCTGCCCCGGCTTGTGCTACAATAAGAAAAAATCTGTTTCAAAGGAGCGTTCCCATGCCAGTCGTTCACGAGATCACCGACCTTACCGCCCCGGAGCTGGACCTCTACGCCCGGCTCACGCAGGCGCAGCTGCGCAACCGTCTGGAGCCGGAAAAGGGCATCTTTATCGCCGAAAGCCCCAAGGTGATCGCCCGGGCGCTGGACGCCGGATACCAGCC
>ERZ791830.1449-NODE-1449-length-14760-cov-3.967698_pt1 | contig 14760 bp, 11 predicted proteins | sample MGYA00509945_ERZ791830 | MGnify/ENA primary metagenome ERZ791830 (study PRJEB30046, sample SAMN00792021) | human gut metagenome | study: EMG produced TPA metagenomics assembly of the A metagenome-wide association study of gut microbiota in type 2... | reverse complement strand
CAGGTGCAGCCTTGATCTTTTGACTACTTTTCCATCAAGGGAAAAGTAGGCTCAATTTTTTCTAATAAGAAATCTTAATCCCCGCAAAATAACTTCTCGGTGCGGCCGGTCCGTAGATGTAGGCGGAGTCGCGTTTGCGTCCCTGGTCGAAGTCGGACTGGTAGGCTTCGAAGATATTCTGTACGCCGGCGTTTACTTCCAGGTTGATGTCTTTGTAGATGTGGAAGTCGTATGACAGCTTGATGTTCATGTCGAAGAAGTCCGGTGTTTTGACCGCCTTGTCCATCGGGATATAGCCGGCGAGGTGCTGTACCAGCATGCTTCCGGTATAAGTACCCGACAAAGCTGCCGTGAAATGTTTCAGCGGAGTCAGCGTCGAGGTGAAATAGCCATAGGTATTGGGAGTGCGGAACATCTTCCGTTCTGTCGGGACATTCTCGTTATCGCTCCATTTCTCCGGTTCGTTGTAACGGCTGCGCTGCAAGGTAACGCCTGCCTGTAAGGATAGCCAGGAAGAGAGAACGCTTTTTCCTTCGAGCGTCAGTCCCATCACTTTGGCTCCCGAACCGTTACGGCGTTCCTTGATGATGTTACCCTGCTCGTCTTTACCGATATCCTCCAACACAAAGACATCGCTCAGGCTGGTGTAGAATCCTTCAATCAGGAAATTTGTCTGGATTCCGTTCTTGAAACGGTGATAGAAGTCGACCGATGTGCTGAGACTCTGCGATTTCTCTTCTTTCAGGTCTTTTGCTCGTTGTATCATCGCAATTTCACCTCCCACGGCAGAGATGTGCATATCCTCGTCGAAAGCCTGCGGCGCACGGAAGCCGCTGGAGTAACTGGCACGGATATTGATATCCTCCGTCGGATTGAAACGTACATTGGCACGCGGACTGAATATCACATTATCTATCATATTATGTTTATCCATACGTGCTCCGACCAGGAAACTCCACATTTTGTTTTTCCATTCGTTTTGCAGGAAAAGGCTTTCGATATGGACTTTCTGGTTCGTATAGCGGTTGTAGCCAATCATTTCATCTTTTAGATGGTCGTAATTGTATTCCAGTCCGGCTGTCAGGTCCGACGGCATAAACAGGAACTTGTCGAAGCTGTAGGCATACTGTGTTCCGGCCATAAAAGTAAGGTCGGTAGTCTTGCCGTAGGCATTCGGGTCTTGCGCTGTACCGTAATAACTGTCGCGGTCGGTGTTCTGGGCCGAAGTGAAGACGCTGAACCTATGTTTGTAATCGGAAGAGAAAAGGTCGAACTTCAGGCCTCCGCCGTCGATGGAATGCTCTAGTTGTTCAGCAATATCCGCTTCATGGGGCGGACGGTCCAGCAGGTTACCGCCACGGCGGTACTCGTTCATGTGATGATATTCGAATGTCAGCTTGCTGTAAGTGCTTGTTTTCAGGTAGGAACGGAAACCGACCGTCTGGTTTTTGAGTTTCGGCAGTTCGGTATAACCGTCGCCGTCATGGTCGTAGCCGGAGCGATGGCGGTTCTGACCGAAGATGTACATGCCGGCTTTACTGTTGTCCGTCACCAGCGAAGCGTTCAGTGTCGTGTTGTTATCGAAGGCCGAACTTCCTCCGATAGAAGAAATCGTATGCGTCAGTTCTCCGGAATTGCGCAATGGCTCCTTAGTAATGATATTGATGGTCCCCGCAATGGCGGAAGAGCCGAATAAGGCCGAACCGCCGCCGCGCATCACTTCGACACGGTCAATCATATTCGCCGGAATCTGTTCCAGTCCGTATACCCCCGAAAGGGCGCTGAAGATTGGGCGCGAGTCGATTAAGATTTGTGTGTAAGGCCCGTCCAGCCCATTGATACGTACCTGTTGGAAACCACAATTCTGGCAGTTTGTCTCAACACGTACACCTGGCTGAAAATTCAGTCCCTGCGCCAGATTTACCGCATTGGTCGTTTTAAATAGCTTCGAGTCGATGACATTGACCAGGGTGGGAGCCAGGCGCCGCGAAGTCTCGCTCCGGTTTGCCGAGACGACAACGCCGTCCAGGGCAATCCGGTCTTCTTCCAACTCGACGTTTATTTCCTGTGTTTTCCCTTTTATTAGGGTCACTTCGCGGGTTACGGTTTTGTATCCGAGATATTTGAATTCGAGTGTAAACTTGCCCTCGGGCAGGTTTTTCAGGAAATAATGACCGGAATTGTCCGTCGTGGTCCCTATGGTCGTCCCTTTCAGCATAACGGTGATGAAGGGCAGGTGTTCGCCTGTCTCTTTGTCCAGTACATGTCCGAATACATTAGCATCCGAAGCGTTCATTTTCTCGTCGTCTCCTGTTGCCCGTGCAACCGTAACGGCACAGCAAAGGCATAGCATAAGTGTTATAATCTTATTCATTTTAATTTGTTCTGATAAATAGGTAATACAAGGGATGTACCTGTTTGAACACAGGCATCCTAACAAAAAAAGTCCGTATGTATCAGATTACAGGAGGGGCACGAAGAGATAACTTTCCCCGTACAGGGAGCAGGTAATCCGGGTAGACCGGATTATTTCTGAGTATAAATAATGTAGTAAGAAAAGCGGCAAGCAGAATCGAAACAAACGCTGCTCCGCTGATTTGAATCGTAGAAAGCTGGTGAAGTAACTGGAACTCCGCGTAACCATGTTCATGGTCCGGCCGGCCGTCGTCTGTTTTATGGTAAGGGTGCGAATGGACTATCGTTACCCCGTTCACGATATGGACGTGGGTAAACGCAATCAGGCATCCCAGATACGCAATAAACAGTGCGGGGAGCGCTATACGCAGATATTTCCTGAACTTCTCCATCACCTTGTTGCAAATATAAGGTATTATACGGTATAAAATGGCAAGTCTGGTATTAAATCTGTATTAAATACCTACTACTAGGTATGAAAACAGGAGCCTCTCCCCGTTTGAAAGATAGATTAAATCCTATGATAAACTTCGTTGAACGGCACTCTGCATCGTTCTCCCCAGATGCCTCTGTTACCTTTTCGGATGCCACATGGAATGACCATATTTATTCCGGCACCGTGCGGTAATTTCAATAGTTTTTTGATTTGTGTACTGTCGAAACCCTCTAAAGGGCAAGTGTCGTATCCTTCATTTGCCATGGCAATCATAAATGTCTGGGCAGCCAGTGCACAGGATTTATGAACGACGACGCGCATGTCGCTTTCGGAAACTTCACGTACCATAGGGCGGAAGAGGCCGATGCTCTTAGCCAGTATAACCCTTAAAAATCCCAGCAAACCGAAGAACCTGGCATAAAGGAACGGCATTACTTTCCCATAATATAATTCTCTGTCTTTGATACGTTTCTCCTGGCGTTCCTCGGGACTGTTCCGCAGGATATTCCCTTTCTCGAACTCGAGAACGAATTTTGCCCGTTTCTTATATAAGTCCTGACGGGTAACGAAAATAACTATTTCCGGAGCTGTGGAGGCTGCTGTCTGCCCCAGACAAGCCTTCGAAATCTTTGCTAATAATTCGGGTTCTGTAATTTGATAGAATTCCCATAATTGCATATTCGAACTGTTGGGAGCCAGCGTTGCCAGTTCCAGACATTGTTTGACCTTTTCCGGGTCTATCGGTTTTTCTTTATCATATACCCGCACGGAACGGCGGAACTGCAAGACTTCTGCTAAATTCATTTTTGATTCTGTTTAATTAAATAACTTCTTTCTTATCTGATAGATATTCGCCTAAAAACAACTGATGTAAAATTATAACATAATTGTGAGTTAATTGTATTCCGGACGGAAGGATTATTAACAAAATTTCAGCAGGTCAAGCAAAAAGAGCCTCTCCTCACGGGGAAGCTCTTTAAAAACTTTAGCCTTAAGTGTGCAAATTAGCGATTATGATATTATTTCAATCTTTTATATCCATAAACGGCACGTTCGCCCAGTTCTTCTTCGATGCGGAGGAGCTGGTTGTATTTAGCCATGCGGTCGGAACGGCTCAGTGAACCGGTCTTGATTTGTCCGCTGTTGGTCGCAACGGCGATGTCGGCAATCGTAGCATCTTCCGTTTCACCTGAACGGTGTGATGTTACGGTTGTATAGCCGTGGCGATGTGCCATTTCGATTGCATTCAATGTTTCTGTCAGTGAACCGATTTGGTTTACTTTGATAAGGATGGAGTTGGCACAACCTTCCTGGATACCTTTTGACAGGAAATCGACGTTGGTAACGAACAGGTCGTCGCCGACCAGCTGGCAACGGTTACCGATACGGTCGGTCAGTTTCTTCCAGCCTTCCCAGTCGTTTTCGTTCATACCGTCTTCGATAGAGTCGATAGGGTATTCGTTGATTAGTTTTTCCAGGTAGTCTACCTGTTCGTCAGAAGTACGTTTTACGCCTTTGTCGCCTTCGAACTTGGTGTAGTCATAGATACCGTCTTTGTAGAATTCGGAAGAAGCGCAGTCCATGCCAATCATGATGTCTTTGCCCGGTTCGTATCCGGCAGCCTTGATAGCGGCAAGGATAGAGTTCAGTGCATCTTCTGTTCCTTCCAGTGCGGGAGCGAAGCCACCTTCGTCACCAACGGCAGTGCTCAGGCCACGGTCGTGTAATACTTTCTTTAAAGCATGGAACACTTCGGCGCCCATCCGCAAACCTTCCTTGAAAGAAGATGCGCCAACCGGACGAATCATAAATTCCTGGAAAGCGATGGGAGCATCGCTGTGTGAACCGCCATTGATGATGTTCATCATCGGAACCGGCATAACGTATGTGTTAGTTCCGCCGATATATCTGTATAAAGGAATATCCAGATAGCTGGCAGCCGCTTTGGCAACAGCCAGGGAAACACCGAGGATGGCGTTTGCTCCGAGGTTTGATTTGGTCTTTGTCCCGTCCAGTGCCAACATGGCATGGTCGATACCGACCTGGTCCAAAGCGGACATGCCGACGAGGGCCGGAGCGATTATCTTATTAATGTTTTCAACAGCTTTCTGTACACCTTTACCGCAGTAACGTTTCTTGTCGCCGTCGCGTAATTCGAGTGCTTCGTGTTCGCCGGTAGAAGCTCCGGAAGGAACGGAAGCTCTTCCCATTACGCCTGATTCCAACAATACATCTACTTCTACGGTAGGGTTACCTCTTGAGTCGAGGATTTCACGTCCTGTAATCTTTTTTATTTTCATTGTTTGTTCATTTTTAAGACGGAACAAATGTAGAAAGATAATGGAGAACGTGAAATCACTATAAATGGGCATTCTACGCCCGTAAAATACCTATTTGTCGGTAGGGTAAATCTTTGCGAGGAACTTCTCCTTATCCACGATAAAGCGGATATGTGTCCCTTCGCCGATTACGCCTTTGGAGTCGTGCGCCACTACTTTGAAAGTCAGTTTCCGGCCTTCGGCCTCTTCGAGTGTGGCAGTTGCCGTTATTTCTTCTCCCATCGGGGAGGGTTTGATATGGGAGGTATTCATCTGTGCCCCGACCGTCGTTGAACCTTCCGGCAGTCCGGCGGCTACGGCCAGCATCGCTGCATTCTCCATCAGTGCAACCATCGAGGGAGTGGCAAAAACTTCCAGGTCGCCCGACCCCATTGTTCGGGCTGAGTTAGCTGCACTTACTATCGTACGGCTTGTGTGTTGTAATCCTTTTTCCAGCATGTTCTATTGAGTTATAAAGAATTCGGTAAAAGTAAATACTTTCTTGTTTGCTACCAATACCTGCGGAAAGCGATTTGTTGTACTAATAACTGTCAAAAGGGGAGATGCACCGGAGAAAATCAATACCTTAGCAGGCTGAAGACTTAATAATGTAATGCCATGAAAAGAAGAAACTTTTTTCGTTCGTTAGCCCTTGGAGGGGCGAGTGTCGCTTTTTCTCCCATCGTGAAGGCTGCCCCTTCGGTGCAGGCGGTCAAAGAGAAGCCGGCAACCAATATAAAGGATGCCCTTGCCATTCCCCGGAATGGGAACTCCATGCCGGGCAAATATCCCGGGAAAGTGGTAAAAGCGACTCACCCCGGTTGTATTGTCGACGGGCAACCGTCGGAGGAAGCCGCTTATGAAATGCTCCGGAACTGTCTGTTGAACCTGACGGGGAAAGAAAATCTGAAAGAGGCATGGCTGCAATTTGTCGGTCCCGATGATATAATCGGGCTGAAAGTGAATCCGATTGCCGGGAAGCTGCTGTCTACTTCGCACGCCCTGACGCAATCTATTATTAACCAGTTGGAAGAGGCCGGCATCTCCCGGAAAAACATCGTTATCTGGGACAGGCGGGAGGCAGACCTGAAAGAGTCCGGCTTTACCCCGGAGAATTACCCCGATATCCGCATCATCGGTACGGAATACGCCGATGAGAACGGCAGCTATATCAATGCCGAAGGAAAGTTTTACGGGGAAGAACGGATTGACAAGGAGCACTATTACTTTGTTGATTTGGAGGGCGAATATGATGCCTATACCATGCCGTTCATGATTAATGGCGGAAAATACTCTTACTTCACAAAGATATGTACGGAGATGGTGACGAAAATCATCAACGTCCCGGTGCTGAAGAATGCGGGAACGACGATTACTTCCTGTATGAAGAACCTGGCTTTCGGCTCTATTACCAATACGGCGCGGCTTCATGGCCCGATGTGGCACGACACCTGCGCTTCGGCTTGTGCCTTTCCTCCTTTGCGTGATAAGGTGGTATTGAATATTACCGACGGTATGATTGGCTGTTTCGATGGCGGGCCGGCTGCCAATCCGCAGTTTATCTGTCATTACAATACGATTCTGGCGGGAAGCGACCCGGTGGCAGTCGACCGCATCGGTTATGATATGGTGATTGCCAAACGTATCGAAGAAGGCGTGCAGGAGGAAGAGAAAGCCGGGGCATGTGCCTTTATGGATATGGCACAGGAGTTCAAGTTGGGAGTAGCCGACAAGGAAAAGATAGAACTGGTCGAAATAAATTTGCAGGCATGAAACACGTTATACACTGGTTGGGACTTTTGACGTTTATCCCGGCTTTTCTGGCAGCACAGGAGGTTGAGGTAAAAAGGGAGCGCGAATTTACCGGTTCCGGCCTTTATGGTTTTATGAACGGGGGAGCGGAACAGTTCCTCGAATACGGCGTCAGTAAGCTGGTAGCCCGCGATGTCGTTTACGAAGGGCAGGAATATACGGTTGAGATTTATGATATGCCAACGCCGGAGGACGCGTTCGGTATTTATTCGCTCCATGTGTTCAGATGCCAGCGGGCGGATACTTTGGGGTGTATCGATTGTCTGTCGCCTTACCAGTTGCAGGCTGTGGCTGGAAATAAATATGTGTCGGTCGTTTTTCCTTCCGGTTCGGCGGCGGCAAAAAGTAAGGCGGACGCGGTAATTCGTTATTATCTGCCGATGGATGGCAAGGATAATCCGGCCTTCCCGGAACAGTTGGAAGGATTGTCTCCTTATTCGGGCAAAGTTAAATTCTTCCGGGGGCCTATCGGCATATCCGGGGTCAGCACTTCGCTGATGCATTATCTGGAAGGTGTTGCCTATACGGGTGTCTGGTTTGTGGCCGACAAACCTTCGAAGAGCTATCGTGCCCTGGTTTGTGTCAAGGAAAAGGGCGAGATAGATAAGTTAAAAGAAAAAGTCCCTGCCTCCGATATTATCCGGAGTGGGAACGATTTCATTTATCTAACCGGTAAGGAACAGGAAGCTGAAGAGGATACTCATGGCGGTTTCGGATTCTGATACCAGTTCAGTATTATAATTTCCATCCAATCGTTTTTTCTTGTATCGTCCATAGCTTGTGGTAAAGTCCTTGGTTACGGAGTAATTCATCATGCCTCCCTTGTTCGGCGATGCAGCCGTCTTCGAGGACGATGATTTTGTCCGCATTGCGGATGGTTTTCAGGCGGTGGGCGATGACGATGACGGTGCGGCCCTCAATCAGGGTGTTGATGGCTTTCTGCACTTCCACTTCGTTTTCCGGGTCGAGGGAGGCGGTCGCTTCGTCCAGCAGGACGATGGGAGCCTCTTTCAGGATGGCGCGGGCGATGGAAAGACGCTGTTTCTCTCCGCCGGAGAGGGTGCAACCTCCTTCACCGACCATCGTGTCGTAACCCCCCGGCAGGCGCACGATGAAATCATGGCAGCAGGCTTTGCGGGCGGCGGCTTCTATTTCTTCGTCGGTCGCATCCGATTTGCCGAAGCGGATATTGTTTTTTATCGTATCCTGGAACAGGTAAACGTCCTGGAAGACCATCGAGATATGCCTCATCAGGGATTCGGGTTCCAGCTCCTTCATGTCCTGCCCGTTCAGCATCACTTTCCCTTTCTGCGGGTCATAGAAACGGGCGCATAACTTCATCAACGTGCTTTTCCCGCTTCCCGACGGGCCGACGAGAGCCGTGAGCGAACCCCTTTTCAGCGTCAGCGACACATCATGCAATATCTCCTTCTCCCCATAGCCGAACGATACCTGCTCGAAAGTGATATCCCCGTGTTCGGGACTTTCCTTTTTTCCTGTCATTTCCGGTTCACGCATCAGGTTCAGGATGCGACCGCCGGCAATGGAGAAATAGCGGAACTCGGCGAAGTTGGTCAGTGCCGATGTCAGCGGGTCGAAGACGCGGGAGCCGACAATCAGGAACATCACGAACGTGAGCAGGCTCAGTTGTCCGCCTACCAGCAGATACGCCCCGCAAAGAATCATCAGCGTCAGACCGGCGCGGACCAGCGTGATAGACAGCAAGATAAACGGCCCCATCAGGGCTTCCAGACGCATGCTTGCCCGGCGCAGGTCGGCAAAGGCTTTTTGCAGCCGTTCGAACTTCCCGCCCAGCAGGTTGTAAGCCTTGATGACGCGGATGCCTTGCAGGTACTCTTCCAGACGGCTGCCCGCATTCACTTTGGCCTCTATCTGCCGGCGGCTCAGGCTGTATTGTATCCGGGTGCTTCCCGTCAGTACCAGGATAGCGAGCGGAAGCGCGATAAACATGGCCACCGACATGCGCCAGTCAACCCACAGCAACCCGAAGAAAGCGAGCACAGGCATCACCAAAGCTCCCATCAGTTGGGGCAGATGGTGGGAGATACCCGTTTCGGCCAGCGTGAAATCGCTGATTATCATGCTGGCAAGTGAGCCGGGGTCGTGGCGGAACAAAGACCCCAACGGCAGGCGGCGCAGATGTTCGGCCAACTGTATCCGGCCGTCGGCACTCATCTCGTAAGCGCCGCGGAAGTTATGCCGGTACGATTGGCGTTCGGCGACGGCCATCACTAGCATATACCCTACCAGGATGCCGAAGATAACCCACAGGCGGGTCGTGTCGAGTCCGCTGCCACTGCCGTCAAAGGCTTTGAAGATTATGTTCACCGCTTCTATCGAAAGCATGAAAGGAACGATGTTGACCAGGTTGGACAGGAGGGTGTAGCCGACCGGTTTCCTGAGCCGTTCCGTATGTCCGATTGTTATATTTTGAAGTGCATTCATTTTTGTTGTCTCCTTATTTCTTTAATGTCCATTGAAAAGCGTCCGTGTAGGCATCCCACATCTGTTTGTATAATCCTTCGGTGACGGATAATTCGGAGTGGATGCCCTGCTGCGCGATTTCCCCCTCTCTGAGCACGATAATCCGGTTGGCGGAAATGATGGAGGAGAGGCGGTGGGCAATGATGATAACCGTCTTTTCCCTAATCAGTTCCTGGATGGCGAGCTGCATCTTATATTCATTCTCCGGGTCGGCAAAGGCAGTCGCCTCGTCGAGCACCAGGATAGGGGAGTTCTTCAGGATGGCACGTGCCACGGCTACCCGCTGCGCCTCCCCGCCGGACAGATAGACGCCGCCTTCGCCAATCAATGTCTGGTATCCTTGCGGCAACCGGCGGATGAAATCGTCGCATTGGGCGGCACGGGCGGCGGCGATGACCTGCTCTTCGGTGGCACCGTCTTTCCCGACGCGGATATTCTCATATAAGGTATCGAAGAAGAGGAAGGTGTCCTGGAAGACGAAAGAGACCTGGTCCATCAACGCTTCGGAAGGGATATTCCGGATATCCGCCCCGCCAATCCGGATACTGCCTTCGCTGACGTCCCAGAAACGGGGAATCAGGTTGGCGATGGTCGATTTGCCACTGCCGGAAGGTCCGACCAGCGCGGTTATCTCGCCCGCCCGGACCGTAAAGCTGATATGCTTCAGCGCCTCCGTCCGTGTCTTCTCCTGTTTGTTTTCGTAGGAGAAACTGACGTTCTCGAAAGTGACGTCGTGCCCCTTTGGCCGCTGAGGAGTGGCAGGTTCGGGCACCGGCTTTTCGGCAAAGATGGCGTCGATGCGGTTCACTCCTTCGTCTATCTCCCGGGTATTCGATGCCAGGAAGGTCAGCCGGTAGAAGGGGGAGGAGACGCCCGGCCCCAATATAATAAAGAAGAGATAGACGGCTGCCAGCGCGATATTGCCCGGCTGCCCGTCGAGCAGCAGCAGGCCGACCGGAATGATGAAGGTGACGAGCGAGTTGAGCAGCACGACGAACGTCACCATCCCCGGTTGGTAAGCGTCGCAGACATTCAACGCATATTCCTTGAACCGGTAGATGGATTTGCTGAACTGGCGGAACGACTCCACCGTCTGCCCGAATATCTTCACTACCGGCATCCCCCTGACATACTGCACGGCCGACGCGCTCATCTGCTCCGACGTATCGAAATACATCTTGAAGAACTCCTGCGCCTTCTTTCCGAACATCATGCTGAACTGCACGGATATCCCCGCCACGATAGCCAGCAGGCAGACCGCCGCCATCCATCCGTTCAGGCTGAAAAAGATGACGAACATGACGATGACCGTCGTTGCCGCATTCACCAGGTCGGGGATGGTATGCGCCACGAAGTTCTCAATCTTTTCCACATTCTGTTCGAGCGCTTTCTTGATAGCTCCGGTCGATGTCCCGTTGAGGTAGCCCAGCGGCAACCGTCCGATATGTTCCGAAAGCCTGACGCGCAGTCCGTAAAGGATACGGAACGCCGCCATGTGCGAAGCCATCAGCGAGCCGTAAAGCAGCAACAGGGCGGCTACCAGTCCGGCAAAGGCAATCCATGCCCAGCGAATCATGCTGGCATCGTCCGAAGCCGTCACGTTCCCGGCATTCCTCAATAATTCATTCAGCACCTGATATACCGACAGATAGGGGACCAGCATACAGCAGGCACTTATTGCCGACAGGAAGCCGGCCAGTATCAGCAGCCCTTTCTTTTCGCCCGCAATCTCAAACAGGCGCAGCAGGCCTTTCTTCTTTTGTTTCATATATTCTTTCGTTTATTCAGCTACCTTATATCCCACTATCCCGAACGATTTATGCAAAGCCGGAACCAGCCACATAATCAGGCCGGGCAGTCCCCAGCGCTTTTTCTCTTCGGAGACGAAGTAGAAGCGTTCGATTAGTTTCAGTCCCGGCACCCATCCTTCGACCGTGTGCGGGTCGTTCAGTCCGAAATGGAAACGGGCTTTCGTGCGTTTCACCGACTCATGTTTGTCGGAATTGCGGGCGGCCCATTTGCTGACGAAGTCGAAATAAATCTCGCTCCCGGGGAAACGCCCGGCAATATTCCTGACGACCGATTTCACCTGCTCCTCCTCGAAATACATCATCACCCCTTCCGCCAGGAAGAGGAAACGGCTGTGCGGATGCTTCTCTTTCAACATCTCCATCCAGTCTGTTTCGAGCATGGACCCTTTGATGTTGATGTCGTTCTTTGAGATAGGGAATAGTTTTTCGCGCAGTTCGATCACTTCGGGCAGGTCGAGTTCGTAGAAGGTTGCCCGCTCGCGGTTGGGAACACGCTGGTAGCGCGTATCCAGTCCGCAGCCTATCAGCACGATGACCGGCTCTTCGCCTGCCGTCCGGTCGATGAACCAGCGGACCAGCCGGTCGTAACGGCGCAGGCGGATGGCAGTACCCGCCGTACTCATCGAGATTTTGCCGAACTTAGCGAAGTCGTAATCTATTTTCTCAACCAGTTCGCAAGCCATCGGGTCTTTTACTATCGCATCTTTCCGGCGGCTTTCGTAGGCACGTGAAAGTAAGGGGATGAACAAGGTTTCTGCTATGTTGTCCTTAATCCCGGGTTTTATTTTATTCATAATATACCTATTTTTAGGGATTGATTATCTGCTGCAAAGGTCTGATATTTGCTATCGAATTATTTACGCGAAAGGGAATCCCTTTTTAATCTGACGGAATAAATGATACAGATGGAACTTTCGTCTCGCGGGAGAGACACGATTGCTTTGGAAGTACCCGATATAAGCTACTTTTCCACTAACGGCACCGGTAGCCTTGAAGAACAAAGCTGGAATATGGGGAATGAATTGCTGACGTATAGCATCTCGGAGTTCAAATGCAGGGACTTCAACGTCGCCAACTACCTGGTACATTGCAAGGAAGACTGCTATATGTATTCCCGCAATGTGAATTGTCCCTTCCTCGGTCTCTCCTTCGTGCGGCAGGGAACGGTCGAATGCTTCCTCTCGGAGACGCGCGACAGGCGCATCTGGGCAAAAGGCCATACGAATATGATGGTCAGCTCCGGTCACCGCGAAGAGCGCAACCACTTTTACCGGGGAGATACTTTCGGCATGACCAACGTCCTGATATCGCCCGCTTTCTTCCGCCACCTGTCCGAACGCTATCCCGAATATTTCGAGAACGCTTACCTTCGCCTCGATAACGGCGAGACATTCTTTATGGCTCCTGAAAATATACCGGTCCCGGTCACGCTCGATACGGCCTTGAACGATATCGAACTGTCGCGTATGATGGGGAATGCTTCACCGATGTATCTTGAAGCCAAAGTGATTGAATGCCTCTCGCTTTTCATTCGCGAGACAAAAGGCAAGGGATTGGAAAAAGAGAATAGCCTGACATCGTCCGAACGCGATAAGATTTATCAGGCACGCGATATCATCTGCTCCGAATATCTCAATCCGCCTTCCCTGCGCGACCTGGCTCTCCGTGTCGGGACAAACGAATGTACGCTGAAAGCCGGCTTCAAGCAGGCGTTCCGTAGCACGGTATTCAACTACCTTTTCGATTACCGGATGAATATGGCGGTGCATTACCTGCTGGATACCAACAAGACGATTGCCGAGGTGGCAAGCCTGGTCGGCTACGATTATCAGGCGCATTTCTGTACGGCGTTTAAACGGAAGTACAATATATCCCCTTCGGAATACAGGATGAAAGCCTGAATACCTGAAAGGACCTCTTCTGCTGACGGATTGCCTTTCAATACCCCGGAGCGCCGCGGAAGAGTGACGTAGTACATGGAGAACTATGTTTATAATGCTGACAAATATAACGATTATTTCGAGGTGCACAACATACGACAGCTTGTTTTTTAGGGGGAGATAAGAATAAATATCTATTAGGGGACGCAGATAACGCAGAGGACGTGGATGCACGCAGAGAATGATTGAAAATTAAAAAGTCTGCGAGCGTCTGCGCCTTCTGCGTCGTCTGTTTCCCCTAATACCGTTGTGTTTTCGTTGTGCTTTGGTACCAACGAGGTACCGAGGAGGGTTTCATAGGGGGATGCTTCAAAAGGAAAAACTGATGTTTTTCAATAGAAATTCTCTGTAAAGCTGTTCATTATCAATAGGAATGCGGGAGTTCTCCATGAACTAAAACAATCAATAATTATGGCAAACGATGAACCCAAAAGGAGAAGCATCATTGGAACGCTGGTCGAGAACAAGCTGACCGAGCGCGAAGACGACTCCACCATCAACATCACTTATGTGGGCCGACGCTCTATCGACGGCCTGTGCAGCCTTGCCGCCAAAGCCGGCAGCAAATTCTCGGCTTCCGAACTGTTGACCGCTTACAAGGATATCGAAAAGCAGGCGAAGGAGGAAGTATACTCAGGTGCTACCGTCGAATTCGGTTTCGCCAACAACTCTTTGGGCGTCGAAGGCGCCGTGATCGGCCCCGGTGCCGGCTTCAATCCCGAAACCAACCGGGTGGTTATGCGCTGCATCCCGCTGGCGGAGCTTCGTAAGGAACTCGATATGATCGACGTAATCATCAACGGAACGAAAGACGGCATGCCGACCGTGACGACCGTCTACGACGTGTTGACCAAGACGACCAACGAGAAACTCAGTCCGGGCAATACGCTCAACGGCAAAGGCAACCGCGTGAAAATTGTCGGCGAGGCAGGCAAGGAAGTCGGCTTCTTCTTTGTCGACGCCACCGACGAAACGAAGGTCGTTGCCGTGCCCGAGACCGTCCTCTCGCGCAACGAACCGTCGAACTTCGCCTTTATCATCCCCGCGCTTGCCGACGGCAACTACTATCTGGAAGTTGCCACGCAGTATGGCGGTAACAGCAAGACCCTCCTCAAAGACGTACGCCGCAGCCGTTTCCCTTACTTGCTGAAGGTAGGTTCAGGCGGAAGCGATCGTCCCGAGATTGAGTAACCCTTTTGTTACGGGAGTCGTAACCGACCGTTTACGGCACCCGTAACTGAGCGTTTACGACACTCGTAACTGCTCGGTTACGACTCCCATAAATTTCCGCATCCATCTACACACACTATATTAATATTGATTATGCATATGAAAATAACAGTACAACGACCTTGCGCAGTCCTCCGTTTATTCGCCGGACTGTTTTTTCTTTTTATGACATTCGCTGCCACGGCAGGCAACCCCGACGACTGGGAGAACAATGCGGCTACCTCCATCGCCAATGTAGACGGGGGCAACGGTAAAAGTTTCGATCATCCTATCCTTATCGCCAGCGCGGGAGA
>ERZ791830.1448-NODE-1448-length-14763-cov-2.121091_pt1 | contig 14763 bp, 5 predicted proteins | sample MGYA00509945_ERZ791830 | MGnify/ENA primary metagenome ERZ791830 (study PRJEB30046, sample SAMN00792021) | human gut metagenome | study: EMG produced TPA metagenomics assembly of the A metagenome-wide association study of gut microbiota in type 2... | reverse complement strand
GATCTTATGGCGCCATACCTCGTATTCGAGGCCGGCGTTGATCGAGGCGCGCAGCATGCGCGATACGCTCTTGGCCGCGCCCTTGTGGAACTCCAGTACGTCGATGTCGAAGTCGGGCGACTCGGTGCCGTCCTCGGTGACCGTCACGCCCGTGAAGGATAGCTCCTTCGCCGAATAACCCGTTACGTTCTTGTTCTTGCTCCAGCCGATGAAGCCCAGGTCGTTCACCGCCAGCGATGCCTGCAGGTTGGGCAGGATGTCGTACGTGGCTCCGAAGTCGACCGCGAAGCCGTAGCCGGCGGGCGAGGTGGGCTTGAGGCTGATGTCGTCCATCTTGTAGACCTCTTCGCCGTGGTCGTTGAGTTCGGTCTTGACGTCGAGCCCTGCGGCCGTGATGTCCAGCCCGCCCGCGGCGTTGATCAGCCAGCGTTCCTCGTTGTGCGATACGTTGAATTGCGTGAAATACATCCGCGCACGTGCCACGCCCATCAGGAATTTTGCCCGCACACCGATGTATAACTTGTCGTCGAGCAGCGGAAAAGAGTAGTTGAAACCCGCTTCGAGATAGCTGTCGGCCGTGATGCCGATGTCGCTGATGTCGCCGCTATTGCCGCGTTTCAGGAAGTCGAAGAGCGAGTAGGGCAGGGTGGCGTCGGTCGTGACGCGGGCGTTGAGGTCGAACGACCAGAAATTCTTGTGGTTGCGGGTGAAGGCGCCGAACCCGATGAGGTTTACGCGCGTGTCGAGACCCAGGAGGTTGTCGGCTTTGAGTCCCGAAAGGGCGTCGGCCGTCGATACGGAGCTGTCGAGCAGTGTGACGAGTTTTCCGTTGCGCGGATAGAGTATTTTGTCGATCGAGAGGTTGCCGCTCACGTTGATGTCCAGTCCGCCCAGCCCGGGGATGTTGACATAGCCGCGTAAGGGGGCGAAAGCCGGGTTGAACTGGCTGCGGAGGGTAGACCCCTCCATGAAATAGGCCGTCGGGTTCTGTGCCGCGGCGCCGGATGCCAGCAGCAGCGTGAATAGGAATGCGTATATTTTTTTCATGTTCTGTGCCGGATTAGAGGTTGAGCTTCAGGCCGCCGCGCTTGATCAGGCGCAGGGTGATGACGATTTGCTGATCGGACGTGAAATCGTAGCCCGGATAGTATTTCTCCAGCGAGACGGGGAGGATGATCTCGGCACCCTCGATGATCTGCCGCAGGTCGCTTTCGAAAAGTTGCGTCTCCCTGATCTCGTTCGTTTTGCCGGGTTCGACCGTTACGTCGAACCGGACGTTCGTAGGCGAGAAATAGGGCACGAGCCGCAGGCTCACGGGCAGGGCGCTCGTGATGCTGCCGTAGAGGTGCAGCGTGTTTTTGGGGTTGGGGGTGCCTTCACTGTCGAGGTTCTCGCAGAGCATGTCCACCACGTCGCCGCCGATGTCGATCTTACCGATGTCGTAGGTTACATCCTGGACTTTGAGCTCTGTCAGGTAGCTGCCGGCCAGGGATTTGACCTCGCCCGAAAGCCGGTCGTGCAGCATCGGCATATTGCGGAACGCCTCGATGAAGACCGGTTTGAAATCTGCCGGATCCGTATTCGGGGGGAGCAGGGGCAGGAAGGTCGAGAGGTATTTTTCCGCCAGCAGGTCGGCGACGGCGGTGATCTTGGCATCGTCGTCCATCATCTGGTCGATCAGTGCATCGAGCAGCGGCGTGATTGTCTCCGGGGTGTTCTGGAGTTCCCGCAGGTCGACGTATGCGGCGTTTCCGGGCAGGGGCGAGGGAAGCCAGATGTCCGCTTCGTCGAAGAGCGTTTTGATGTCCGCACCTCCTTCGTTCAGTTCACTCATACTTACGTATACCGTGGCCAGCGGCAGCCGGTATTCCGAGTCCTCGTCGCCGATGGTGACATCGTCCGTGTTCACGTTCGACAGGTCGTAAGCGTTGTCGATACAGGACGATGCGAGTGCTGCGGCGAAGAGAAAAGGTAAAATTTTCTCATAGGGTTTGGGTTTGTTTTCAATGTGCCGCAAATATATGCCGTTCCGACGAATAAAACAAAAAATCGGACGTTTTAGTTTATGCGTGTGTCAAATGCGGCCATCTCTGCGTGCGCCGGAAGCATGCCGGAGGAGATGGCGCGTTTTGTGAAATAATTGCTACATTTGCACTGCGATTATCGCTATGGCGGGAACCGAAAAAAACAATCTCAGAGAGCAGGTGGCGATGCTGCCGCAGTCGCCGGGCGTCTACCAGTTCGTAGACCGCTCGGGGACGATCATCTACGTCGGTAAGGCCAAGAGCCTGCGCAAGCGGGTTTCATCCTATTTCGTGCAGAGCAAGGAGCACAGCCCCAAGGTTCGCGTGCTGGTGAAGCAGATCGCCGAGATCCGCCATATCGTCGTGGACAGCGAAACCGACGCCCTGTTGCTGGAAAACTCGCTCATCAAGACCCTCCAGCCGCGGTACAATATCCTGCTCAAAGACGATAAGACCTATCCCTGGATCGTGGTGCGCCGCGAGCATTTCCCGCGCGTGCAGTCGACGCGGCAACTGAACCGCGACGGGTCGCAGTACTTCGGCCCCTACGGATCGGTGGTGATGCAGCACAGCGTGCTGGATTTCATCCGCGAGGTGGTTCCCTTGCGTACCTGCAAGCTCAACCTCGCCCCCGAGCAGATCGCCAAGGGGAAATATACGGTCTGCCTGCAATACCACCTGGGCAACTGCAAAGGCCCCTGCATCGGGGCGCAGGGCGAAGGGGAATACGGCCGGCTCGTCGACATGGTCGTCGCGGTGCTCAAGGGCGACCTGCGCCCCGTGCGTAGCTACCTCGAACAGGAGATGCCGCGCGCTGCCGGGGAATTGAAATTCGAATTGGCGCAGCGCTACAAGCAGCGCCTCGATGCGCTGGACAACTATGCGGGCAAGTCGGTGATCGTCAGTGCGAAGATCGTCGACGTGGATGTTTTTTCGCTGCTTCCGGACGACGATGTGGCCTATTGCAATTTCGTGCGTATCCGCCACGGGTCGGTCGTGGGCGTTTATACCGTGAAACTCAAGACGGGTGTCGGGGGCGACGAACGCGACATGCTGACGCTGGCCATCCAGCATGTCGTCGAGCATATTGCCGGGACGCTGGCCCGTGAGGTCATCGTACCGTTCCTGCCTTCGACGACGCTGCTGTTCGACGGTGTGACCTTCACGGTGCCCAAGCGCGGCGAAAAGCTCGAACTGCTCGAATTCTCGCAGAAGAGCGCCCGTATCTATCGCGCCGAGCAGCTCAAGAACCTGGAAATCAAGAATCCCGAACGATATACCGAGCGGTTGATGAATGCCCTGCAAAAGGAATTGCGCCTCGACCGCCAGCCGCGGCACATCGAATGCTTCGACAACTCCAATCTGCAGGGGGCCCATCCGGTAGCCTCGTGCGTGGTGTTCCGCGACGGAAAACCCGCGCGCAAGGACTACCGCCATTTCAACATCAAGACCGTGGAGGGCCCCGACGATTACGCTTCGATGCGCGAGGTCGTCTTCCGGCGTTACAGCCGCCTGCAGGAGGAGGGGGCCGAGCTGCCCGATCTCATTATTGCTGACGGCGGGAAGGGGCAGATGGGCGTCATTCACGAGGTGCTGGAGTATCTCGGGCTGGACATACCTGTCGCCGGGCTGGCTAAGAACGACCGCCACCGCACCTCCGAGTTGCTCTGCGGATTCCCGCCTGTCCTGGTCGGCATCCGTCCCACTTCGCCCCTTTTCCACTTTCTGGCGCACATCCAGGAAGAGGTGCACCGTTTCGCCGTCTCATTCCACCGTCAGAAACGCAGTAAGGCCTTTATCCATAGCGAACTGGAACAGATCGAAGGCATCGGTGACAAGACCGTCCGTACGCTGCTGCAACATTTCCGCACCGTGGCCAAGGTCAAGGCGGCACCGTTCGAGGAGTTGACAGCGCTGGTCGGCCCCGCCAAGGCGAAAAAAATCAAGGCTTTCTTTGAAAAATAACCGGATTTTTTGAAAATTGCGAAGAATCGACTATCTTTGCCCTCCCGATTCTACGGAAGAGGCTTGCCCGGATGGCGGAATCGGTAGACGCGTTGGTCTCAAACACCAATGACAGCAATGTCGTGCCGGTTCGACCCCGGCTCCGGGTACTTTTTTAATACGCCCATGATTTAATAATCAAATCATGGGCGTTTTTTATTTGCCATGAATTGGGCATTGACCCTTTCTCTGTTTGCTGTAAAGATTTTCTATTTTTTCAAAATACAAAATCAGCAAAATCTGTCTGCGGAAACCGGAGTATTGCGTTGTTATGGCAGACAACGTGCTACTAATCTCTATTATTCCGGTTCCCGCGAACAGATTGTAAACGAACGGCGGCGGGATTCAAATGCAGAAATGTTTGCAATGGTTCACCGCGACCAAAAGGCCCGCCGCCGCAGAGTTATCTTTTTTTACCCCACTTGGGGCGTATGTCGAGGAAAATCTCGAAATTCAAGCGTGGCATGGGACGAGCCAGCACCGAAAGATACTCCTCGTTAAACAGGTTTTTGACCGCGATCTTCACGGAAAAATCAGCCCAGGGTACGGCGAAAAGTTTTTCGACCGACATGTCGCTCATAAGATACGGAGGTACATATCCCGAGATCGTGTAGTCGTTGCTCGACATGGTGAAGCGTTCGCTATACCAACACCATTTGTAGAGCAGCCGCCAGCTTTTCCATGCCAGCCGCGCCGTTACCGACGCCGAGAACTCCGGTACATAGACCAGTTGTTTGCCGATGGACTCGTCGCCCTTGCTCATCGGCTCGCTCTCGTTGATCGAGGGCGTCCACGAAAAATTGCCGTCGGCACCGACTTGCCAGTCACGGTTCCAGGTTCGGTCGAAGCCCGCCTTCAATTCCACTCCGTAGGCATGTACTTTTTTGAGGTTCTTCGGCGTCCAGAAATCCTGCTTGCCTCCCAGCGGTATCCACAGAATCCAGTCGTCGATGTAGGAATCGAACCACGTCGCCTCGCCGTGAACCGCGTACCGACCCTCTTTGGCGAAGGCAAACGATACGCCGCCGTCGTAGGTGAAGCCGTGTTCGGGCTGCAGGTCGGGATTGCCGCCCGGCTGGAAGTAAAGGTCATTGAGCGTGGGGAAACGGTAGTTGCGCGAAATGGATGCCTTGGCCCGGACGTTTCCGGCTTTCGAGAGCATGTAATCGGCATAGAATGCCGGAATGAGCGGCGTCCAATCCTTGCCGTACATATCCTCTCGCAACGCCAGCGAGAGGCCCAGCCGTTCGGTAGGCGTCCACTTGGCAGTCATATAAGCAGATAGTTCCGTGCGGGCTTTGTCGTAACCGACCACCGCCTTGTCGCCCTGCTGGGTGATGATGTTGCGATCCTGATTTTTCGCGAAATGCTGGTGCAGGGCAATGTCGGCCGAGAAAAGCCATTTTTTGCCGACGTAAAATTCGCTGTTGCCCGATGCGAAAAGCGTGTTTACCTTGCTGCGCGAAGTAATCATGTAGGCCCATTCGCCGTTACCTTTGTCACGGGCGTAATCGTAGCCGAGCCATGTGTGGATGTAACCGGCTTTTGCTCCGACCTTGTATGTAGGACGCAGATGATCCCACGAGAGTACGCTGCGCAGGGTGCGTTCGCGCTGCTGGTGCAGAATATCCTTCGGATCGCCGTAATCGACGGTCGTTTGTGAAAGGCCGCGCTTGGAGGTGAGAAACCAGGCGTTCAGCCCGAAACGGTCGCCCTTGCCGGTATTGTAATAGACCTCCTGCAAGGCGTGAAAGTCATGAAAATCGCCGTCACGGTGGGTTTCGATGGGGTGGTAGGTGTCGATAATATTTTTATCGTCGTCGTAGACATTTTCGTTCTTGTCGCGGTTGCGGTACTTGAATTCGTTGGGCGACGAGGAGTAGACCACGCGCGTCGAGGTCTGCCAATGGTCGTCGCCGTAGGTCAGCCGCAGAAATTCGTCCGTCGTCCAGAACGAGCCGATTCCCTGTGTATACTGCATTTTGAATCCGTGTGTATCGGCGGGTTTGGTCGCCAGTGTGATCGCCCCGCCCAGACCGCCCACGACGTTGAGCGACGAGGTGCCGTGCAGCAGCGTCGCGTCGTCCACGAAATAGGACGGGATCATCGAAAAATCGGTCATGCCCAGCATCGGGGAGTTGATACGCATGCCGTTCCACATCACCTGCGTGTGCGATGCCGCCGTACCGCGAAATGCCACGGTAGAAAGCGTGGCCCGGCCGTACTGTTTGATGAAGATTGCCGTATTGAACGTCAGCACGTCGGCCATCGACAGGGCGATGTTCTCGTGCAGGACGAGGGTGTCCAGTTGTGTTTTTTGTACGCCGATCTCTTTCATCGGACGAATTCCTGTAACACCGACCTCACGAATGGGCATCACCAGCGAGGGGTTGTTGTTCCACCAGCCGTTGCCGGCCGGTTTTTCTTGTGCAGTGATTGTTGCGGCGAGGCACAAACCGATAAACAGAAGTATTGGTTTCTTCATATTGCGTATCGGTTTAATACCAACAAAAAGCCCCCGGAATAATTCCCACCCGGAATTCGTCGAGCAACTCTCCTTCGGGCGAATAGCGGTAGACGATCCCCTTCTGTTGGTAGTCGATGGCGTCGGCCACGTATACTTCCGACGTGTTGGGGTCGATGGACAGGCCGTAGAATTTCGTCTGCTTGTATTTGAGGAACGGCCGCACGGGGACGTGATCGGCCACCACCGGCATCCGCCAGATATCGTTGTTGATGAAGTAGAGCGTGTCGCGTCCGCCGTTGAGCTGCACCTCCGAGGGCCAGTCGCCGAATTTGAATTTGAACTGTTTTTCGATCCTGAAAGTTGCGGCGTCGATACGGTAGAGCGAGGGGGCCTCGTGCCCGTAGGGACTGCCCTCATAACCGCCGTCGGTGATCGTCCACATCTTGTCGTACTTATCCATCACCAGCGACGTGGGCTGGATGCCGACGACCAGCTCGTCGACCACCTTGTCCGTTTCGGTGTCGATCTTCAGCAGCCGGTTCTGATAAGACCAGCAGTTCACGTAGACGTATTTGCCGTATTGCACCATCTGTTCGGTCGAACCGGTTTCCATCGTCATACCCGGGCAGTCGATGTATCCCGTAATCTCGAACCGTTTGGGATTGACGATGAAAATGCGGTTGTCCCAGATCTGTGTGACATAGGCTTTTTCGTCCGACAAAAAATGGATATAGCGCGGGGAGGTGAGGTTCGTGATGCGCCCGACTTCTTTGAAGGTCACGGGGTCGATGGCAAAGATCACATGCGAATTATTCACGACGATCCAGCCCAAGCCGCCGTACATCGTCATCGACTGTGCCACGTCGCCCAGCTTCTGATCGTTGGCGCGGAAGAACACCTCGTTGTCGATCTTACGGGTTTGCGTGTCGTAGAACGAGAGCGTGGCATTGCCGTATTGGAAATTCCCCTCGTTGGTGATGAACAGCCCGTGTCCCACCTCGGGGCGGACTGCGATCTCCCGACCGAGATCGTAGTCCCACTTCATACAGCCGGTGAGAACCGAACAACAGCCTGCGACGATGAATATAAAGCGGTTCATCCTACGGCTTGACATACTCCCCGGCGGTTATTTGCTCCCAGGTCGGATTATAACCGTTGCCCGAGACATTCCACTTGTCGGCCGAAAGTGACGGCAGCGCATTTTTCAGCCCGGAGAAATCGGTCATCTTGCCCCAGTATTTGATATCTACCGAACCGATTTCAGTGACGCCCGCGAAATCGGCCATGCCTGTCAGCTTCATTTGGCTGGCCGCACCGGAGTAGGTTCCGCCCCAGAATTTGAATACCCCGATCTTGCGCAGCAAGGGTAATTCGAGATCGCCTTCATCCACATACTGCATATAGCTCGTGTCCCACTTGTCCGTCACCTCGGTAAGTTTCGGGGCGCTGAGTTTTTTGAGGTACGAACAACTGCTCATCTGGAAAGTTCCGACTTGCTCCAGATCGGGAAATGAAACAGTTGTCTGGCCGTTGGCTTTGCCGCCCGACTGCGAATAGGTACCGATGGATTTAATGCCGGGGAAGGTAATCAGGTCGTTCTGCGTATAATTGGAAACGCTGAGTTTTCCCGAGATGGTTTCAGCGCCTTCGAGTGCGGTGAAGTCGCACGCTCTCGAACCGCCGTTCAGCGACAGATCGCCCAGCGCATTTTTCCGAACCCTGACCTTCGCCAGTTTGTAACAGGCGATCAGTTCGACCTTCGGGAGCGACTCCACGCCCGACAGGTCGAGCGACGGCAGCAGGTTCAACTGGTAAAAATAGATGTTTTCGCAGGCCGTGAGCCGGGGGATGGAGAGTGTTTCGATCAGAGAAAGGTAGCGCAGGCAGAACTGTCCTCCGATGGTTTCGAGCGCGGGCAGTTCGAGCCGGTCGCTTGAAAATTTCGTGTCGATCTTAAAATCCGCACGTACCTTTTCGAGCGACGAGAGGTCGATGCTGGAAAGCATGGCTGCAGAGCTACTGTCCGAGAGCGAGAACGAGGCCAGCGAAGGAACTTTCGGCATTGCGAATGTGGTCGCTGCCGTCAGGTAGTTCCAGGTAAATGCACCGCCCAGATGCACCAGTTCCGGCATATTGAGTACTTTGAGCTGTGTCAGGTAAGTCAGCGTGCAGTTGCCGCCGATGGAGGCGATCTTCGGGAGTTCCAATAACTGCAATTCGCTGAGATACTGGAGCGACAGCGAACCCGTTACTTTTTCGAGCGACGAGAGTCCGAGTGCGGCCAGGGCCTTGTTGCCGGTCGAGGCATTTGTGCCGGAGAGGATCGTCAGATCGCCCGTACACTCCTTCAGCGCCGGAACATTGAAAACGGAGAGTTTGGCTGCATTGATATAGACCGTCCCCGTCGATACGAGTTTCGGCAGGTCGAGTTTGGCGACCGTATTGCCGTTTACCGAGAGCTGTCCGAGCGATTCGAGGGCGGGCAGTACCACGTCGAAATCCTGGGCGGTCGTAAGCGGCGTGGTGGCCGTTCCCAACACCAGACCGCCTGCCGAACGCAGGTTTTCGAGCCCGGAGAGTTTTTCCCCGGCGAATGAGTTGCCTACGACGATGTTGTAGCGCACGTCGGTCAGTCCGGCTAACGGCGCAAGGTCGGTCACGGGATCGTCGCAGGCCGAAAAATCGCCGATCGTGAGGTTTCCCTCGATCACCGTCGCACCCGTTGCGGCGAACGCTTCGACATCGGCCTGTGTCGGCAGTGCGACGCTGCCGGCCGTAACGTCGTTACGCTTGACCGAGTAGGCGTAGTCGCGCAGGGTCTGGTTATAGGCCATGACGCGGAAACGGTGTTCGTTGTCCCAGTCGGTGATCCTCGCCGGATCGGGGTACAGGATCGCCTGCTCGCAAAGTTCGTAGTCAGCAGTAGCACCTTCGAGCGACACATTGCGGGGAATGGAAACCACGATTTCGTCGCCGACGAGTGCGGCGCGGTATACCGTTCCGTCCTTGGCGGTGAGCGCGAACGAAGTGATGTGGTTGTCGATGCCGGCAAAGGGCTGGTTCTCCTCTTTGTCGTTGCAGCCGCAGAACGCGAAAACCGCTGCGGCCAGAATCAGTATTTTTCTCATCGTATTATTTCTTTTTGGTCATGTTGTAATCGAATACGCCGAACACTTCGGTCGAAATTTCGCCCAGCCAGCCGCTTTTTGCCTGAATGCCGGTCTGTACCTTGACAAAGTCGATGTATTTGAGGCCGGCGGGCTTGCCGTCGAAAGTGACGGCGTCGGAAATCCGGAAATGGTTGGCGTTGACGCCCGCTCCGGAGTTCGGATCGTCGGTCAGACGGTCGATCGGGCTGAAGTTGTCCGCGTAGCCCCAGTCGTAAGCCGGATTGACCCAGTAGGAACCGTTGCCCGACTGGTCGTAATTGTTGGCCTTGAGGCAAGTGCCGCGCAGCGTGTAGCTGTCAGCCTCGACCCATGCCGGATAATAGTAGTCCTGCGTATGGAATTGCGAAAGGTAATCGACGGAACCGCTCGCACCCTTGTTGTCCGTCCACTGCACCTCCATGCCGGCAGCGCGTGGACGGTAATAGGTCACGGCATAATCCTGTGTCGTTTCAGGCTTACCGTATTCGGAGCCTTTCAGTTCGTACCATGTGTCGTTCGGCAGTCCGTCGCCGTTTTCGTCCTGCATGACCCATACGATGCCCGGTTCGGATGAACCGTCGAACGAGTTGCCCGAAACGCCGATGTTGTAGCCGCCGTCATTTTCAATGCTGTGGTCGAAGCCGACTACCAGATAGCCGCCGAAAGCTCCCAGCGACACATAGGTGTTGAGTTTCATCTGGGACTCGGCATAGGCGCACGCTGCGTCCATCGTCGTCACGTCATAACGTTCGTTGACGAATTGTCCGGGAGCGGCAAGGAACTCGTAGACCTTGTTCCAATCCTTGCTGCTTGCCGGAGATCCGGCACGGTAGTATCGGCCTTCTGCGGGGCAGACATTGACGGTCAATTCCTGAGGAACCGTCAGATATGAGTTTTTCATTTCGACTTTGACCGTGTACGTTCCTTCGGCCGATTCGGAGAAAATATATACCGGATCGGAGGACTGTTGCACCTGTTTGCCGTTTACCGACCAGGTATAACTGGCATCGAACGCATTGGTAATGTCGAAAGGCATCAGACGGATGCGGCGGCCGGCGGATAGGTTGAAGACCGTCTGATCGAATGTCCAGCCGAACGGCATTTCGTCGATCGTGCAGACTTTTACCCCGAATTCCTTGCTGTCCTCGCCGTCCTCATTGCGGGTGGCGAATTCGAGCGTATAATCTCCGGCTTCGGACGTGTCGAATGTAAATTCCTTTTCGGAGGAAACTTCTTTGCCGTTCACGCTCCATGTGCAGGTCGTGGGGATCGAGGTGTCGATTACGGAGGGTTTCAGCGTCAGAGGACTGCCGACCAGAATCGTATACCCTTTTTCGGGAACCGGCAGGCTGATTGTCGGGATTTCCAGTTCTACCACATCCACACGCAGCTCCTCGGAGGCCGTGCCGTAGCGATTCGACACTTGGAGGAGCACGAACAACTCGCCTACGGTTTGTTCGCACACCGTAAGGGCGGGTTGCGTGCCGACGACTTTTCCGTCGATTTTCCACACATAGAGTGCCTTGTCCGCGTTTTCATAAGTGGGGCTGATCGTCAGTTCCCGGCCTGATTTGATGGTGTAAACCGCATTCTCGCTGTCGAGCGTGATACGGGGGGCCGTCTGCGAATCGACCTCGATCACATCGTCTTTGTTGCAGGACGACAACACGAACAACGCAGCAAATAAACAGGATAACAGTTTTTTCATCTCTTTATGCTTTATTTGTTAATATACGCTTCGGAGAAACGGTAGACGAAATCGATCCCGGCCGGGCTGGCACCTTTCTGCGTGGGATAGTAAAAATGGTTGATTTCCGAGGCGGAAGTTCCGCTCACGTCATAGGTGTAGATATTCGAATCGACGTAGCTCGACTTGCCGACCCACAACACATTGGTTGTCGGATGCTGCCCCATAATGCCGTAAATCGTTTCATTTCCAGATAGATATTTGTAATCGACGGTCTGCGTCTGGTAATTGTACCGCGTTGCGCTCGTGGCGTTGAAAGCATCGGTATCCACAAAATAGAGATAAGGATCGGTGAAACTGGCGCACATGCCGATAGCCGGAGACCATGTTGCGATCGGGAATCGAACACCTCCGGAAAGTTCTTTTTCCGAAACGACCGTGCCAGAGTGATCGATGCCAACGATCATCGGATCGGAGGTCAGGGTTCCCATATTCGGGCTCGTGCCGGAATAGGTTCCGGCAAGGGCGAAATAGATATTGCCGTCGACACCTTTGACGATGCCTTTTACTTGCCGGCCCTCATAGGTCAGCCGCTTTTCCACCGTTCCGCTTTCGGCATTGATGATAACGACGCTGTGTCCGCATCCCGCATAAATCTTACCCCGTGAATAGACCATGCGGGTTTTGATCGCGCCCACCGAAGTAAAGGCTCCGAACGTGCCTTCGAGGGTCGCGCCGATTTGCACCGAATTTTCACCGAGGGTCAGGGCGACTATGCCCGAAGTGCTTTCCATACTTGAATCGGAATATTGAATATAGGCTTTCGTTGCACTTACAACGACCAGATGCTGAGGCCATGTGTCTTTGTCTTCGGGGGTTTTAAATACCAGCGGGTCGGCGAATTCCATGCGCATCGTCCGGGCATCGCACACAACGAAACGGCCTGCGCCGCCCATGCGGTCGCCGTTCTGGGTTAACAGGTAGATTTTTCCGTTGGCCATGAACATATCCTGTACGACGTTGCCGATCTCCAATCCGCCGTTGGCCTGCTCGAATACCTCCCGATACTCCTTGCCGGCCTTGTCGTAGTAGACCAGCATACCGTTTACTGAAGTCATATTGCCTTCGCAGACCACGAACGTACCGTCCTTGTCCGTGTAGTCCACCGAAGCGCACACGTCGGCCGAGGCAAAGACCGTATTCCCTTTTTTATCGATCCCGATCAGCGTGATGATGCCACCTGAGTAAGCTGCATCCGAAGCCGCCGGAGCCTGCACGGTTACGCTATTTTTCGCAAGGTTCAGCGACGCCTTCCACCCTTCGGGAATATTCATGAAGTCGGCGGTTTCCACATCCGTCGTATTCAGCGTCAGCGTCTTTTTCTTGCCGAAGTCGAATACGAAGTACGAACGGCCGTCGTCGGGCTGTACAAAACAGAATGAGGACACCGAAGTTTTTGGAATGACGATTTCCGTGCCGTCGGTCAGAGTGAACGTTACGGCATCGTCGCCGTCGCTGACCGATTTGAAGAACGAATCCCCGTCTTTTCCGTTGCTTCCCGTCGCTTTTACGTCGTTGCCGGCCGCATCTTTGATGCGCGCTCCGTCCACAATCCAGTAACCGTCGGCATCGACGGCCATTTCGGGTTTCGAACCATCTTTGCCAGCTACCGGGATTTTGTGGCCGTCCGCATCGGTCAGCCAGTTGCCCTTGCCGCCGATCGTCCAGTAGTAGCCTCCCTCGAAGAGGTCGATACCGACCTCCGGGGCATTCGTACCGTTCTTGCCGTCGGCAATCGAAACGGAGGTGTTGTCGTTGAACGTGATGGTGTATCCGGTGTCCGTCTGGGTCACATCGGAGATCGTCTTGCTTTGGCGCAGGGCATCCACAAGCGTTTGCAGCGCCGAAACCTCTTTGTTGAGTTCCGCGAGTTGGGTCTTGATCCCGTCGATCTCCTTCCACAGATCGTCGTCGTCGTACGAGCAGCTCCATGTCGCAGCACCGAACAGGGTTATTGCCAAAAGGGTAAATAGTTGTTTCATGCTTTTCAGATTTTAATTATTAATCGGTTTGATTTCCGGGGGATAAAAAACGCCTGCCGACAGGCGACGGCCTGCGGCAAGCGTAGAGGATGAACAGGAGATCCGGACGGGGCGCGGATTAGCCTCTCCCGTTGTATAACCCTGTCTGTTATGAATTATTCCCATTGTCATTCGAATCACGCGGGTGATTGCACGACAGGAAACTGCTGAAAATCAAATCGGGGAGGGAGTGCGTTGCGATAACGACGACCGTACCATTCGATTCCAACCCGAAACCCGCGGGTGCAAATCAATCGTTAAGGCAGGTCTTCTGACTCGTCCCGTTTATCGCGCCTTCCCAGTCTAAACCAGTGGCAAAGAGTACGATAAACAACTTCTCCCGAAGGAGGGGACTTACAGCAGCGAGTACTGTTCCGGATTTTCACCGGATTCCCTTTTCATCCTGTCCGGCATACCGGGCAGGAACCATAACGGCGTAAAGGTAATTATTTTTTTTGATTGTTATACAAATCACAAAAAAAAATCGCCCGGCCTCGCAATCGGGAGGGCGTAGAATTTCCGTATCGGTAGGGATCTGCCCGGGTAAAATGCGTTACTCCTGTGCGCGGCTTCCAGCAGAGATCGGTTTTGTGCAAAAATAACGCTTCCCGAATAACTGCCAGCCGTATTTCCGCAATTTGTCTATCCCGTAAATTTATCGATATACGAATAATTTGCACGTACTTGCATCTCCCGGAGGCATTTCGTATTTTTGCATGTCCTGCAAAAGGGACGAACCCGCTATGAAAGGATTTTTGTTGCCCGGCGTGCTGGCCGGCGGAGTGGTTTCTGGCGGAGTGCAGCAAAAAGTATCGACAAACAGCGAAGTTATGAAAACAAATACATCTACGATCCGCCTGATCTACCCGCAATGGCAGGGTGGCAATGTCGCGGCGATGGTGCCCGAGGTAAAGGATCCCGACGATGCCGCACGGGGATATTACCTCGGGGCGCAGCTGCTCGACTTCCTGGCTCCCTGCGGCGGGCAGGAAACGCTCACCGTTCCCGTCTCCACCCAGATCGGGGAACGCAGGGTGACGGACGGTGTACTCGACCGCAACGTCATTCTCCGGCAGACGAAAGCCGCGCTGGAGATGCTGCGGGCGAGCGATCCCGGCAGGATCGTGACCCTGGGCGGGGATTGCTCCGTGAGCGTGGTGCCGTTCACCTACCTTGCCGCGAAATACGGCGGCGACGTGGCGATGGTATGGATCGACGCCCATCCCGACATCACGCTTCCGGGCGATCCCTATCCCGGCTACCATGCCATGGCCGTGACGGCCTGCATGGGGCACGGCGATGCGAAGATCGTGGCGGAACTGCCCGCACCATTCGACCCGTCGAAAATCCT
>ERZ791830.1447-NODE-1447-length-14785-cov-3.885811_pt1 | contig 14785 bp, 14 predicted proteins | sample MGYA00509945_ERZ791830 | MGnify/ENA primary metagenome ERZ791830 (study PRJEB30046, sample SAMN00792021) | human gut metagenome | study: EMG produced TPA metagenomics assembly of the A metagenome-wide association study of gut microbiota in type 2... | reverse complement strand
CCTCTGGAACGGATGCGCAGTTCTTGCGGAATATGCACTATTTTAAAAAAATTACAGAATTTCTTTTTTATTCTTTTTATTTGTAATCTTATGTTCATTTCTTCTATTTTCATAAGCTCTCATTCTTTTCTAATTCCCTGCATTTTCCAGAAAGCTCTTCCTCCAACGCTCTCACATCTCTGCAAATCTTTCCTTGGATCTCCTCTGTAAATTTTTCCAGCAATGGATCTCTCACCTTCAGCTCTTCTCTCACTTCGTCCCACCATAGAAACTCTCTATACTTGCAGATCACCTGCTCCACGCATTTTCCTATCCTCGTCTCTTTCCCACATTCCTCTGCCTTTTTCTCATTCTGTAAACTTGCATAATACAAAATCGTGACATTAAGCTCTTCTATCACCTTATTCATTTTCCTGCAGTCTACCTGGGTTCCATGCGAATTTTCTTTTTCTGCCTTACGTTTTCGTTCTTCCTCTTTTCTTTGCGTAGCTATTACTTCATCATATACAAACAACTCACCATCTTGGCTGATATATCCCACTTCGCTCAATACCAGTTTCAACAATTCCGGCGCTGCATGCAGTGTAGATGAAAGCTGCGATAGCTCCCACCGTTCTGCTCTCCTGATATATTCTTCCAATTGCTCAATAGTCGGTTTCTTCTCGATTCTTTTTCCAAATGACTTCTTCAGCCATCCAATACTCTGATAAATAAAAACTACCCGTGACGCCCAGTCGATTGCATCAGCCAGGGAGTTTATTCCCAGCGTGTCCAATATCTGGGAACTGTGATATAAAAATGTTTTCCATCCCTGCAAAACCGCCTGCGCGATCTGTATTCCATCCCCGCCCATATTGTTGGCTTGTACAAGAATTCCTTTTTCCTCTGCCTCTGGAAATGTGCGAAGGAAATCCCGAATCGTCACCCTGTCATATGGGACATTCCATTCGACACCCTCCTCAAATTGGATATACGGAAACATTTTATAGCGTGTATAGCTATCCATATCATCTTTATAATACGTATAAAAAGAAACATGCCGAATCTCATGTCCATGCTTTTTGCAATAAGACACCAGATTTTCCGACAGCTCCTCCTCATGAATCAGGATCATTTCCGGAATACGATATTCCAGGCAATAGTCAATCTGCAAACTGCAGATCTGTCCATTTCCTTTTATGTATTCCTGAAGTTTTCCTTCTGCATACGTTATATTTTCCCGAATTTTCTCTTCATAACCGTCCTCTACCGCTACTCCATGAAGCTGCCCCAATTCATCCTGATAAACTGGCGCAAAAGCAATCTCATCCACTTGCCGTACATATTCTGGATGATCCTGCAATAATTTTCGCTTTTCTTCTCCTATCTGCATCAATGTATACTCAGCATACGAATAAAATGCCCGATACAATCTATGAATCAAAAGAAAATACTTATAAAAAAGCGGGACACAGCAAAGTCTTGTATCTGCTACTCCATACTCTAACAAATCCTTTTTGGCCTTTTGTAACATCCTTTTTAGATTTGTATTCATCTTCAGATGTGTGGTCTCCAGAATTTCTGACAGATCTAAATAAATTTTTTCTTCATCATAATGAATCGGTATATGGCCATGCTGCATATAGTTTCGCAGAAAGTCTACAATTTTATACTCCGAATATTGATCATATGCTTTCGAAATGAAGTTTTTCTTAAAACTTTTATCCTTAGAAATATAGAATTCATCAAATTTCTCCATAGATTCTATCAATGTCCGCCCTGCGCTGACGGCATTGCAAAGCAACGCATTGATCTGAATCACATCTACAGTTTCTCCTCTCTTAGCGAATATACGATCGTCAAATTGTAAAGAGAATTTCTCAAACATATTTTCCAAGTTAAAAACCATCATACTATATAACTCATCCAATTCACAAATATGCTGTGACATGCTGAGATACCGCCGCAATATCTGTTCATGCTCCCATGGCAGTTTCTCAAGCTGTGTTCCTGGAACATTCAAAAAATCCATTGGAATATACGCTCTTGTATTCATTGACATCCCTCCAAACCTATACAATTCTTTCTTGGAAATGCAAACTTTTTGTATACGCAAATAACGCTCACAAACTTCTCAAATTTATTACTGTATATATACCCCGTACTTACAATATAATTTGATTTTAACACCTATGTTCCAGCATAACAATCAATTCATGACTTTTTGTTTTTTTCTTTTTATAATATTTTTTACTCGTGTTTCTTCCTATTATAATATCTTTTCTTTTAGCATTTACTTTCTACTCTTCTGTTTCTTCTCATACAGCTTCCTTGGTCCGTATTTATGCTATTGAAGACTTATATTCCAAGAATATTCAAATGAGCAGGAGGAACATCTTTATAGGCGTTCTATAACAGCACATTTATAGGGTCTAAATGCTAGTATTCTCAACTCACGCCTTCACGGAAGGCGACGTCGCTGTTGGAGTAGGAGTTGGCATGGCGGCCATTTCAACTCACGCCTTCACGGAAGGCGACGATGTCCTCGACGATCCTGCTCTGCGTGATCTCATTTCAACTCACGCCTTCACGGAAGGCGACGGGTATCTCCGTAATGGACTACCGTGGAGCCGTATTTCAACTCACGCCTTCACGGAAGGCGACGGCAATGGAGCTGATCACAGTAGAGCACTGGGATGATTTCAACTCACGCCTTCACGGAAGGCGACAGCGAGAACATCCGCTGCAGCGCATACGCACCTATTTCAACTCACGCCTTCACGGAAGGCGACTGCTGCCAGGATCACCGGCGCAAGCAAATTGCACATTTCAACTCACGCCTTCACGGAAGGCGACGGCCGTCCTGCATTGCCTCCGCAAGAATTGCCGTCATTTCAACTCACGCCTTCACGGAAGGCGACGGGGCTTGGCTGATCAGGGGCTGGAACCTGGTACATTTCAACTCACGCCTTCACGGAAGGCGACATACCTGGGGCTTTTTTATTGCCATTTTTTAAGGTATTTCAACTCACGCCTTCACGGAAGGCGACTGCAAATTCAAATAATTTTTGCTGCTAAACACTTCTTATTTTTATTAATTCTTTCCAAATTTCTCATTCTAGCTTTTCTTTTTCACCTAGCTTCTCTTCGCTTTTCTCTTCATCCTGTCATTTTTCCGGTGCGAATCTCCCTGTATTTTTCTGTTTATTTACCTTTCGCACTCGAAACATGTACACTCTGTCATAATATTTAATTTGCTTCATTATATCTCTCCACTAATTTTCTATCAACTGAAAATATGTTTTAATTTAATCTCTTTGCTTTTTAAAATTAACTTACTAAAGTTTTTTGTTATTTTTTACTGGCATCGTAAGATGCCAGTAATTAAATTTATAAAATTCTAATAATATCCGAACTTTATCTGATAATTGTAAGTAGGTAATCATCCGTATATTGACATTTTATAAAAGCCATCTGATACTGTTTCTGGCTGTCTGCCAAATTCTATATCAGATGGCTTAGTATTATTTTTTAGTTTAGTACGGCAGTATTCCGGAAGATCTTCTGACCATGGAAGCAGTTTCTTTAACTCTTTCTCTTTAGGAAAAGCTCCCATTTTTCTGAGTTCATCCAATATATAAGTCAGATATGCGTATGGTTTCAGATGGTTCAGAAGTGCCGTTTCTGTAATGCTGTAAACAAGGGCACTGGCACCAGCTCCCCGTACACTTTTGGCAAACAGCCAGTTGCGGCGTCCCACTGCAAAGTTTTTCAATGCACGTTCTGCACTGTTGTTGTCTATACTGAGATGGCCATCTTCCAGATAGCGTTTCAGATATGCTTCCTGATTAAGCGTATACAAAATGGCATCACCAATAAGGGAAGACCTGTCTACAGAATCTTCCATCGTATGCAGCCATTCAAACAGGGCATCCATAACCGGACGGGACTGTTTCTGGCGCTCCTCATATTTTTCTTCCGGTGTTTTATTGTGGATCATTTCCTCGATCTTATAGAGGATCCCGATCCTTGACATCGCCTGATATGCAATGGTCTCTTTCAGCTGTTCTTTTGTAAAGTCTTTTTTTAATGCTGTGAGGGCTGCATCAAAACGTCGTCTTGCATGGGTAAGGCACCCGCTTACTATGATACCTTCTCCTAAACTGTGATAAGCCTGATATCCATCACAGGTCAGATACCCATGAAACCTGTCCCCTAAAAAGTTTACAGGATGATATCCCGCACGGGTCCTTTCATAATCGAAGAGTACCATCTGCGGGGAACCACTGAATTCATCCGTGAGATATACCCACATCCAGTTCTGGGTCGTCCCTTTCTGATCCGGTTCTCCGAGTACCTGGATCCGGCTTTCGTCACAATGGATATATCTGCTTTCCAGAAGTTCCTCTTTCATCAGCTGATACAGCGGTTTCAGGTATCTGTCTGCACAGTTTATGATCCAGTTCGCCATAGTCTTTGTGGAGAGATCGAGATCATATCTGGCAAACTCTCTTTCCTGACGTGCCAGAGGCATCCCGTTTACATATTTAGCGTTCATGATACCTGCTACGAGGGAAGGTGTAGCAATGCTCCCACGGATCAGGGAAGGTTCTTTTTCCGGACGTTTCATGGATCCGCATTCCGGACAGCTGTATACATAAGTGATCTCTTCTTCAACCTCAAACTTTGCAGGTATAAAACGCAGGCGTTTTACGGTCTCCTTTGTTACTACGCTGTATTTTTTTCCGCATTCCGGACAGTAACGGGCTTCCCCTTCCAGTTTATAGGTCCTGGTCGCAACGGTCTCAAAATTGGAAAGATCTTCTTCCTTCTTTCCTTTTCTTTTTTTACATTTATAAGAGGATGGCCGGATCTCTTCAAAAAGTTCCTCTGTTTCCGCATCCGCATTGGCTTCCGCCTCATTGAACAGGTTCATCTGTTCATAGCCTTCGGCATACTTTTCACTGGATGCCCCAAACTGTTTTCTCTGCGCAAGGGTAAGACGGTCAGAGAGCATGGCATTTAAGAATTCGAGTTCTTTCTGTTTATCCTTCAGCAGCTGGATCTCTGTATCCTTCTTCTTTGTCTGTTCCTGTACGATCTTCATCAATGAGATCAGATCTTCACGGCTCATGTTATTCAGCTGTTTATCTGTAAAGATCGGTTCCATGTCCTGTCCTCCCTGCTTTAGCGTTATAAAAAGTATATCATGGTTCCAGCTGTTTTCCTATAAAAAACTGCGTTTCCGGATATAGGAAATACGCTGGGAATGCCATGTTTTTCATGATTTTTACGGGATTGACAGCTCCGCTGTCTTATGCTTACAGGATGATCTTTGGATGGTGTTCCTCAAATGCACCCCTGGGATTTAAAGAAAGCCCGTCACACAGCCAGTGGATCTCTTTCAGAGTCACCTGACGGAGTTCATCTGGAGTATCCGGCCATTGAAAAGCATTACGGTCGAGCCGTTTCATCAGGCTCCAGAATCCGGACCCGTCCCATTGAAGGATCTTTATAGAAGTACGCCGACGGTTGCAGAACGCAACATGCAGCGTGAGTATGGGTCGAGGTGAAATTTTAATTTGATGATAGCCACCAGACCATTGTAACTTTTTCTCAGATCAGTGACACCACAGGAGAGATATACCGTTGTCCCTCCTGCCAGGTCAAGCATGGCGCTGCAGGAATCCCAGTATAGATTCCATCAGTTCCGTTCTGCAGGAATCAGATATTTCAATACGGATACTGTCTGAAATAAAAATACGCACCGATGAAGATTCCTCAGAGAGAAGCTTTCTGGCAGCTTCCTGTTCAGATGGAAGTCTGACAAAGACCATATCCTGTTCAGATTCGGATGCCGGCTCTTCTTTTGCAAGTCTGCGGATCCAGTATCCCATCGTAGATAAAGGGATACCGTTTTCTGTACACCATTGTTTACATGTTTGTCCACTGGTCTGGTATTGTTGGATACGGTCAGACCAGAGTTTTGCTTTTTCTTCTTTATTCATAGTGATATAGAATACCTCCTGAGTTTTAAGGAGATTGTAGCAGAATAAAAAACAAAAAAACAGATACGGATGATTACCTACTTACGAGCAGACAGGCTAAAAATGGGTATAAAAATACCCTGCCAGCTTTCACCAGCAGGGTTGATTAGAATTTTTACTTGTAAAGGTCTTCCAGCGTTATCAGCCGAACTTCACCTCGCTCTTGTGCCTGAAGAAGTCCATCTGTGAATCCGCCTTTCGAGAAGATATAGTAGTGATAGTTGTTGCCCTTTCCAAAAACTGAGGCATAATCCCGAATCAAATCGAGTTCATCCACACCGATTTTCTCATTCCGGTATTTGCATGAACCGATGATATAGTCTTTGCCCTCAACAGGAGTTCCGACGATATCAATCTGTATCTGCTTTTTCTTCTTCGGGTCTGTCCCCCACCACTGGCCGATTTCACTCAGCTCAATAGGAAGGCTATCCGAATAATAGAGCAGGTAATCCTGACACATCTTCTCATAAATTAGACCCATGTAATCAGGAAGATACTGCTTTACAGCGTGTGGATAGGTCTTTGCAATTCTGCCAGAGTCAATGGCACTCATATTGATTGGCACAAACCGATACCAGAAACGGAAGAAGTTATCAGCCAGCAGATAGATGGTTTTCTTACCCGGTTTTTCTGTAATCGGTGTTTCTTTCTTCGCAATGCCAAGGTCGATCAGCGTTTTCAGGTACTTCGATACGACCGAGTTTTCCTCGCCGACCTTCATCTTGATATCGTTCATTCGGGAAGCACCTTCTGCAATCGCTTTAATGATTGCATTATAAATGGCCGGCTCCCGGAGTTCCTGCTTCAGTAAGTTCCCCGGTTCCTCATACAGATAGCTGGAGCGGTCAAAGAAATTATCCAACAGAGCTTCATCCACACTATCTCGCACATCCAACTTATTGATATAGTGGGGAACTCCTCCCGTGATCCCATAAATCAGGGAATTGTCTTCTGCAGACAGATTTGGGTGGAACACAGCGGTTTCTTTATAGTCTAGCGGCTCAATCTTAAACTGGCCAGTACGTCTGCCATACAACGGACTTTCCTTTCCAAGCACCTGACTCTCCATGAAGCCCATAGAGGAGCCGCAAAGAATCAGGTACATCTTGGACTCTGTCCATTTGTGGTCGATGATGTGCTGCAGCATCGCTGAAATAGCTGGTTTTGCTTTTGCAAGATAAGGATACTCATCAATGACAAAGACAATCCTCTTTTCCTTTGAAAGTGCTGTCAGCTCATCCAAAGCTGCATCATAGGACCTGAACTCCGGTGCAGACTCCATATCCGGCCGCTCAAAACTCATAATCGACTTTGAGAGAGCTTCCAGATTTTCCTTTCCTGTCGTGTTCAATGCAGAAAAGAAAATGGTAGGCTTATCTTTGCAGAACTCGTTGATCAGTGCCGTTTTACCAACACGCCGTCTGCCGTAGATGACAATGCACTCAAACTTATCACCTGCATACCGTTTATTCAGTTTCCGCAGCTCATCCTCACGGCAATAGAATTGACTCATCTGCTCACCTCCAATAATTATACTCGTGAGTTAGTAACTCGTAAGTTACTTCTTTACGAGTATAATAAATCAGATAGTCTGCAAAGTCAAGTAAAATAACGATAAGTACATATGTTGCCTTCCATCCTGACCACGATGTCGGCCCTCTGGTTCTTTTGGGATTTCGGCGCTCACTAGCTATCCCTGTTACCTTGCTGTCTACGCTTAGCCTGCAGCGTTGCCGCGGCAGACTCAACACTCGCTTCAAATGCTGTGGTTAGCAGCTTATTTGATGGGGCTTCCACCCACCGGACTATATACCCTTTGCTGGACGCACGGGCAGACCCCAATGTGGCAAACGTACTGCTCCACTGCTTTCAAATACGCCCGCTTCATTCATAGTGATGATACACATCATCATCTGTCGTATAGAAATCACGACCGTCTGTAGTATAGACAACATCACCGTTTTCCAGATAAAAAACATCAGAACCGCGGCCGGTGATACGAACGCTTTTGCCATCACTGTCACTCAGATATTCCGGCTCCGAGGAAGATGTACTGGAAAGTTCATCGAAGAGTGCACCAAAGCTAAGTGGATCTGTTTCTTTCTCCTCTTCATACGATGGAATGGGTGTGAGCAAAGCGTCAAAAATCTCCACAATATCTTCGCGCAAAGAACCAGAGTCTTGAGGTTCTTCGAATTTATCAATCCCAAGCCAAAGACGAACTACAATCCAGATCAGGCAAAAAACACCGACACCGATGATAAAAATTCCACCGCGTGTGCTGAGCATAAAAGCATTGGCTGCGCTGTCGCCGGCGGAACTCGTATTCAGAATCGTAGCAAGCCATTCTGGCTGAAATCCGAAATGAAAATAAGCCACCGTCAGACCGCCCCAGATGAAAAAGAAAAATGGTATGAATATGTACATTATAATCGCCTCCTGTCTCATATTTTTTTCATATTTTTAATGAAGCGCAAAACGATCAAACTTTCCATCTGACACTGCTAAATCAATGTCACTCGTACGCTTAAAATCACCTCTTGCCTTGATCCGAAGAGAAGAATTTTTTTACATCATATTTTTTTGCAAAATCAGTAATTTCCTTTATCACCTGTCGGCGTATCCCTGTATTTTCTATTCCACCGGATTCATCGTACAATGCCAACTCATTTCCTGTTTTAATCCCATTATAGCATCATAGTATATAGTTGTCATGTAGTTAAAAACTACATCCTTTCTTCCCCTTTTTTAGTAATCTTTAATGGGGTCTGACCCCAATGTGTATTCCTCCGCCGCTTTCAACTGATTTCGCCGCTCTGACATACCTGAAAATTAAAGCAAAATTGTTACTGTTCCTTTATATGAACTCCGCACTAATTTTTGTACTTCGTTTAATTGCATTACTTTCATCCGCTCTAATTCGCATTCGTCAATAGTATCAGGGGTAAAAATCCTGATTTTTACATTTCCAGTGTCCGTATTGTTCTTAATTGTGATATCATATAATTTTATTTTTTTACAAACGATTTTTCTTTCATAATTTCTCCGAAAATAATTTTATACAAGGATGATTTATTTGCTGACTTGTGATATACTTAAAGTAATGTGTGTACTGGGGAATTTAGTATAATGTACGTTTGTATTCTAATAAAGTATGAAATATAAAGAGAAGATCTGTATGCGTTAATAACGCACGCAGGGTTTGATATAGGGGATAGGGATTACCCCATATCTAATAGAGAAACTACCGGTAAAGGCATGGAAATATCTTACATTGCCACTAATAATCCACGCATATTTGTGCTGAAGTTTAAGATATAGTGTTTTTAGGTGAAGCTGATCACGCATGCCAAATTAGCATAAAAAAGTAAGAATTCTAATTATTTTTATGGATTTTAACACAAATGATCTGTCTTGGTAAAATACAGACTATTAATTAAACCAAAAGAAAGGGTGAAGATATGGCAGAGCTTCAATATAAATTGATGACATCTGCGGTTAATAACTTTGATTGTGGGAATTCTGCGATTAATGAGTATGTTGAAAATTCCTATTTTGCCACACTGCTGCAACAGTGTTATGCATATGAAATTGAATATAAGTCACTCGTAGTGGGATACTATATGATAACCTTTCGGGATGTCGCTTTTTATGATTGTATTTCAGAAATATCTGATTATCAAATTGATGATTTTGGAGAATTTCTTCCCAGTTTGTATATAAATTATCTGGCAATAGGAACAAAATATCAAAAGAATAAAATTGGGACAAAAACATTAGAAAAAATTATTAATGAAGCACGGCAATGGACTGATTTTTTACCAATTCGTTTTATTACCCTGAATGCAGTACCTGAAAAAGTGGACTGGTACAAAAAAATTGGATTTAAAGAGATGGGCAAGAATATTGATGCGGTAAATACATACATGTATATTGACCTTATTAAGGACAGTCAGTATGTGAAAAATTATTTTGAACAACAGACCGCTGACTTATTAGGGTATTGAAAGGAGAATATTATGCGCAATACTGTTATGACAGGTCCCATTATTTTATCTAAGGAAGATTCTTCACGACTTCGACAGAATATTCTTCATCCGACCGTTGAGTATCTTCAAGAACAAGAGCGTTATTTTGAAGAAATAGCTTCCAGTATGATTATCCACAAAGAAGGTTCTAATACAAGAGTAGAATTTAAAGATCTGGATCTTTCTAATCTTGATTTAATGATTGAAAAAGAAAAGAATGCGGCACCAGTACAGTAAGGCGCTGGTGCTGTCTACCTTCTCCACACCCTCACGGGTACTGATGTAGTTCATGTAATTGGCAAGATGTGAAGGTGGGGCATTCTTTAAGTAGTTGCATCGTAATATTATTTTAGGCATTTATCCTCCTTGCTAAATTCTTTATTGATAGAATTGGGAAACTACTGTGTCAACTAAGTCATCATACGTAACTATTTCCACATCCGTATAATCTGATTTAATTTCTATCCATTCATCGCATTCAAAATCATTTCTTCGTCCTACAACCAAATATCTTTTGGGTTTATATACTTTAAATCCATATTTCTTCTCAAACCACCTTCTGTTATTAGGATCTTCAAAATAACTTCTATATACTCTTGTCTGTGCGATGTATGAATTAATCTCTGCACTGAATTGTTCACGGTTATTTCGTCCAACTACAGTATTTCTTTTAACTTTTGGTAATTTGAACTCTACAATATCCGCATATCCATTTGCTCTAACAACAAAAAATCTGGTATAATTTCGTCTTTTTCCTCACTCTGCCACTCGCACTTAACTTGGGAATGTACTCCGGTTCCCATAAATCCCATATTAAGAATAAAGTGATTTTCTTGCTGTGCTAAAAATGAGGTAATAGTTGGCTCCGAATTCTCAGAGTTACCAAACAACTCGATAAACCTATTAATTTTAGGCAGCTTATCATATTTAAAATCTGCGGGTTCCGGATACTGATAAAAGAGGTCAGCTTGCCATAATCTGTCATATACTTCCAAACTAAAACCAATCTCATCCAGTTCTCCTTCTTCTGGCTCATTATAATGACAAGGGATAAAATCAATCCACTTTATAATTCTGGTTTTTAAATCATCATCTTTTGCATCAAAAAACATGCCATTAATTAGTCTAACAAATTGTCCCTCTACAATATCAAATCCCTGTGAATTGAAACTTACCATACTATTTTGAGCAGCAAAGTTCCATTTTAAGTCAATCAGCTTATCTAATCCTGCATTTGTCGGAACCATTAAATCTTCATATATATCAGAGTATAATGGAAATGTAATCCCGCTAGTTCCATCAAAAGTAAAGCCAATTATCTTTTCAATAACTTGCTTTGAAGTCAAATCTTCTTTTGTGAAATCACGGACAACAATCATTCTTTCAGATTTTTCCACAATATTTTTTACATATGGATTACCACAATACTCTATGGCAATAAATGTCTTACTAAAATAAACAGCCATACTTTCAGGATTGAGAATAAAGCAATTCACATCCTTATAATCGATATTGTTATCTTTAATATATTTATACATTCTTCCCCAATAAACTTGAGAGATTGCTGTCAATACTTCTGAAACCAATTTTCCATAACACCCTATACTATTATCAAGCATATTTACCTCCGCAGTATTTCGAATTAATATATCCTATTTTACCACAGTATTAAAGGAATTTCATTATACCTCCAACTCCTTTTCCATTCTTTTTGCTATTTTCATAAAATAGTCTCTGTCTTCAATAAAGTGCATATCTCCAACAGCATCACAATCGTTCAAGACATGTAAAACACTCGTAACCTGAGCATTGCTGTTCTGATTAGTAACTAATGCTTTTACTACCTTTTCAAACTTTTCTTTACCGTTCTTATATGTAGCCAGCATCATCTCCAAGTCTTCTATGGTCATGATATAACATCTGCTGTCATCAACAAATATCTCTGGTATCGAAGACATCACTATTTGCGTATTCGTCATACTCTCATACAGCAAAAAAATTTTAATAACCGGCTTTTGTCCCTGATATTCCTTTTCAGACATTTTAAGTTGTTCATGTGCTTCTAAAATATTTCTTTTGTAAAATGTATCAATCTGTTGAACATCTGGTGCCTGTTGCTTTGCCTTTATTCCAAGCAGTCCTGATTTCAATTCAAACAAGAATACCGCATCCTCAAATTCTACAAAGAAATCCGCACTCTTTTTGTCTTGTTCTGGGATTTTGTGCCACATATCTTCTGTCAGGTAAATCTCAGCCAGTTCCATAAAATATTCTTCGAACATTCTGCCAAAAGCATTAATGAACCCGGTTCCCTTACCATTCTTATAATAATAATCTCGAATTAACCAATATAAACCATCTGCAAAGAGCATCTGTACCAAATACATACTGACCATAATCGGCTCTTTGTTCTTTTGAGTAATCACAAAAGGTTTGCTATAAAACAATTGTTTCTGTATTGGAGACTTCCTTACATCATCATATGTAACAGAATAGTAATTAATAATTTTCTCCAAATTCTCTTTAGTGAGTATGCTGTTTGCCCCGTGCTTATATAAATCATCCTCTGCCCCTAACGGATCGGGACGCTCACTGCATAACCACAACAAATAAAGTACATTGGTCATAAACTCGTCTGCACTCATACCAAACAATTCTTCTGTAATTTCATTTATATCTACAATCTCATCCCTGCTAATTTTACTTGAGCCAAGCAAAATATGATAATTTCGGCTAAAGCTCTGGTATGTCCATGCTAAATTCTGATACTTAAACTGTTCATATGTCATGCCCATCATAAACTTAAATATATCAGGCAATTTTGCATCTTTGATATATTCGCTATTGGAATGCTCATTCTCATATCCTCTATACAAATTTACCACCGTACCAGCCTTTTCTCTTGTCATAATTTCTTTTCTGTAATCATTTGCACTGACTATAGAGACATACGCCATATTTTGAATATCCCATGCTGACAACATTACCTGCACTTGCCGATGTATAAATCCATGTAAGATAGCATTCAATGGAAATGTAATACTACACTTTAATTCATCTTCTGACTTATTTTGCTGATTCTTATATAGTTCGATTGATATTTCTGAGAAAAAATAGATAAAATCTCTTGTCGAATAATTCTTAATAAAACTCACAAAATCTTTCAATTAGTATCCACCTTTCCTATGCATCTTTTCCACCACTTCATACTTTTAGTAATAGTTTTCCTCTTCCTCTCCAAAGAATACAGACGCTATGTACTTAACAATATAATTAAAAAAGAATATTGCTGTTTCCTCAAAAAATACAAATAGAAAAACCCCTATTCCTTGTATAGCATATATTTCACCGATGATAGACAAAATAACTGCTTCTGCGCATAAAAAGATTATTTCAAACAAATCTGTCTTCTTTTCTTTACAAATCCAAAACTTATATGTCATAACAGCCATTCCACTTGTTACTATTGCACCAAAAATAGTTCCACCTATTTCTTGGAATGAGAGCATTGTTAATAAAACACTTTTTAAAATCAGTAATATGCTTTCTGTACTTCCTCCAGTGTCTTCACAACTTTCTGCCAAACCATATACAATGTAGACAAAAGTCAAGATAAAAACCATCACTCCCGTATTACTATCTAATTCATAGGAATTCAAGCCCGACCACAATATTGTTAGTCCGAAAATAATTCCGATATCTCTTAAGATTACTTTGACTCGCATTTCTGAATCCCATATTTTGTATTTCAATAATCCAAATCGAAATGCAAATCCTAGTCCTGCTGGTATCCAGTACCATGATACACTCCAAATCCATTCCCATCCGCGCATTATTATCTGATTAAGTAATTCTTCAATTGCACTCATCCGATCACTCCTATCCTATGTTGCCGAAAGAGGGTCTGGCCCCAGATATCTTACTAAATATCCCGCCTTATAATGCGAAGTCTGCGATGCAATCATCTATCATGGCATGCATCGTGTAGTTTTTTACTCGGAAGTCTTTTAGTACTTTTTTAACTCTTTTTCTATCCGCATCGGAAAAACAGCTGACATGCCACGATGCATTTCTTTTTCTCTGGTCATGCCCGTAGTCAACATAATCCATATAATCCAATATGGAATGACAGCCTTCTGGAATTGGAACACCATATTGTTTTGACAATTCGTTCAACACATTTTGAGTTCTTCCTGCCTGCTCAAGCCAAAATCTCTGCATTACAGCATCTTTCGCATCTCTTTCCGAATATGGCAATGTGTCTTTATCTTCATTTGCAAAGATGTCTTCTACACTTGGAAGCATACGCCTTCTGTGGTGCGTAGCATACTGAAAATTTCGCACCATAAAATCCAAGAAGCACTGCTCACCGCCATCTTTCTCAAAAGATTGCAAAAGGCCTAGATTGATGTGTCCTACAGCAGACAATTTTTCATAATTGCATCCACATTGCATATTCCGCAAGAACTGCGCATCCGTTCCAGAGGAACGGAGCGCCATTCCGCTTCAAACTGAGCAAAGCTCAGCAGGTTTATTAGTTACCGTTGTTTACTCTACGATCTCTGCCAGGAAATTCAAGACGATATGCCTTGGATGTCATTCGGCTTAAGCAGGCATCCGCATAGGTGGAATCCCCAAAAAGTTGATACCATCCGGATACTGGAATCTGAGAGATTATAATAGTTGCCTTGCGGCAGTCTCTGGACTCGATGATTTCAAATAAATCGCGGC
>ERZ791830.1437-NODE-1437-length-14866-cov-2.653501_pt1 | contig 14866 bp, 15 predicted proteins | sample MGYA00509945_ERZ791830 | MGnify/ENA primary metagenome ERZ791830 (study PRJEB30046, sample SAMN00792021) | human gut metagenome | study: EMG produced TPA metagenomics assembly of the A metagenome-wide association study of gut microbiota in type 2... | reverse complement strand
CTGTTCCTTTCGTTTCATCCCCGCACGGCTTATACAGCGGGAATGTTTGTTTGCTGTTATTGAAAAATACTGAAATTTTTACCGAATAAACCGAGTCAGCCTATATCGGCATAAAACTGAAAACTTATTCATCGGAATCATCCTGCTCCGAGTCCGGGAAATTGCGCGTGCGCAAACGTTCGACAGCGGAATATAAAGTGCTGGCGCACAGCGGCGCAGGCCGAATTTCGCTGCTGTTCCGCAGTGCACCGCCCGGAGTGAATTCGATAAAGCCAAGCTCGATAAATACCCGAACGGCGAACAGCGCACAGTAAACAGGAACGTTCAGCTTGTTGGATATCTTGCCGCAAAGCTCCCCCTGAGAACAGGGTGAAGCAGCAAGAATTGACTGCACAAGCTTGTAGCTGCAAACCATGAAATCGCGATCGCAGGCAAAATGCAGTGCGACCCTGCCGAAGTCGCTGTTCGTGCACGGCATCCGAAGCATTGAAGCGGAACTCATTCGGCGTGAAACCGCCGTGTAAACACCGCTGCAAGGGGGATTGTCGTAGAAAACGACCTTGCTGAACCCGAATGCAGGCAGATTTGCAAGCTGCGGTGCAAGCAAAACGGTGTTGCAGCAAACGGGTGAATCCGCAACGCAAGAGTAGCAAATGTCAACATTGCCGATTTGACTGCTGCGAATTTCGTCAAGAATCTTTTTGGCGGATTCAACAGAAAAAACAAGCACAAGCAAACCGGATATAGAGCGGGAACAAAGCTCGGCGAGGGTTGTTTCGCATATTTCCGGGAGCTGCTCCGGTTCGGACAGCCGATAAGACAGGTTTTCAAGCAAGCCGTTGCAGAAATAGCGCATACCTTTTTCAATATAGGCATCGATGTCACGCGGCTGCTCCGCTTTTGCGGAAACAACGCGAAGCTGAATGCTGTCAAAACCGTTCCAATTATTGATGCCGGGCGTATAAAGCATATCAACCGTGTCGGCATTCAGCAGCCGATAATAACTTGCGGCCGAGGCAAACCAAACTGCATCCAACGGAGCCGCAGAGCTCGAAATGCTCGGGCTTACGTCCATTTTTGTGTGTTGAGCATCGCTGCCGAAGCGGCGCAGCCTGCTCACGGCCACATGGCGGGAGCGGAAGACGGGGGAAGGGTTGCTCTCTCCGAACGGGGCGAGGCGGGTCAGTTCGGCAATCAATTCTCCGGTGACCTGCTCAAGCGGAATATCGAACTCGTATCGCTTACACGGGATGAACACGGAGTCATCATAGCCTGTTTTAAGGCAAGCGTTGAGTTTTAAGCGAAAATCCTCAAAAAATGCGGATTCCATTGTTATTCCGGCCGCTTTTGCATGGCCGCCGAAACGAACGAAGAATTCACGGCAGCAACAAAGCACCTCATGAATGTTGACTCCGTCTATTGACCGCGCAGAGCCCTTGAGTATTCCGTCGGATTCCGAAAACAGTATCGTCGGGCGGTGATACATTTCTGCAATGCGTGAAGCGGCAATGCCGATAACACCGGCATTCCATGTTTCGGAACGGAGGACGATTGCTCTTGTGTCCGAAAGGTCGCAGGGTTCAAGACGGCGAATTGCATCGTTAAGAATGTTTGCTTCATCCTGCTGACGCAGCTCGTTGAGCTTGTTAAGGCGGGCGATTATCTCGTCGGCACGATTGGGGTCGCGGCAAAGAAAAAGCTCAACCCCGAGTGAAGCATCGCTCATTCGCCCGGAGGCGTTAAGCCGCGGGGCAACAGCAAAGCCGAGAGTGCATGCATTATACGGCCGACGTGCAGTGGGAACACCGTTCAAAAGACGGTAAAGTCCGTTGCAGCAATTGCCGCTGTTTATCGCATCAAGCCCCAACTTAACAAAAACACGGTTTTCGTCAAGCAACGGAACAACGTCCGCAACCGAGGCAAGCCCCGCAAGGGAAACATATTGCATTGCAGCTTCAAGTCCGGCGAGTGCGTGGAGCAATTTAAAGGCAATGCCCGCACCGCAGAGGATTGAATTCGGATACTGTGAATTGCTGACCGTGTGGCAGACAACGGCGGTGCATTTCGGAACGGTTTCGGGCGGAATGTGATGATCCGTCACAATAACATCAATGCCGAGTTCGCTGCAATAGCTGATTTCATCGGCGGCGGAAATACCGTTGTCAACAGTGATTATGAGGTTAACCCCGCACGAATGCAGCTTGTCGATTGCACCGCGGCTCATGCCATAGCCTTCTTCCCGACGCGACGGAATATGATAGCCTACATCTGCACCGACTGAATGAAAATAATCAACGAGCATGGCGGTTGAACAAATACCGTCAACATCGTAATCTCCGAAAATGCAGATTCTTTCGCCGTTCTCAAGTGCAGCATGAATCCTTTGAACGGCCTTGTCCATATCGGGAAGAAGAAACGGATCATGAAAATCTTCAGCGGAAGGGTGAAGAAATCTTTCAATTTGTTCCGGAGTGACGGCACCTCTTGCACGGAGCGCACGAACAAGCAGGGGGGAAAGCCCTGTAAGATTATCCTGTGCCTGTTCGGCAGAAAAATATTTCGATTTTTGATAAATAATCAAATCGAACCTCCGGCTGAATCGCTCAATGCCTTGCAGCAAAGTGCAAAGCGGCAATAAATCGCGGCAAAGCCATTAAATAAACAAGGTTTTGCAGTTAAAATAAACAGAAAAGGGAGCTTTGCATCGAGGCTGAGGCAAAACAAACCCTTGCAATGTTCAAATTTGGATTAATTATACCGCATTAGTACCAAAATTTCAATAGCCGAAAGAGAATGAAACGCTAATTTCAAAAAATTAATTAATAAGAATAATATTAAAATAACAATGAATCATTAATAAATGAGCCGGCAATTGAAAATTAAAGCTTCGGAACCGCTGCGTGTAAATGGTTTTTGGCTGAGATTCCGAAGCTTTGTACGTTTTGGGCGGCCGATTACTCACGCCGCAGATGTATTTGATCCTTCATCCGCTCGTCCCGTTTCGTCGGAGCAGATGCCGCTGCGGTCGAAACACGGCATTGCGGAACTGCGATACGGAAGCAGACTGTTGAATTTGCCAAGGAGCTTGACACCGTGCTCGCAAAGTATGAAACATACGCAATAACAAATTCCTCCGAGAGTGCAAACAAGCATGTCCTGCATTGTGTCAATAAGCCCGATGTCAAGGTAGCCGTTGATGCTCAACTCTTCGCCGTTGACAATAACGGATTGAATATCCGAAATGGAACCTGCAACGCCTTTTTCGCTGCCCAACAGATAGGAATTTATGCCGGACACAATTGTATCCTGCTGCATATCCATTCCGAAAAACGTGTCCATGGCGTATTCGTAAAATTCCCACACGGCGGCAATTGCAAGCGTGAAGCTGAGAGCGGACACAAGCTTCAGTGCCTGCGAATGGCTTTTGTTGCCGCTGTCCAAAACGTCCGGCAGCACCGCGCCAATAACTGCAAAAAGAAAGCCGGATGAGACATGCAGCGATTTGTCCCAAAACGGAATTATATAGTAAAATTTATATATCTTGCCGAAAATCGGTCCGCCCATTATCAACAGCATAAACAGCAGTTTCAGAATCGGCGGGGATGAAATGCTCGGCAAGCCACGGACTGAACAAAAGAACGGATGTCATGATGCAGATAAGCATGTTTTCGCGAAGGTTCCAGCCGAGTTTCTTTGCGAACAAAAGTGATACGGCTGTGGTCAATGCAATAAAAATCTGCGCGGCGCAAAAACCGTAATCCGCACAATTTTTCTTGGCGGCCGGTCTCTTTTCAAAGCCGTTTGCAGAGCTGAAAACCTTTTTTTCTGTTTGAGAAGATCTTTTCATTGCGGTTGCCTCCTTTTCCTGATGTTATGTTAATCCTTCTTCGCAAACTTTCCGTGAACCGAGTGTGAACAGCGGTTGATATTCAAATTGTGTCGAAAAAGAAAACAGCAGACGTCTCTGCCGAAAAAACACTCTTTTTTTCAAAAATCGGGCGATAATTAATATTCGCTTGATGTTTTTGTGCTAAAATAATACTGACGATGGAAAAACGCCCCTTGAAAGTGCACACGGCACAGGAAGCAGCGGACGGGAAGCCGCGTCAAAACAAAGGTAATTGTAAACGTAACAGAAATAATATTGATTTGAGTCTGTATTTGCAGAAAAAACCGCGAATCACGCGGTTTCTGCGCCAAAAGTGAGTTCTCAGGCTTATTTCAAACGAAAGCGAGGCAGCTGACAATTATGTTTAAGATTCTTATTGCAGAGGATGATATTGAGCTCAGGCAATTGTTCTATCGTGTTCTGACTCTTCACGGTTATTCGGCAATATGTGTTTCCGACGGCAAGGAGGCACTTGACGTGCTGGACAAGGAATATGTTGATTTAATCATTTCGGATATTATGATGCCGAATATGAACGGTTATGAACTGGCTTCAAGTCTGCGCGAAAGCGGGATTACGATACCGATTCTGATGATCACGGCAAAAGATTCTTTTGTTGATATGCAGATGGGCTTTGCTTCGGGAACGGATGATTACATGGTTAAACCCGTGAACGTTAACGAAATGGTGCTGCGCGTGGGCGCTTTGCTGCGGCGTGCACAAATGATCAGCGACAGAAGGCAGACAATAGGAAACACCGTGCTTGAATACGACTCAATGACGGTGACAGCAAACGGCAAAAGCATGGTTCTGCCGCAAAAAGAATTCATGCTTTTGTACAAATTGACCGCATATCCGGGAAGAATATTCACCCGTCAGCAGTTAATGGATGATATATGGGGGTTGGACAGCGAAACCGAACCGCGCACGGTTGACGTACACATCAACAGGCTGCGCGACAGGTTCAGAGATAATGACGATTTTGAAATCATTACCATACGCGGATTGGGCTACAAGGCGGTGAAACGGCATGGAGCATGATGAAATAAAGAAAAACCGCATATCGGGCTGCGCGGCGGAAAAGAAAGCGGAGACATGCGGCGGGAAACAGAATCCAAAACGAAAAAAAACGGATGTTATTGATATTGCACAGCAGTTGAAAAATGAGAAAAAAATACGAACATATTTCACGCTTGTGGTGTTTATTATACTCACATGCACTCTGATTATCGCAATGTCCTTAACGTTCGTGCTTTACCGGCTCGGAATATGGACGGCGCAGCGGGTCGGAATATTCACGGTGCTTGCAGGCATTTCAGTTTTGAGCCTGCTGCTCGGCACTGCAATAACGGTGATACTTTCCGGAAACATTGTGCGCCCGGTTAATGCGTTAAGCACAGCAATGCAGCGTGTTGCGAACGGGGACTATGACGTGAAGCTGGAAACCAAGAGCAATTTTGAAATCATCAGGCGCGTATACAGCGATTTTAACCATATGGTTGACGAGTTGAATGCAGTCGAAACGCTGCGCAACGATTTTGTTTCAAACGTTTCGCATGAATTTAAAACTCCGTTAAGCTCCATTGAAGGCTATGCGATGCTTCTTCAGGATGAAAGTTTGTCCGCTGAGGCACGAAGTGAATATACGGAGCGCATTGTTGTCAGTACGCGCCGCCTTTCAACGCTGGTTTCAAATATCCTGATGATAACAAAAATTGAAAACCAGACAATGCCGTTCACTCTGAGCAGCTATCGCGTTGATGAACAGGTTCGCCAATCCATTCTGCTTTTGGAAAACAAATGGAGTGAAAAAAATATCGGCTTTGAAATGGATATGGACAGCATTGAGTTTTGTGCGGTTGAAGGACTGCTCGGCAATGTTTGGTCAAACCTTATTGACAATGCAATAAAGTTCAGTCCGGAAGGAGAAATAATATACATAAGTCTGAAGGAAAAAGATGACATGCTCAGCTTTAAAATCGCCAATCGGGGAGAGCCGATGTCGGGTGAAACGCTGAAGCGCATTTTTGAAAAATTCTATCAGGGAGATACATCACACAAGCGTGAAGGCAACGGCCTCGGGCTTGCACTTGTGAAAAAGATAGTTCGTGTTCACGGGGGAAGCGTTTCTGCCGTTAATACAGAGGATGGATTGATTGAATTCACGGTGAATCTGCCTGCAAAACGCAGCTGCGAAAGGTGCTGCGGCAGCAATTAATGCATCAACAGCGTCCCGCATTTGCAAGCAATTTTCGGGACGCTGCTTTATTGCGGAATTCAGTCGGCAGTGCAGCCAATCATTCGGTTATTCTTTTATAATAATCGAGAATTCTTCCGATGCAGCCGGCGCTGTCCGGATTAACAATAAGATCTGCACATTTGCGGTAGGTTTCGATACGTTCGGCATAAAGTTTGAGCACGGCTTCGCGTCCGCCGCGGATCAAGGGACGGTTGGCGGTTTTTGCGTTCAGCAGTATGCTTATATCCCTGTTCAAAAAAACAACGATTCCGCTGCCTTTGATTATTGGGATGTTTCGCTCAACAGTCAGTATTCCGCCCCCGGTTGCAACAACATGCCCGCCGCGTTCCGCAACGCCGAGCAGAGTTTCGCTTTCAATCTCGCGGAAGAAGGCCTCGCCGTGTGTATCAAAGATTTCATCAATTGACATGCCCTGTTTATCGATGATAAGTTTATCGGTGTCGGCAACGGGTTTTTCAATTGCCCTTGCAAGGCGTCGCGCCGTGCGTGATTTTCCGCTTCCGGGCATTCCGACAAGATATAGATTAAGCTTTTCTTTTTGAATGCGTTTTGCTCTGCGGATTATCATGCGGAACACTGCAACGGCGTCGCTCCGGTGCGAAAGCATTCCCTCCGTGCGTGCGGCAACGAGCTCTTTTTCCCGTTCACAGTTTTCGATCGGCAAGCCGTTCATGCGCTTATATCGCCCGATTTCTTCACACAAATCGAACCGCAGCTCCAAAAGGCGCGCAAGTTCGGTATCGATTCGGTCTATCTCGGCGCGGAAACCGTCCAATTCGTTCATAATAAAGCTCCTTAAATCGAATAATTTACATATAGGGATATTACGGCGTGCAGAGAATTAGTTACTGCCTGAAAACAAGATCGAGCAGAGCGATTGCGGCGGCAGCCTCGACGGCGGCACATCCGCGCGGGAGTATGCATACGTCGTGACGTCCGCGGGGAGTAAGAACAGTTTCCTCACCCGTGACAAAATCAATGCTCAATTGCTCTCGCATAACAGTCGGAACGGGGCGGAAACAGGCACGGAACACGATCGGCATACCGTTTGCAATGCCGCCGTTAATTCCGCCGGAATTGTTCGTTTTTGTTTTTCCGCCCGAAAGAATGCGGTCGTTTGCCGAGGCACCGTCAAGGTCCGCAAAACCGAACCCCGCACCGAATTCGATTCCGTGAATTCCGGGAATTGAAAACACAATATGCGAAATCATGCTTTCAACACCGTCAAAGAACGGTTCGCCGAAAAATGCCGATTCGGGTTCGAGCAATGCGGCACATTCAACGATTCCGCCAAGGCTTGTTTTGCCGGCGGCAGCCTTTTCAAACAGCTCCTCAAACGCACTGCGCCTGTTCGGGGCAACAAGCGGAAAAAACGGGTCAAGCATCGGCTGTTCACACATGCACGGTTCAAACCGCAAATCGGATATGTTTCCGATACGAAGAACATGCGAGAAAACTCGGATTCCGTGTTCACGGAGAAGCTGCTTTGCAATCGCTCCGGCAAAAACGAGCGGGGCAGTCAGCCGCCCCGAAAATGCACCGCCGCCGCGCGGGTCGTTATACCGGCCGTATTTCCGATTTGCTACATAATCCGCATGGGACGGACGTGCAGCGGTACCGCAGTAATCTGCGGGTTTCGCATCGGAATTGCGGAAAACGGCGGTCAGCGGCATTCCCGTAAATCGGCCGCGGAAAAAACCCGAAAGAATTTCAAAAGAGTCCGCTTCACGCCGTGCGGTGCTTTCGATGCTTTGCCGCGGACGCCGCCGTGAAAGCTCAAAGACGATATCTTTAAAATCGGGCTGAAAACCCGCGGGAAGTCCGTCCAGCGTGCAGCCGAGAGCGGGACCGTGGGATTCACCGAAGATTTCGACGCGAAAAATATTACCGAACGTATTCAACCACTGTTCCTCCGAGAGCCTGAAAATCGTTGAAAAACTGCGGTGCGCTTTTGTTCACCGCTTCAAAGCCGCGAATCACAACGGGGTTTGAGCAAATGAGTGATGCAATTGCCGCTGCCATCACGATGCGATGATCATGAAATGAATCAACCGTGCCGCCGCGGAGCGTTCCCGTTCCGTGAATTATGATGTTGTTTTCGCCGCATTCGGCACTTCCTCCGAGGGAACGAATGCATTCAAACATTGCGTTCACGCGGTCGCTTTCTTTTCCGCGAAGGCGGGCAGTGCCTGTAATAACCGTGTTTCCTGTTTTGCCGCAGGACAATATGCAAAGAATCGGAAACAGATCCGGAGAGTTGGAAATATCGATATTGTCTTTGAAAACGAATTTGCGAATCGCAAAATCCGCCTGCTTTTTTTCGCCGTTCAACGGCGGAGGAAGGCAAACTTCCGACCCGAGAGCGTTTGCGGCAACGAAATTTGCGGCATAGGAGCAGTCGTATGAATAGGCAGCCGCGGACGGAAACCCAAAAGGCGGGCGCAGTGTTCCGTGAGCAAGATGGTACCTGCTCTTGTCATTCGGTTCAATACGGCACCCAAATCGGCGGATAACATCCAGCGTAAGTTCAATATACGGCCGAGAGGACGGGTTCGTTATTTCGAGTTCGAAAAACTCGTTTTGACTGCCGGAAAGAGTTTCCGACGCAAGCAGGATCAACATGCCGCTTGCAAACTGTGAACTCTCCGCTGCGCTGCATGAATACAGCGGCAGATGTTCGGCACGACGGGTAAATTCAATGAACTCGCTGTGCCGTTCGATACGGCAGCCGAGACAGATTTTGAATTCATCAAAATTTCGCTCAAGAAGGGTTGAGCCGGCAAAAAAACGAACCTGTGAGTGCCGTCGGAGGAGCGAAGGAAGCAGCAGCCTCAGCAGCGTTGCGGATTCTCCGACATGAACCGAAAGAGGGGATACTTTTCCGCTTTCGGCATCGGTATTAAAAAAAGCATCATTCACGGCAATGACGGCATTTTTGATATCCTCACCGCAATTATTCGGAAGATGAACGAACTCCGCCGGCCGAATGCCGCACAGCCCTGCAAGAATCAAAAGTCGTATCACTTCGCTTTTGTATGGGGGAGGCTCAATGCGGCCGATGAGTTTTTTTGCCGAAACAATAACGCAGCTCATATACAATGCCTCAAAATTTACAGGAGCTGCTTAAAAAAGCGATTGCGGATTCCGTCGGAACGCGATGCGTGAACACATATCCGAATTCTCTGATGAACACCATATCGATGCCGCTGCGATCGCCCTTTTTGTCATGCAGCAGCAGTTCGGCGGCAGTTTCGGTACAGTAGGGCGCATAGTTTGTTTTCAAACCCTGCTCACGAAGCAGTGAAATGATTTTTTGAGAGATGCCGCGTTCTGTGAAACCGAGTTCTACGCCAAAATCCGCAGCAGCGGCGAGCCCGAGTCCGACAGCTTCGCCGTGACTGAGCGAAAAGCGGCTTGCCGCTTCAAAAACATGGCCGAATGTATGTCCAAGGTTCAAAATGCGGCGCGTGCCGTTGTCAAATTCATCTTCTTCGACAAATTTACGTTTGATTTCACAGCAGGCGGATATAAGCGCAGCGTTGTTAATAATGCCGCCTTGCAGCAGATTCAGTATGCTGTCGCCTCCGATAACGGCGTATTTGATTATTTCGCCGATGCCGGAGTGCAGCTCGCGCAAAGGCAGGGTTTTTAAAAAGTCCGTGCAGCAAACAACAAGCACGGGTGCGTGAAAACTGCCGACTGCATTTTTGACACCGCAGAAATCCACTCCGGTTTTTCCACCGACGGAGCTGTCGGTCATGCCGATAAGGGTTGTCGGCATTGCGATAAAATTGATCCCGCGCATGTACACGGAGGCAGCAAACCCGCCCATATCGCCGATAACTCCTCCTCCGAAACAGAGCAGCACGTCCGAACGGGAGGCATTGCCATTCAAAAGAAAAGCAAGAATGCTTTGCACTGTTTCAAGCCGTTTATTCTCCTCGCCTGCCGAAACAACAAGGCTGAGAACATCAATCCCGAATGCGCGGAGAGCGGCGGATACATCCCCAAGAAAAAGCGGCGCAACATTGCTGTCCGTCAGAATAAACACTCTGCCGCAGGGCAAGAAACGGCAAATTTCATTGCCGAATTCGTCAAGCGATGTTCCGATGAGCATTTCATATTGCGTATTTTTGCCGTCGGAGTTGAAAACAATGCGCTCCATACCGATTTCCCTTCAAAAACAAGACTTCCAAAAAGCGGAATTAATACAATGCCGCTTTCAGCCGTCGGATTCCTGCATTTATCATAACCCATTTTATCGATTTTTGCAACAAGACAAAACAAGTCAGAATGCGCCCGGATTCGATGCAGGAAAGACTGCGGCTTGCGAATAACAGTGATAAACATAAGGCAATCGACGATTGGGCATTAGAAAAGTGACGGCATTCGGCAAATACGGATTGAAAAGCCGTCCGGAACACACCGACCGGGCTTTTGGGCGCAAAAGGGTTCGTTCCACGGCCCATTTCCGAAAAAACGGCTTGAATTGAGTAAAGTTCATTGACAATGGAGGATGAGCGAAAATGAATGTGACAATTGAAAAATGCGGTGATGAACTCATTGCTGCACTTGCAGGTGAGATTGATCACCACAATTCAAAACAAATCCGCGAGGCAATTGATGCCGAACTCGAAAGAGGCGGATATAAATTGTTGACGTTTGATCTTGAATCTGTATCGTTTATGGACAGCTCCGGAATCGGGATCGTGCTCGGCAGATATAAGGTCGTGTCTAAAGGGGGCGGGCGGCTGAGGATCATCAATGCAAACAGGAGAGTCGAACGCATATTGCGTATGGCGGGTATTTTTTCAATTGCGGAATATCGGCAAAGGAGAGCTTGAATCATGAAGAACACTGTAAAATTCGAATTTTTGAGCCTGTCGGAAAACGAGGCACTTGCGCGTTCGGTTGCAGCGGCGTTCATTATGCCGCTTGACCCGACACTTGAGGAGCTTGCGGATGTGCGAACCGCCGTCAGCGAAGCGGTCACGAATGCGATAGTTCACGGATACAAAAAAAAGAAAGGCACGGTTCGCATGGAATGCAGGCTGGACGGAAGACTGCTGGTTATTTCAATTACGGATTTCGGCTGCGGTATTGAGAATATTGAGCAGGCACGGCAGCCGTTTTTCACGACCGATGCGGACGGGGAAAGATCGGGAATGGGTTTCGCAGTTATGGAAGCGTTTATGGATGATGTTGACGTTGTGTCAAGACGCGATATAGGAACTCGTGTCACGCTTAAAAAATTCTTCTCGGAATCAGATTATTCGGCAGTTTGCGACGGAATTGCGGACAGCAAAAGCGACTTGCACGATGAAAAAAGCGAAAATGATTCGGAATGCATTTCCGGCAGGAATACAATCGAACAGACACGCGGAATAATAAAAGCGATACGTCCGAGTATCAATGTGCAAAACATAAACGCACGAACATCGGATTGATATGAACTTTGAACAAAAAAACGGCGGGGAGCATAGCATGGCGGGTAATTCTCCGCAGTATGTATTTCACTGCGATGCCGATGAAAATGAATTTGCCGGTTTTATTTTGAAAAACCTGCCGCTTGTCAGTGCAGTTGCAAGGCGTTTCTTCGGACGCGGAGCGGAACCGGAGGAACTGGTTCAGGCCGGTTCGATTGGGTTAATAATTGCTGCAAAAAGCTTTGACAAAACCCGAGGCGTATCTTTTGCAAGCTATGCGTTCCGCTTCATCGAGGGCGAAATACGTCGGTTTATTCGCGAAAACACTTTGATTCGCCTTCCGCGCAGCGCAGTCGAAAGGCTTCGTAACGACGGCAGCGAGAGAGCTTCGAATATGGGCTGCACAGATTTTTACGCAGACGGTATCGGATTGCCTTCCGTATGCGTTTCGCTTGATGAAGAAAAAACAAAACTTTATGAGCTTAATAATACTCTGCAAACGGAAAACTTTGAGGAGAGGTCAAATGCAAATATGCTTGCCCTGAAATTGATGGGCAAACTTCCGCCGATTGAACAAAAAATCATTTATCTACGCTACTTATGCGATTTCGGGCAGGCAGAAACCGCATTGAAGCTTGATTTAAGCCAAAGCACAATTTCAAAATACGAAAAACGTGCCCTGCTGAGAATGCGCCGCATTGTTTCGGAGGAATAGAACACTGCCTGTCGAATACGGCGGTGCATTGCGTTTCATAATGAATATTTTTTTCACATCTTTCGCAAAATACAATCAAACAAAGGGCGATGAAAAAAAGTTGCCCGCGAAAGGTGGTTTGTGTTTTGAAAAAAACATTTGGTATTTCAGCCGGCAGCGGTGCTGCGGTGAATGATAAAAAAACAATCGAAGTGACAAAAGCGGGAAGAGGGCGTATAGGGCGCATTGTTTCGGCGGTTCTGATTCTGCTTGCGCTCGCCTTCGGTGCGTATTTTGCGGGACAATCATACTCGTATGAAGAAAAAGCGGAGTCCATGTTCAGCGGTGCAAGTTTTGTCTGCGCGGAGGTGCATAATGATTCCGTTTGACGAAAAAAACATCATGAACAACACAATATTTCCGCCTGCGTTCGGAGCGGATGAAAACATGAAACAGGGAACCAATGACAGGGAAATCCGCTACAAAACCTATACTGCCCGCGTTCATAATCAATGCGGCAGCAATGCAGGAGGAACAAACTGATGGCAAATGAGGTAAAACACGGGCGAAGGCTCACTCCGGAAGAAAAACTTGAACACCGAAAATACCGCGAAACGGTGAACGCAAGAGCTCCGAAAAGCAAAACCTTCAGCCAATGCATTCTTGCGTTTCTGACAGGCGGTGCGATTTGCTGCATCGGGCAGCTTATAGGGGATTTCGGAACGGCGGTGTTGAACCTTGCGGAACAGGAACGTGCGGCGTTCACTTCGATCGTTTTGATTTTCGCAGGTGCATTGCTCACGGGAATCGGGGTTTACGATAAACTCGGTGCAATTGCGGGCGCAGGGTCGGTCGTTCCGATAACAGGGTTTGCAAACTCGATCGTTGCGCCTGCAATGGAGCATAAGCGTGAAGGGCTTGTGATGGGTGTCGGAGCGGAGCTGTTCAGCCTTGCCGGCCCGGTGCTTGTTTACGGAATCACATCATCAGTAATTGTCGGAATAATTGCATGGCTTACCACGCTGTGAGCGCGGTTTGTTCCGACCGGTGTTGCTTTTTGGTTGAGTTTTGACTATAATAAAGCGGGTGATGCACACGGCAATACAGGTTTTGCCCGATAAGCCGATGCAGCCCGCCAACAAGCTGAACACGAAACGGATAAAACGCAGCAATGATAAACACTTATTGCCTCTTCTGCTGTTCCGGCAAGGAGAACTCGGTTATAAAAATGTTGAAAAACGAGGGCTTTCCCGCAATTGCGCCGACGGTTATGCATTGGACGGGCGGTGCGGCGCAGCCCAAAAAAACGGCTCGGCGGCTGATGCCGGGCTATGTTTTTTTTGATGCGGACACGGAGCCGATGTGGAACCGAATTTTGAAGGATTCCGCTGTTCTGAAGCTTTTGAGCTACGGCGACGGAGAATACGCTCTTCGCGGTACAGATCTTGAATTTATAGATTGGATAAAGAAAAACAACGGCATAATCGAGATGTCTTCCGCGGTAAAAGTCGGCAGCATGATAGAATTCGTTGCAGGTCCGCTGAAGGATATGAACGGAAAAATAATAAAAATCAACCGAAGCAGGCGGCAGGTACAGGTATCGTTCGGTTCGGAAAACGGCATTATCAGCAAAGTTTGGTGCTCAATGGAGTTCGTTTGCAGCAACGCGGATTCGTATTCCGCCGTGAAAGAGAACAAAAAAGAATTCGACAGCTCAAATCCATAACCGATTGTTGAATAATGAATGAAAAGCCGCAGACGATACGGCTTTTTGTTTTTAAAATTCTGCATTATAAACAGCACTCATGCCGCATAAAATGCAGCATGGACGGATTTTCTTCTTTTTTTGCAATATTGATGCTGTGCGCGGGTTTGTTTTTGAGCGTGCGCATAAATTTCTTTCAGTTTACGCACCTTGGATGTGCAATTAAAACGGCGCTCGGCCTCGGGCAAAGGCGTGCAGCGGAAAATGTGCGCCGCAAACAGAAAAGCGATGCTTCGGGAGTGACGCCGTTTCAGGCACTTTCTTCCGCACTCGGCGGGTCTATCGGAACGGCAAATATCGCGGGCGTTGCAAGCGCGATTGCGATAGGCGGAGCAGGCGCGGTATTCTATATGTGGCTTGCGGCACTGGTCGGAATGGGCGTCAAATTCTGTGAGATAGTGCTTGCGCTGCGCTATCGCGAAAAGCGCGGAGGACAGTGGTGCGGCGGTGCAATGCTTTATATAGAAAAAGGCTTCAGAAAAAGCAACACGGGAAGCCGCTTTCTGCAATCGGTTTCAAAACCCCTTGCAGCGGGCTTTGCGCTTTTCGGACTGCTTGCTTCTTCCGTCGGAACGCCGCTCGTGCAGTCAAACACGATCGCAATGAGCGTGAATGATGCCGTGCTTCTGTTTTTGCCCAAGGCGGAGCAAAGAACCGTTTGCATTATTGCGGGTGCGGCAACTGCTGCGTTGGTGGGCATTGTAATACTCGGCGGAATTCAGCGCATAGGGAAGGCCTCGGAAATCATCGTACCGTTCATGGCGATAGGTTATATTGCAATTTGCATAATAGTTTTAAGTAGGTTCAGCAGCCGCATACTTCCTGCGTTTCG
>ERZ791830.1432-NODE-1432-length-14911-cov-4.163840_pt1 | contig 14911 bp, 10 predicted proteins | sample MGYA00509945_ERZ791830 | MGnify/ENA primary metagenome ERZ791830 (study PRJEB30046, sample SAMN00792021) | human gut metagenome | study: EMG produced TPA metagenomics assembly of the A metagenome-wide association study of gut microbiota in type 2... | reverse complement strand
GGATCATGTGGTGGCGGTCAGCGGCATCAGTCGGCGGGAGGTACTGGAGCGCCGGGTGTCACATGGCTTGGAGGATCAGATCGAGAACCGCAGGAGCTTTACGGCAGGCGACGGGCAGCCGTTACAGCCCATAGAAGGCGTTGCCTATTATGCGCTGGTGCAGTCCCCTATCATCTCCTCCGGTGATGTGTGCGGCAGCGTGATGTTCCTGCAAAACAAAGAATGTGACCGTCCCGGGGACGCCGAGCAGAAGCTCATTCAGGCGGCGGCAAGCTATCTTGGGAAGCAGATGGAGCTGTAATGGATATAGGTGTGCCCTCCGGTCGAGTGATCGGAGGGCAATGTATTGTGCTGATCGAGGTATGTGCACCCTTGAGCCTGTGATAAAGCCCGCGGGCGTTTTGGGTGCCTTACTTACTTTTTATTTGCAGATGATAATAAAAGGCCGCAGTATTCCTTTACTTCATCGATCGAATCTCTTACGCGCATACTGTAATAAAGTCCATCATGCTCAAAAAACAGGTAGATACTTTCTGTCGGTTCCTGATTCGGCTTTATAAAACGATAGGTCGTAATAGTCTCACCGGATTCGGCTGTAATTTCAATTTCTTCCCGTTCCGGTGTCGGCTTTATGTTGTTTCGTTCCATATAGTTTTCCAGCGTATCCCCTTGCTGCGGAAAACAAATCCAATAACGAACGAACCCGTTGTCGTTCTTCTCCATACAGTAAATACCTTCCAGCGCAATCGGGCTCTTGGGGTCACCTTTGGGATAAGTAAGGAAATAATAAGTATCATACCAATCTCGGACACCATCGAGATTCAGGAGCCCTTGCCTCCCGCACTTTTTCTCAACCTGTGTAATGGTGCGGTATCCACGACAGCTGTTTTCCGGATTACCGGCACCGACCAAAAAGGTCCTTCTTGCTTCCTTAAATCCGAAAACAAGCAGAATAATCACCACGATGACGAGTATGATTTTTCCGTACTGCTGAAGTAGTTTTTTCATTATAAGGCTCCTTTCGAATGGTTGGTTACCATACTTTTGTTACAGTTCCATTTGTAATATGTGTAGCAGCTAACCCATCAAACACATGTGACTCCAAACCACTAACGGAAAATTTTGCTTTAACACAATTAATTCCATCACATTCATGAACAGCATAGAAGCTTCCATAGTTGGTGTTTATGGTTATGAATAGTACATGCTTCCCACTATTGGTGTACTCTGCGATTTTATCGGCGGCGCTGCTGTTCATCTGAATGTTAATAGATGTTATCAACACAGCAGCTCCATATAGTGTTACTACCTCTGCCGGAAGCACTCCAAAAACTTCAGTCAGCGCATCATAAAACGATCCAATTGCATTTTTAACGGCATTCGCACGGTGTTGGTTATCCCTCAAGTACTCTATCGTGCTTAAAGCATTATTGTACCGTAAGTAAGTAAAGATTTCATACTGAGACGAGATTTGTCAAGGAGAGTTTTTCCTTACGATACGTGATCGTCATAACGGCACATAGCAAAAAGAGTGATTACTTGTCCCTGTATTCCGAAGGCGTTTTTCCGGTATATTTTTTAAAGACCTGAGAAAAGTGGCCGGGGGAGGAAAAGCCGAGATAAGCCCCAATAGAACTGAATGATTTGTCTGAGTAGCGGAGGAGGCGTTTTGCTTCCTCCGTTTTTTCTTTCCAAATGAAATCCGTCAGAGTCTCTCCCACCTCTTCCTTAAACTTTGCAGAAAGGTACGGACGGCTCATAAAAAGCTCCTTTGCGATATCTTCCACGCGAATGGATTCGGAAAGATGCTGCTGAATATAGTTGGACACGGCAATGGTAATCTCTGTCGGCTCAGCTCCGTGACGGATTCGGTTTACACGTTCCGTAAAATCCAGCACCATATGATACTGCAAATTTGTAATCTGATCCATTGTCCGCAGAAGCTCGCAGCGCTGTATATAGGCATCGCTGAGAGAAAATGCTTCTTCGGTGCTCAGACCGCCTTGAATCGCAGCTCTGGAAGCCAATGTTGCCGTTACAATAAACGTATTTTTAATCTGGCGAAGCTGCTCCGAAGCCAAGGCACCGCCTCGAATGGCGGGAGCAGCATTCACCCACTTTGTAAGAGATGGGACATCTCCTTTTCTCACCAGTCTCAGTATCTGCTGTTCCTGATTGTAGGTGTTGTGCTCACGCATTTGAATATAATCGCCGGAAAGGCTCTGCAAAAAATACTGCTCGCTATGTTTTTGCACCCACAGATGCTTTAAGTCATTCTGTTCCGCATCGTAAATGGTAATGTCTTTGATTTCCAGCTTCTCGTCATTGAGAATGTAATTGATCGTGCAGAGAATCTGTAAAATACTTTCCAGCGGCATACAGATGATGCTTTTCATGCCATGCACAAAATCCTCCATATCCTCCGGAGGGACATCTGCCTGAAAACCGAGCTTCCGCAATTCCTGATCAGCCTCTGATATTTGTTTGGAAGGCCCGATGACAATTTTGATATTCCCGGAGTTTATGATTCCATAGTAATGAAACTGCTCTGTTACATGGTATCCGACATTCGCTGTGATCTGTTCAATGCTATCCCGGCACACAACGATTGGGTCAACAGGAAGGGTCACAACGGAATGATAGTACAGACAGTTTCCCTCTTGGTAAATGCGGATCGGCATTCCGGAAAGGTCTCCGATCACCCTGCAAATATATTGTAAATCATATTCTCTCATCGGCCTCACCTCAATTCCTTACCATTATAACACAAAACATACAATGATGTAAAGCTCATGGCATTCCCCATGGTATAATGAATATAAAATAGCAGGCTTGATATCGATTTAAACTGTAAAAAATCCCTAATATCACACTTGCGGTTTTCGAGTTCAGCAGAAAGAGGTGTCAATTATGAGCGTCCGAGAAACGATTTCCGGAATGTCCCTGCAGGATAAGGTCGCCTTTTGTACAGGTGCGGATTTCTGGCAGACAAAGAAGCTGGAAACGTACGGGATCCCTGCAATGATGATGGCGGACGGGCCCCATGGTCTGCGCTGTCAAAAAGGTGAAACAGATATGGTGGGCGTTAACAAATCCCTCCCCGCAACCTGTTTCCCTGCGGCGGTGACGGCAGGTGCTTCCTGGGACGAAGCCCTGTACGCAGAGGAGGGGTCGGCAATCGGGCAAGAGGGCTTGGCTGCGAATGTACCGCTGATTCTTGGCCCCGGCTGTAACATCAAACGAAATCCCTTGGGCGGCAGAAATTTTGAATACCTGTCGGAAGACCCCTATGCGGCGGGTAAAATGGCGGCGGCATTTATCCGCGGAATGCAGAGCACCGGCGCAAGCGCGTCTCTCAAGCATTTTGCGGCGAATAACCAGGAGTATAAGCGCATGAACGGCGACAGTCAAATGGACGAGCGAACGCTGCGCGAGATCTATCTGTCGGCATTTGAGCTTGCTGTGTGGGAGGGTCGCCCGGCGACGGTCATGTGCGCCTATAACAAAATCAACGGTGAGCACTGCAGTGACAGCAAAATGCTGCTGACGGATATTCTTCGCTCCGATTGGGGCTTTGACGGCATGGTCATTACCGACTGGGGCGCTATGAATGACCGAATCAAGGCTTTTCAGGCGGGGTGTGACCTGAATATGCCCGGCGGCTCGGACTATATGGAGCAGGCTGTCCTGCGTGCAGTGCAAAACGGGACATTGTCAGAGGCGGACATTGACGCCTCCGTGGAGAGGATCCTTCGTTTGGTGGAGAGGGCAGGTAATACGCGACCGGTCATGGTGGATTGGGAAGGACACCATGCGTTGGCACAGAAAGTTGCGGAGCAGGGCGCGGTTCTGTTGAAGAACGAAGGTGGGCTTCTGCCAATTTCCGACACGGATATCGTGCTGATCGGATATATGGCAAAGAACATTCGCTATCAGGGAAGCGGCAGCAGTCATATCAATCCGACAAGGCTCGTAAGCCTGACAGATGCCATGCCGGATGCGCCGTTTGTCGCCTGCTGTGACGCAGAAGGTGCCGTAACAGCAGACGGCTTGCGTGAGGCAGCGGCTGCCGCCAGGGGGCACACGGTTGCCGTAGTTGTGGCCGGATTGCCGGATGCTTATGAATCGGAGGCAGTAGACCGGGAGCATATGGGTCTGCCGGAGGGACACAACCGTATGATCGATGCCGTTGTCCATGCCAACCCGAACACAGTGGTTGTCCTGCTCGGCGGAAGTCCCATGGAGCTTCCCTGGGCCGATAAGGTCAAGGCCATTCTATACATGGGGCTATCCGGACAAGCCGGAGGACAAGCTGCGGCGAATCTTTTGACCGGCCGTGTCAATCCTTCCGGCAAGCTCACGGAAACATGGCCTCTATCTTATGCCGATGTTGTCTCTAATGAGACCTTTGGAAAACGCAATGTGGAATATCGGGAGGGCATCTATGTCGGCTACCGCTACTATGACAAAGCCAAGAAGCCGGTTCGCTATCCCTTCGGGCACGGTCTTTCCTACACCTCATTTACATACAGTGATTTGCAAATAGACGGGCGAACCGTTCGATTTAATATTACCAACTCCGGTACGGTCGGCGGCGCCGAGGTCGCACAGCTCTATATTTCGCCGCCGGAGATGGGTCTGCATCGCCCGCGCAGGGAGCTAAAGGGATTTGTCAAGGTTTCCCTTATGCCGGGGGAAACCAAAACCGTGGAAATAAAGCTGGACGACCGCAGCTTTTCTGTTTGGACGGATTGCTGGAAAATACCGGGCGGCACCTATGCCGTGCAGGTCGGCGCGTCCAGCAGGGATATTCGCCTACAGGCAGAGATCGAACTGGACGGAGAGGCTGTCCCGGCGCCAAAATGGCAGCCGGAAAGCTGGTATGAGGCGCCAAGAGGGCTGCCCGCTCGGGAAGAATGGGAGCACCTGATGGGACACCCGGTGGCCATCGTGCCCGAACCCCGAAAAGGACAGTTCACCATGGACAACTCCTGCTATGAAATGAAGGACAGCTCCTGGATTATGAAGCTCCAATACAAAGTCACCGAGCATATTATTGCAAAGGACTTTGGAGGTAAAAAAGATCTGTCCAATCCCGCATACCGTATGATGCTTATTTCGGCGGTGGATTGCCCCCTCCGCGCCTCTGTGATCAACAGCACGGGGCTGATGAGCTTTTCCTTGGGACGCGGGCTTCTCTTGATGGCAAATGGTCATATTCTGAAAGGCTTAAAACAAATCTGTTTCCCCGCAAAAGAACATAATACAAGAAAAGAGGAAGATGAGCGATGAAAAATCCGCGATTATTTGAAAGCCCGTTACTCAAAAGCAAGGTGCACTCTCAAGATGTTTGTGCATCTGAAAAATGGCTCGGTTATCTCCTTGGTCCTGCGGGGGCGCTGCTGCTCAATGCAGTACTGGCTACATATCTGAATGTCTACTATACCGATGTTCTGAAGCTGACCTCTCTTTGGGGCGGCGCATTCCTCGTCATTTTCCCCATCGTTTCCAAGATCATTGACGCGATCACCAATGTTGCTATGGGCTATATCATTGACCGCACCCATATGCCGGAGGGCAAGGCACGTCCGTGGCTGCTGCTGAGCGCTCCGCTGCTGGCTGTTACAGGTATTCTGCTGTTCATAGTGCCGACCGGCTCCCAGACCGTGCAGGCTGTCTGGGTCATGGTCAGCTACAACCTGTTCTATTCCTTCGCTTATACCATCTTCAATATGAGTCACGGTCTTATGGTGCCGCTGTCCACTCGAAACACCACCCAGCGAGGCGGTCTGTCAGTGTTCAATCAGATCACCACCATCATGATGAGCGGCATTCTGGTGGCGCTGGTGTTCCCCATGGTCATTATGCCTGTGATCGGGGTTGATAAGAGCAAGTGGATCGTCCTGATGAGCGTACTGTCCATCGCCGCTTTGCCGCTGACGCTGCTGGAATACTATTTCACCAAGGAGCGAGTCACACTGGAGGCTCAAACTGAAGATACCTCCTCTGTTCCCTTTGCAAACCAGCTCAAGGCGATTTTTACCGACAAATATATGCTCATCATCTATGCCTATTTCCTCATTTATGTTATCGGCAGCACGATTAAAAACATCAGCTTGGTCTATTTCTGCAATTACGTGCTGGGTTCCTATAACGATGGCATCACCCAGACGCTGATTTCCGTAGTCGGCGGCATTCCCATGGGGATCGGCATTTTTGCCGTGTGGCCGTTGGCAAAGAAATTTGGCAAGCGGAATGTAACCGCAGTTGGCTTTGTGCTGTACGCCGTCGGCAGCGCCATTTGCTGGCTGTTCCCCACCGATATGACCATCATGTTGGTGGGTCAGTTTATCAAAAATATCGGTGGCTTGCCCTGCTCCTATGTGTTCATGGCGCTGTTTGCCGATGTCCTTGACCATGTGGAGTGGAAATCCGGCTTTCGCTGTGACGGCATTGCCATGAGCGTTTACAACATCATTGCCGTGGCAATGGTGGGCATCTGCACCGGCATATTCAACGGACTTCTTGCCAAAAGCGGATATATTGCCCCGGAGATCGTAAACGGTGTGACTGTGGCGGCTGAGCAGACCGCAGCCGCAAAAAGTGCGATCACCTTTGGCTTTGTGGGTCTGGAGGTATTCACCGGCGTGATTCTGACTGTGCTGCTGATCTTCCTGAATGTGGAGAAGAACATCGACAAGGAGCAGGCGGAGATCAGGGCACGCAACAGTAAGACAGAAGAATGAGGCGTATGCAGGGTACAGCCACTCAGATACAAAAAAAAGATTGCGACGAATGGAGCGCTGTAAAATGATTGCAATAAGAATGCGAACAGAAGATCTTATCAATCCTATTGGGATCGCTGCCGAATATCCCAATTTGTTCTGGAATTGTCAGGGAGGTCAGAAGCAGACCGCCTATCAGATCTGTGCCGAAGATGATACCGGGAGCCTGCTTTGGGACAGCGGTAAGGTAAAAAGCGATGCCATGCGCAGCCGGTGGAGCGGCAGTCCCGTATTGCCTAAAACAAAGGTCATCTGGAAGGTGCGCCTTTGGGACGAGAACGATACCGCCGGAGAATGGACAAAGGCTGCATTTGAAACGGGTATCAACACATGGAGTGCCAAATGGCTCACCGGTAATTACAGGGTGAGTAAGAAGCAGCGCTACCCCGTGGACTGCTTCCGCAAAAACTTTCGATCAGAGAATGTGATGAAAGCCCGACTGTATATCACCGCCTGCGGGTTGTACGAAGCGAGGCTGAATGACCAGCGGGTGGGGAATTTCGTTCTTGCCCCCGGCATTACCGACTACCGCAAGCGGGTGCAGTACCAGACCTACGATGTGACCGATCTGCTGCAAAGCGGCGAAAACAGCCTGACGGTACAGCTTGCCGATGGCTGGTATCGCGGCTCCTGCGGTGCGTGGGGGCTGAAAAATCAGTACGGCACGGAAACCAAGCTGCTGGCGCAGCTGGAGCTTACCCATGCCGACGGCAGCGTGCAGACCATTGTCACCGACGAAAGCTGGGATTGGTCCAACGACGGTCCCATCAGGTTTGCGGATAACAAGGACGGCGAGATTGTAGATGCACAGAAAGAGCCTTTCTATTCAGGCAAAGCAAAGATCACAAGCCATCACGTCAGACCCTCCGCATCTAATAATGTCCCGGTGACGGAGCATGAGCGGCTGAAGGCAGAGCTTGTTACCACGCCCTCCGGCAAGACCGTGCTGGACTTTGGGCAGAACATTGCGGGCTATGCGGAATTTACCGTGACTGCCCACGCCGGACAGACGATCAAGCTGCGTTTCGGCGAGCTGCTGGACACCGATGGCGAATTTACACAGAAAAATATCCAGCTTTCCCGCAAGGACTTCACCACCCCTCGGCAGCAGGTCATTTACACCTGCAAGGAGGGCGAAAACCACTACAAGACCACCTTTGCCATCTTCGGCTTCCAGTATGTGCTGGTAGAGACGGACGTACCATTTCAGCCGAAGGACTTTACGGCAGTTGCGGTGTACTCCGACATGGAGCGCACAGGCTTTTTTGAAAGCTCCAATGCACTGCTCAACAAGTTTGTAGAAAATACCGTCTGGAGTGCAAAAAATAACCACGCCGATCTGCCCACCGACTGCCCGACACGAGAGCGGCACGGCTGGACAGGCGACGCGCAGATCTTCTTTAATACCGCGGCGTATCTTTTTGACTATGCGCCCTTCGCCCGGAAGTATATGCGAGATGTATACGACTGGCAGAAAAAAGACGGCAAGCTGCCGCAGATCGCCCCCTACGGCGGTGTAGACTTCTATATGTCCTGTATGAACGGCAGCGTCGGCTGGTCAGATGCAGGCGTACTGATCCCGTATCGTTTTTGGAAGCTCTACGGAGATGACAACTTAATTCGCCGTCATTATGACGGCATGGTACGGTATGCGAAATTCATGATCAACCGCTGTCGGAAGTTCACACCTCTGCGGCACCACCTGCCGCTGAAGAGTGAGGCGAAAAAGTACATTGTCAATTACGGGCAGTCCTACGGAGAGTGGGCAGAGCCGGCGGACGTATTCCCGAACGATTGGAAAAATACAGTCCTGCCCCATCCGGAGGAATCCACGGCTTATACGGTTTTTATCATGGAGCATATGATGGAAATCGCCGGGTATTTGGGGAAGCCGCAGGATCGGGCGCTGTTCGAAAAATACCGGGACGGCTGCAAAAAGGCTTACAGCGAGCTTGTTACGCTGCCCGGCTACACACTGGATACCGACCGACAGGCAAAGCTTGTCCGCCCGTTGTATATGCACCTGCTGGATAAAAAGCAGGAAGCATATGCAAAGCATCGGCTTATTGAGGCGATGGAGAATTACCGCTGGCGGCTCGGCACGGGCTTCCTCTCCACACCGTTTATCCTAGATGTGCTGGCGGATATGGATATCAAATATGCCTATCGGCTTTTGGAAAACGAGGAAATGCCCGGCTGGCTCTTTATGCCGAAAAACGGGGCAACCACCATTTGGGAAAGCTGGGAAGGTACAAAGGCTCAGGGCGGCATCGCCTCGCTCAATCACTACTCCAAGGGTGCAGTCTGTGAATGGCTTTTTAAGACAATGTGCGGCATCTGCGTGGACGGTGAGAATCACTTTACCATCGCGCCCCACTCCGGTGGACACTTCACGCACGCCAAGGCTGTATATGACAGCGTTTACGGCAGAGTGGAAAGCGGCTGGGAAAAAATCGGTGCCGGGTATGTGTTTACGGTCAGAATCCCCTGCAACACAACGGCTGCAATCGAGCTTCCTGACGGCAGTCGAAAACAGGTGACTGCCGGAGAGTATCTGTTCACATGGGAGGATCACCATGGAGCAGAGTAAGAAATCGGCAATGAACCCCTATCTCCCGCTGAATGTATGCATAGCAGACGGTGAACCTCATGTTTTTGGAAACCGTGTCTATGTGTTCGGCTCGCACGTTACTCCCGGCGGTGAGAGCTTCTGCTTGGAGGACTATGAATTCTTCTCCGCACCGCTGAACGATTTGTCAAGCTGGACGAGCAAAGGAATAAATTACTCGGCAAGGCAAGACCCGATGTACGGCGAAAATGCTCGCTTTCTCTATGCCCCCGATGTGGTGCGCGGCAACGACGGGCGGTACTATCTTTATTACTGTCTGGCAGGCTGGAAGGGCAAGGGCGGCTATTCTCATCTCATCAGCGTGGCGGTCTGTGACAGTCCGGACGGGAAATACGAATACTACGGTGTGGCGCAAAATCCGGACAGCACGCCCTATCGGGACTTTGTATGCTTTGACCCCGCGGTGATGAACGATGAGGGCGTTATCAGGCTCTATTTCGGCGCAGGCGCATTCCGGGCTATGGAGGTAAAGCCATGGAACGCATTTGTTCTGGCGCCTGTCTATTCCGCCGTGTACGGAAAGCCTGTCAAGACCTTTCGTCAAGATCCAAGTCCCTTGGGCGCAAACGCCGCGACGCTATGTGACGATATGCTGACGCTGAAGGAACCGCCCAAGCGCATCGCGGACACCCCCGACTTCAAGGGTCACGCCTTTTTTGAGGGCAGCAACATTCGGAAAATCGGGCAGACTTACTGCTTTATTTACTCCTCCCAGAAAAACCATGAGCTGTGCTATGCCACCTCAAAATACCCCGACCGGGACTTTCGCTTTCGCGGTACGCTTGTCAGCAACGGAGACGTGGGCTGCAAAGGACGAAGTGAGCGTCAGCGCTGCAATGCCACCGGCACGACCCATGGCAGCATAGAGCAAATCGGCGGAAAGTGGTATGTTTTTTACCATCGGCTGACTCACGGCAGCGACTATTCCCGGCAGTGCTGCGCAGAAAAGCTCGATATCCTGCCGGATGGCTCTATTGCACAAGCCGAGATGACCTCCTGCGGTCTGAATGACGGTGATTTGCCCGGCACGGGCGAATATCCGGCAGCAATCTGCTGTAATCTGACCAACGGGAAAATGCCGCACATTGCCAACCAAATCCGCAGGAATATCCCCGTCATTACCCACTCCGACATGGAATGGTATGTTGGAAATGCGGAAAAGGGAACGCAGATCGGTTACAAGTATTTCTCCATTCAGAACAATACCGTACTGCGTGTGACCGCAAGAGGCAAGGGACGGATCCATATTAAAGTCAACGACAAAAGCGTTGGGAGCCTGACTTACCATTCTGAAAAATGGACGGCTGCATCGCTGACGATTTCCCAAGGCAATCCCCATGCCGCACTTTGTCTGACGGTAACGGAGGGCAACTTGGATATCCTGTCGCTGCATTTGTCTCCGGAGGTGAATGAATGAAACGCTATCTTGCTATCGACATCGGCGCGTCCTCCGGGCGGCACATTGTGGGCTGGCGGGAGGACGGCGAATTGAGAACCAAGGAGGCCTACCGCTTCCCCAACGGCGTACAGGAGCGGAACGGTCATCTTGTCTGGGACATGGACGCGCTGCTTGCCCATGTACAGGCGGGCATTACAGCGGCAAAAGCCGAGTTTCCCGGCATCGTCAGCCTGTCCATCGACACTTGGGGCGTGGATTATGTGCTGCTGCGGGGGGACGAGGAAGTCCGCCCGGTGTACGCCTACCGGGACAGCCGCACAGAGACGGTCATTCCCAAGGTGCATGAAATCCTGCCGTTTTCAGAGCTGTATTCCAAGACCGGCTGCCAGTTTCAGCCCTTCAACTCGGTTTATCAGCTTTATGCGGATAAGCTCACCGGACGGTTGAAGGGCGTGACGGACTTTCTCATGATTCCGGAATACATCCTGTGGAAGCTCTGCGGTGTGAAGTCCAAGGAGTACACCAATGCCACCACCACCGGCATGGTCAGCGCCGAAACCGGGGAATTCGATCCGGAGATCATCTCGGTACTGGGCTTGCCGCCCATCTTCCCCAAGCTGCAAAAGCCGGGGACGGTGCTGGGTGAGTATGGCGGAATCAAATGCGTTCTCTGCGCCACCCACGATACCGCCTCGGCGGTGGAGGGCATTCCGATGGAGGAAAATGCGCCCTACATTTCCAGCGGCACATGGTCGCTTTTGGGCGTCAAAACGCCGAAGCCCCTCACGAATGCTGCCAGCCGTGCCGCTAACTACTCCAATGAGGGCGGCGTGGGCTACAACCGCTATCAGAAAAACATTATGGGGATGTGGCTTGTAAACGAGCTGCAAAAGGAGCTTTGTATGGGGCTCGGCTATGCCGGGATCGTGAATGCCGCAAGGGAAAGTATCTGCGACGCTCTGATTGATGCCAATTTACCGGAATTTCTCGCTCCCAAGAGCATGAAAACAGCCTTCGACACAGCGACCGGAGGGAAGCTCGTCGGCATTGGCGACTATTTCCGCTGCGCCTACCGCAGCCTTGCGCAAAGCTACGCGAAAGCCCTTGCGGAGTTGGAACAAAACACAAAACACACCTATAACAAGCTCTATATCGTGGGCGGCGGTGCCAAAAACCAGTACCTGAACCGCCTGACCGCCGAGGTCACCGGTCGGCAGGTCATCGCCCTGCCTATTGAGGCGACGGCGCTCGGCAATCTGAAAATACAAATGGAGGCAGACCTATGAGCTATACGGAAGCAAAAGAAAAATACGCCGCTATCGGCATAAATACCGAAGCGGCACTCAAGAAGTTAAAAACTGTTCCCCTGTCTCTGCACTGCTGGCAGGGGGACGATGTACGGGGCTTTGACACCGACCCCGGTAAGCCCCTGACCGGCGGTATCCAAACCACCGGCAGCTATCCCGGTCGTGCCCGTACCCCGCAGGAGCTGATGGCGGATATTGAGGAAGTTCTGAAGCTCTGCCCCGGCACAAAGAAGCTGAATCTCCACGCCGGCTACGCTATCTTTGACGACGGCGAGTGGGTAGATCGGGATAAGTTAGAGCCGAAGCACTTCGCCCCGTGGGTGGAATTCTGCAAAAAGCACGGTCTCGGCGCAGACTTCAACCCCACCTTCTTCTCCCATCCCAAGTGCGACCCGCTGACTCTCAGCTCCCCCAACGAGGAAACCCGACACTTCTGGGTGGAGCACGGAAAAGCCTGCGTCCGCATCTCCCAGTATCTTGCCGAGGAATTGGGCGGCGTTGTCACCATGAACATCTGGGCGGGCGATGGCTTCAAGGACATTCCCGCCGACCGCCTTGGACCGAGAATGCGCTATAAGGAAGCCATCGACGAAATTCTCTCCGAGCCGTATGATTTCCGCAAGGTCAAGCCCTGTATCGAAAGTAAGGTGTTCGGCATCGGTGTGGAAAGCTATACCGTGGGCAGTGCGGAATTCGCCTTAAGCTACGCCGCCATGAACCGCGGAAAGTGCATTCCGCTGATGGACAACGGTCACTACCACCCCACCGAGGTGGTCAGCGACAAGATTCCGGCGCTGCTGACCTTCTTCCCGGAGATCGCCCTGCACATTACCCGTCCCGTCCGTTGGGACTCAGACCATGTGGTGCTGTTCGATGATGAAACGAAGGAAATCTGCAAGGAGATCGTCCGCTGCGGCGGCTTGGACGGGCGCGTGCATATGGCGCTGGACTACTTCGATGCTTCGGTCAACCGCATTGCCGCATGGGTCACGGGTTTTCGCAATGTGCAGAAAGCGCTGCTTTATGCCCTTTTGACCCCCGACATGACAAAGGAGCAGGACAAGGGGGATTTCACCGACCTGCTGGTGCGGCAGGAGGAACTGAAGACCCTGCCCTTCGGTGAAATATGGGCGGAGTATTGCCGCAGAAGCGGCGTACCGGAGGACGGCGCATGGCTGCCGGAAGTCCGCAGATATGAGAAAACTGTTTTGGAGGCGAGAGCATGAAGGATATTTTGAAAGCCCCATGGATGGCGGAGATGATCCGTACCGTGACCAATATGTACGACCACGGCTGGGACGAGCGCAACGGCGGCAATGTCAGCCTGCTGCTGGAGGAAAGCGAAGCAGCTGACTATGTGGACGGCACAGTTCTGCGGGAAATTCCCACCGGTTTCTCCTGCCCGGCGTTGGAGGGCAAATACTTCCTTGTCACCGGCACGGGCAAGTATTTCAAGAATGTGCAGGTCGCCCCGGAGGTCAACCTCGGTCTTGTTCGCCTGACAAATGGCGGCGAAACGGCGCAGCTTCTTTGGGGCTATGCTGACGGCGGCAAATTCACCTCCGAGTTTCCCGCCCACATGATGAGCCATGCCGCACGGCTCAAAATCGCCCCCCAGAACCGCGTGGTCATGCACTGCCACCCGGCAAACCTGCTTGCCATGACCTATGTTCACAGCCTTGATGAAAAGGCGTTCACCCGCACACTCTGGCAGATGTGCACCGAGTGCATCGTGGTGTTCCCCGACGGCGTGAATGTGCTGCCGTGGATGCTCTGCGGCACCAATGAGATCGGCATTGCCACGGCAGAAAAGATGCAGACCGCCCGCCTTGTCGTGTGGGCGCAGCACGGCATTTACGGCGCCGGCAAGGATCTGGACGAGACCTTCGGGCTTATCGAGACCGCCGAAAAAGCCGCCGAGATCTACATGAAGATCGCTCACCTGCCGCTGGTCAATACCATCACCGATGACGAGCTGCACCAACTGGAAGCCCACTTCGGTGTGAAGGCGCGGGAGGGCTATCTGCAATAATCCTGCCTGCGGAACGATCAGAAATATATCCCGTGTATAAAGGCGGCGACTCGTATGAGCCGCCGCCTTTTTTAAGAGAAGCTAACTGATATACTGGAAAGAATTTTATCTTGCTGAGCATGGTCATAGCTATCTGCATCGAATCCTACTCCCGTGTAATAGAAGAAGAAATCCAGAACATAGTTATCTACGCAAAAATAGTATACATTTGCGAACGCTCGTACATCGGATGGGAGCCCACCGCCTTTGGTATCTATAGGAATATTGTCCTTACGATATGTCCTGTCGCCAGTCGTGATGTACTCGGTGGATAGACACCCGAGAGGGTAGCCGGCATCGATCTCCGCATCTTGCAAGGTTTGCCCTTCGTCAAGTACAGCAACGATGCCATGGCTTCCTGCCTGCTTTAGCTCATTTTTATCGTCAATGTACAATTCATATGAGAATGTCCCTGTGGAACTGGTATTAACACTGTCTTTATCCCACTCTTCCGGAACGGTCACCGACAGGGTCATTTTATCGCCATTTTCTTTTGCCCAGACAAAGTCAATAACCTGCCACCCCGGTTCCGGTTGCGCAGTTTCTTTTTTGTCGGTACAGCCGCTAAAAGCTAAAAGGGCAAGGCAGGCAAAAACCAGACATAATTTATGCATTGTTTTCATTGGGAGTTCCTCCTTGTGTTTTCTCTTTTTCAGCAATTCACAATAATTCCGGGAGGACAGGAAAATTTCATACGACAGGGTGCCTCCTCGCTTATAG